>Ga0256406_1002281_pt1 | contig 27688 bp, 23 predicted proteins | sample RumenRJG_03DNA_FD_185986 | JGI IMG/M metagenome (GOLD analysis project Ga0256406, IMG submission 185986) | Bovine rumen microbial communities from Lethbridge, Alberta, Canada - RJG_03 | ecosystem: Host-associated > Mammals > Digestive system > Stomach > Rumen | place: Canada: Alberta | collected...
GTATTTCACAGAAAAGTACCCCTTTCCTAGTGTCTAGGATTTGGGGTACCTCTCAGAATCACGCCAAGGCCAAAAGTGAACCAGTTTATTTACCAGTAGCAGCCTTCTTGGACCTTTTCATAGCCCATAGGCTTGGAATAGGGGCGAATCCAGTTCGGATTAACATGCTTGGTCACGTATTCACGATTTTCCCAACGCTTGCCCATGATGCCGAATAACGTCATGGTGCCGCCACCAGACTGGATGGCTTGCTTCCCAATCGACTTGATATAGAGGCAAAGCAAACTGCCATAGGCGCCGCAGCCAACCAAAGCGATATCAAAATCCAGCTTGTTAACCGCGAACGTCATCTCCTCAAACCCATCGAAGAAGGTGGGAAGAGTAGGCTCTATGTCTCCCAAGGTTAAAGGGGAATCCAGCGTGATGAGGGTGAACTCTGGAAGGACGGAAGGATCGTCCAAAAAGAGCTTCTCACGGTTCGCGTATTGGGCGTTGATCTCACGCCCGAAGGGAGAGACCACCAAAACCTTTTTCCCGGCCAGCAAATGGCTCCAATGGCCGCCGAGAGGCTCCATCGCACGATATTGAATCGCTTCTGCATTCTGGGCGTATTTCTTGGCGAAATAGTCTTCCATATGGATGCCAGCGATACCGAGCACATCGGCACCGCCAAATGCCTTTAAAGACTTTTCAGCATACTCTTTCAAATGGGCATCGTCCGTGGGATAGAAGCCGGAATTGCTCTTCATCTTCGTGCGGGTTTCCTCGGAGAAGGTGTCTTTCATCCCCAAGCGAATCTGCTCGTAATCGTTGAAGCAAGAGAGCTCCGTGCCGCCGAAACGGACCGCGCAGAAAGGCTCTTGACTTTGGATTTTCTTTTCCAAGATGTCGTTGCTGTAATCGATGGTGATCCCTTTCTTGCCTAAGAAGGAGGTCACGTTTCTTTTCTTATGGGAAAACTTCCAGTGCAAGTCGGCTGGAAGGTTTTTCCAGAGGTAGCGCTTATAAAGTCTTTTCTCGTTCATCCGAGTACCTCCAAAAAGATATCAAAAAGAATAGTCTTCGCCGTTATTATACATTCCGGCGAAATTCGTAAAGAGCGGTACCTCATTTCCTTTTTTTGCGGTGGAAGCGAGATTCCTGCTCTGGCTCTTCCTGAGTGTCCTTCAACGTAACGTAAACGTTTGTGGGTTGCTGGCGGTTTTCTAGCTCGTCACGAATGATCATCCGCATCTCTTCGAGTTCTTCTCGCGACAAGGAACCAACGCCCTCTTCTTCCTTCTGGCTGCCCAAAACGCTGGCGCACGTGCCGATGACGAAGAGGAGCATCGATATCATGACCAAAACGATGTCGGCCTTTAAGAAGCCCTGGGCACCGTAGGAGATCGGATAATCAGAGGAGCCGCCCACAAACAAAGTGAAGAGGGCAAAGCCGATAAAGAAGGTGCTAAGCAATCCCCCAAAGGGCACCATGATCTTTCGGAATTGATGCGCGGCGAGGAGCATGATGGTCCCCACGAGGAAGAATATCCAAAGAAGAACCTCGACGCAGGTGGTGAAAAACGCCGAGGTGGAGGTGGTCACTTTGAAAAACATGTGGGCCCAGCTCATAAAGGCCTGATGCATCAAAGGAGAGCCCCCGGAAGCGAAGCCGACGGCAATCCAAACCAAAACGGAAACAAAAAGAATGATCAAACCGATGAGTCCGAATTGCCCTGCGATTTGATCCTTCTTGCTGCCCTTCATAGGTTTGCTGCCCAAATTCTAGTCTAAGAGCCCTAAAAAGAGAAGAAGAGGACGCATAAAAACGCGACCTCACCAATCCTTGTTTTCTAATTCCGCCAAGCAACGAATCGAAGGGACGTTATCGGCTTTGCCAAAGCCATAGGCCGCGTAAAGGAAATCGACGCCGGCTTCCTGGCAGGCCTCCCAGTCCATGATGGTGTCCCCGATATACAAAGGGGATTTGAGATGGTACTTCTCCACGAGTTCTTTGATGTTTTGCCCTTTGCTACGCCCATTCCGGTTATCGCGGTAATCCGTGACGGCTTCCTTGCTTCCATAGAGGTCCAAGAAAGATTCGATATAACCCGCCATGCAGTTGCTCACGATGAACAAACGATAACGACGGGATAAGCGATTCAAAAAATCAGGATCGGGCAAATAGCACTCTTCCCACGTCGCGTTTTTCCGGATGGCGGGGATTTCTTCTTGGGAGGCTATGGCAATCCTCCGATAGCTTTCCGCGGGGTCGATATCGGGGAAGCACATCTTTCCGATTTCCGCGGTGGTATGGCCCGCGATCAAACGGAAATCGTCGGGTCTAAGCGTTTTATTCCAGTGGTGCTCCTCAAAGGTTTTTGTCCAAGAAATTGCGATGGGAACACGCCAATCGACCAATGTTCCATCCATATCAAAGAGCAGGGAATCTCTCATAGGCCACCATTCTAATTTCCCTTTTTTCAAAAACAAAGCCCATTGCGCAATTAAGCCTTGAAAGGCGAAAAGATACTATCTATATTAGGTCTTGCCAAAATTTCCCCTAATTTTGGCTGGGCGTCCCCATGACACCCGAAAATCGTCTCGCAGCCCCCTAATGCGAGACGATTTTTTCTTGCCCTAAGTTCAAAAGAAACGACTCAATCGCGGAATCGTATTCCTCTTGGTTGGAAATCCTAAAGTGGGAGTGAAGCCCCTTCGGCATCCAAACCAGTTTTTTCTTGGAGGATCCTAGCCTTTGATAAATCTTCTCCGCGTCTTCTGGCTTTACGTATTGGTCTTCTTTTCCCGCGATCATGAGGACGGGGATCTTCACGTTCGGGGCATCCCGATACGGAGAATCCTTTTTGATGTCTTTGTGGGCGTATCGCTTCACGTCGGCCCGCAAGAACCAAATGCAGGGCCAGGGGAAGCCATGTGCCTTCTTCATATGGCTGATCATCATCTTATAGAAGGAAAGGAAGCACCCATCCATCGTCAAAGAGGAGACGTAAGAGGGGAATTCCTTTTCCTCCCCCGAAGCGAGGACGCACCAAGAAGAGGCGCCGATGCAAATGCCATGGAGGGCGATCTTCTCATTCCCTAGCTCATCATGCGCATACTTCACCCAGGCCAAATCGTCGGGGAGCTCGCCTAATCCCGCGCCGAAAAGCTTGCCTTCGCTTTCTCCATGCGCCCTCCAATCGACGATGAGGATGTTGTATCCGCTTTTCACATACGGGGAAACGTAATAGGCGGTGTAATTCAACGTATCGCATCTCCCGCCGAGGAAAATCGCGCACTTCTTGTTCCCGAAGTCATAATATTCCCCCGCCAAACGGTAGCCTTCGCTCACGATCGAAACAGGACGGCAACGTTCCTTGTTGACCTCTCTCCAAGCCACCCCTTCGCGGTTCATCTTCACGATGTCGGGGTCCTTGTTCCTCTTCCATTCGTCGCGGGACCACACCTCCGGCTTAAAGCGGCTCAGGATGTACTTCTTCATGATCCCCGGCATGATGATGATCATGATGACGCCGGGAAGGACGAAGAAAAAAACGACCGCGATCAACACATATCCCCACCATGCCATAGCCATCATCCTTTCTGCCCTAACGAGAGGGACATGACGCTTTCTACACCATCTAGAAGCTCTTCGTTAAGCTTCGAGGCGTTTTCCTTAATCTGCGCCAGCCCCGACTGATAGACCTCATCCAAATCGCGGAAGGATTGAAGATCCTTATAATCCTTCGCCGCTTGCTTAGCCAAATACGTTTGGCTGTATCTATCGTACCAAACAGAAACGTGATCCGCCCCAGAAACGAGGTAAGAGGAAACTCTTTCTTGCCCCTTAACCTTGTTTCTTCTCGCGTAGATGGAGCACGAATCATTTACGATTGGATCGGCATCCCCCTGCACCAAAACCACATGAGAAGAAGGGGATTGATTGAGCCCATCGATGGCTGAAAGGACGCCGTCTCCCCCGCGGCTCATCAATAAGCCACTCGCCAAAAAAGGCTGATTCATCTTGGCGAGGAAGCCAATATAACGTGAGGCGGTTTGAACGGCGACTTCATCGGGCCGATCGAATCCCGAAAAGGAGCACACCGCCTTAGGAGAATAAGCAAAGCCATAATTTAAAGAGGCGCACACCGAATAGGCGCCCCAAGAAAACCCAGCGAGGCAGAAGCGGTTTTTCAGCTCTTCCGATAGGGAGGAGTCCCGGAAAAGGGCCGCGCTCGCGTGATAGACGTCCTTGGCCCCTTGGTCTAACCCGCCGACGCCAGAGCCGCTGCTATGGCCAGATGCCATTAAATCTAACGCGGCAACCGCCCAGCCCTTGCCCAGGAAGAAGTCGGTTAACGATGCCTCTTCCCCTTCCATGGAAGAAGCGGCCCCATGGGTCAAAAGAAGGAGGCCCTTCGCGCTTTCTCCCCGATAAAGCTTCATCGAAAGCGTCTCTCCGCTTGAGGCAACGGAATACTCTTTTACGGAATAAGAAGATAAATCATAGTCACTTAGGCTCTTACGGTACTTCCCAATCGAAGTACGGGACATGCTGGCAACATCACAAAAGCGATGCGCGAAGATGGTCTTCACGATGAGGGGCGAGGCGAAAACGTTTAAGGCGAATACCTCGACCAATCCTCCTACCACCCCGGCGGTTATGACGGCCCCTTTGCCCTTTTTCATGGCTTGAGGGCCCTTTGGAAGAATTGGTCGACCTCGTCCATGAGTCTTCCATCGACGCGGCTGGTGGAAGCGCGGTCTAAGGAGGCGATCATCTCATCCCACTCTTTCGGCGGGACGGCGTTGGCTTTGCCTTTATGGCGGTCCAAGACGCGTTTCGCCTTGGCCTGCTCTCTTTGATAGGCGGCGATGGAGGAAGAGGAAAGGAAGACGTCCGCGTGGCCTTTATCGGGCAAAAGGAGGCGTTCCACTTGGCTTTTCGGCTCGTTCTGGCACGCCTCGTAGAGCGAGGCCGAGGCGGGGATCACCTTATCTTTGCCCCCGTGGACTAAAAGAATCTTCACATCGGGCTTTTGCTCAATCCCCTCTTTGCCCGAAAGGAAGGCCTCGTCTCCTCCCCGTTTGGCCATGGCTTCATGGAGTTCGGCGTTACGGAAAGAGAGGGGAATCTTGGTTTTCGCGCTGGCGGAGGCGACCATCATGCTCTCGGGATCGGAAAAGCCCGACATGGCGCATACCCCATATGGATTAACCCAAGGATAATTTAGCGCGGCAGATACCCCATACGCCCCCCAGGAATGACCGATGAGGAAGAGAGGAAGCGTGGAAAGATAAGGATCGTTCCCGATGTAGCCCACCGCGGCGGCGACGTCCTTCGCACTTTGGTGGAGGCCAGGGAGGCTCTCGCCTCCGCTACGCCCCGAGCAGGAGAGGTCCAACGCCATGACGGCATATCCCCGCCGGAAAAAGGCATCCGCGAGGCAGGCGTTATAGTCATCGGAGCTAGAACCGATGCCGTGGACCGTGAGAACTAGCCCCTTCGTTTCGTCGGGAAGGGACAAATAAGCGGTTAAAGGATAGGTAGAAGAAATCTTGATCTCCGTCCGATTCCGAAGGTTCGGGTATTCGTCGGCATGGAGGAATAGATAATAGTTCGGCTTACGGAGCAAGGTGTCCGGGCTGGAAAAGCGCCGGGAGAATATCGCGCTTAAGGCGACATCGGCGTTCGTGCTATGCGGATCCTGCGCACTGGAAGCGATGTAAAGGGCGCTGGACAAATTATTAACAAACCGTTTCCAATCCATAGGAATCATTATACCTGCTAGTCGCCTCCAAACCCTTCTGCTTTATGATAAAATTCACAAGGACGCCATAAAGAAAGGCACTCTCCATGAAAAATTACGTCATCGTGACGGATCACTCAGCCGCTCTTTCTACCGAATTGATGAAGCGTTACCACATCGCGGAATCGGTGTATCTCCACATCAGCCGTCCGGATGGCTCTTCTTTTGTTTCGGACCGGGATTGGAAGATGTTCACCCCCGACCAATTCTTCGGCCAGATGGCGAACAAAAAGCAGATTTACCGCACCAGCGCGGCCAACATCGAGGAGATCAAAGCCATCTTTGAGCCCCACCTTAAGGCGGGCGAAGACATCCTTTCCATCAACATATCCCACGCCCTTTCGGGCACCTACGACCACGTCTACAAGGCGGCGGAAGAATTAAGGGCCGCCTATCCCGGTTCCAAGATCGTCGTGATCGACTCTCTCGTATTCGGCCCCGGGCTCACCTTATTGGCCCTCCGCGCGGCCATGAACCGCGATAACGGCATGAGCCTAGAAGATAACGCCAAATGGCTCGAAGAGAACAAAATCCGCATTCACGAAGCAGGGCCGATGGATGACCTTTTCTTCTTGGCCAGGCAAGGAAGAATCAACCACGCAGCCGCTTTCTTCGGCACGATGGCCGGCGTTAAGCCGATGGGCGAATTCGGCGACAACGGCATGACCACGGTCATCTATAAGGCCAAGGGGTACAAGAAAGCGATGAAGGTCGCCGTCGCCTACATCAAGGAGACGATCGTCGAGCCCGAGAAGCAAGTCATCTTCATCGGGCAAAGCTACCGGGAGGAGCAGGCGGAGGCATTCGCCGAGCTCATCCGCGAAGAAATCCAGCCGCGGGACGTCGTGGTCTTATCCATCGATATGTCCACCGGGTGCAATGTGGGGCCGGGGCTCAACGCCGCCTATTACTTTGGCAAGCCCCGTTCCGCCGGACTCGTGGAGGAAAAAGCCATCATCGAGCGCGTTGCCGCGTGATCATGACGTTTGCCGTTTATCGAGACTCATGAAGACAATCAACGGAATCATGTATCGCTCCATGGTGGCCTCCGGCTACATGGACTTGATGAGAAACGTCGAGGAGGTCAACCGCCTCAACGTTTTCCCCGTCCCCGATGGCGACACCGGGAGCAACATGCTCTCCACCATCGCCGGCGGGCTGGAGGCAACCAGTGAGGAGAACGTCCCCTCCATCGGGAGGATGTCTTCTTTGATGTCGCATGGGATGCTATTGGGCGCCCGGGGCAATTCCGGCGTCATCCTCTCCCGCTTCTTCGCCGGCTTATCCGAAGGGCTTAGGGACAAGGAAGAGGCAGGGGTCAAGGAATTCGCCAAGGCCATGGATTTGGGCGTGCAAACCGCCTATAAAGCCGTCATGCACCCCACCGAGGGAACCATCCTCACCGTCATGCGGGAAGGCACTTCTTACGCGGAGAGCAAAATCGAAGAGGATTCCAGCTTCGAGGATTATTTCACCGACCTCGCCTCCTCGATGCGGGAGTCGCTCAAAAAGACGCCGGACTTATTGCCCATTTTGAAGGAAGCCGGCGTCATCGACTCCGGAGGCGCGGGCCTCATTTACATCGTCGAAGGCATGGGGCAAGCCATCGGGGGGCGCCTCATCGAGGACGTCTCTTTGCATTTATCCGCGCCTACCGCCGCCCATTATAACCCCCAATCCTTTAACGCAGATTCCCCGTTAGACTATGGCTACTGCACCGAGTTCCTCTTGCAGCTAAGCAATGCAAAAAAAGGCCCAGAGAGTTTTAAACTACAGGATCTCATCGATTATTTCTCCACCTTCGGCAATTCCTTGGTCGCTTTCCAGGAGGGCACCATCGTCAAGGTGCACGTCCACACCAAAACCCCGGCCTTGGCCATCGTCTACGCCCAAAAGTACGGGGAATTCATCGCCTTCAAGATGGAGAACATGGCCCTCCAGCACCACGAGACTTTAATCGAACAAAGCAAGCACATCGCCTTCATGAGCAAGCCCGTTACCAAGGAAAGGGATTTAGCCTGCGTCATCGCCGTGCCCGACGAAGAAACGGGGAAGATCTTCCAAAACTACGGGAACCCCGTCCTCGTGATCTCCGGCGATTCGATCAACCCCTCCGCCGAAGACTTCCTGAAGGCCTATCAATCCGCGCAGGCGAAAGAGCTGATCGTCTTGCCTAACAACAAAAACGCCGTGATGGCCGCCACCCAGGCCGCCGAATTCTTTGGGAAAAGCAAGGTGAACGTCTTGCCTACCGCCAATCTGGCCGAAGGCTATTCGGCCTACACCGCGATGGACGAAAGCTCCTCCGGGGCAAAAGAAAACCTCGTCATGATGAAGGAGGCTCTCAAAAACGCCTCCATTGCTTCCTTCGCGAGGGCTTCGCGCGACGCGGAAATCCAAGGCGTCCACGTAAAGGAGGGAGACTGCCTCCTCTTTATCGGGGGTGCTTTGGCCGCATCTAAGGGGGACATGCCCTCAGCGGTTCAAGAATTCTTCTCCCGCGTGGAGCACTTAGAAGATAAAGGGGTATGCACCCTTTTCTTTGGCAAGGAGATCGGCGAGAAAGAGCAGGAAGAGCTGAAATCCCTCATCATGAAAATCGATGGCGAAGTTGAGCTCGTTTGCTTCAAGACGAATCGAACGTTATATGATTTAATCATCGACGTGGAGTGAATATGGACGAAAAACAAGCCAAGAAAATGCATCACCTCGCCCACCGCTTCTTCGTCCCCGGCGTCATCTGGGCGGGAATCGGGGTCGTTTTGGCCGCCATTTCCTTCATCCTCCAGCAGTATTGGATCAACAAGAGCCAAACGGCGGCCGCGCTGGCGTGCAGCATTTTGGGATACGTCTTCACCGCGGTCGTCGTCTTCGCCATCCCCGCGATCATCATCGGGGTCGTCTTCCGTTACCGTTGGCTAAGCTATAAGGCTGCCCAGACGGAGCCAACCCCCGGGGACGAAGTCGAAAAAGAAAAATCCGACGACGAGCAAAAGCCCAATGCCTAAGGATTACATTCGGGAAATCCGCAAGAAGATCGGCCACGATCCCCTCTTAAGCGTCGGGACCGGGGTTTTGCTGATCGATCCCGTTAAGAAGAGCATCCTCCTCGAAAAGAGGGCGGACAACGGCCTCTACTGCCTCCCCGGCGGCGGCATGGACCTCGGGGAACGGGTGGAAGACACCCTGCGTCGAGAAATCCGAGAGGAGACTGGCATCGTTTTGGGAGAGGTCGAACTCGTCTGCGTCTTCTCCGGGGAGAAAGAAAAGCTCCTTTACCCCAACGGCGATCTTACCTATTACACCGATTTCTATTTCGTCAGCTACGTTAAAGAAGAGGAAACCGTCCTTGCCTCTTCCGATGGGGAATCGACCTCCTTGGCCTTTTATCCTTTAGATCAGTTGCCTCCGAGGGAGCAGATGCTCCGTTCTACCCTTGAGCCCATCGCGATTTACCTCTCGGGGAAATACCCCGTGATGGATTGAGCCCCCTCGCGGAAGGCGCGCTTTCTCTTTTTTGCGGAAACGAACGTTTTTTCCGTTCTCCCTCTCTTTTTCTTGGGAAAAAGGGATATCCTTAAGGGCGAGGTAAAATCATATGCTGAAAAATATTCCGACCGCTTTGTCTCCGGAGCTGCTGAAGACGTTGGACGAGATGGGCCATGGCGATGAAATCGTGATTGGGGATGGCAACTTCCCCTCCTCTTCGCTCGGTCCCAAAGTCATTCGCGCAGATGGCTTAGGCGGAAAAGAGCTTTTGGACGCCATTCTCACCCTCATCCCCCTCGACACCTACGCGAAGAGCAATTTCATGCTGATGGAGACCACCAACGGCGATCCCACCCCCACCATCTGGAAGGATTATGAGGAGATTGCGAACGCGCACGACCCCAATTTGAGGAAAGAGATGATCGAGCGGTACGCTTTTTACGAACGGGCCAAGAAGGCCTATGCGATCGTCCAGAGCAGCGAGACGGCGATCTACGCGAACGTCATCCTGAAGAAAGGCGTCGTCATCGAGCCCGAAGGAAAGAAATAAGGATAGACCACCATGAAAGATTTCCAGACTGAAATCCGGCGTCTGCTCCGCCTCAAGGAAAGCCCATCCGTGGACGCCCCGCTTCCTTCGGGCGCCCGCTTCCTCGCCCCGAACGTCGTCCTCGTGCAAGGCGACCACGAGGGGGACGCCCGCCATCCCTATGCGGAAGATGGCTTGACCCTTTGGGCCTACTCCTCGGGCAACATTTACGTGCAGGAGAGCACCTTCAACTTCTTCTTGGACACCACGAGGGGGAAAGAACCCAACATCGCCTGCTTTCTGGGCATCAAAGAAGGAGAGCATTACCTTCCTTTGTCCATCACGGGGGTCGCCAAAACCTATGAGGAGGGGGAGCTGGAGCGCTTCCTAATCTATACCCCGGAAGCCGCCTTCTACTTCTTGAAGAAGGAGGGCGTCTTGGCTGTTCTTCGCGCCTTCGTGGACAGCTGGAAGAAGATTCACTTCTCCCTCTACGCCGAAAATCAGGGGCATGAGGCAAAGGAAACCTACCTCGCCTCCTATTTCGAGCCTTTGCTCCGCCACATGGAGTACGAGGGCTTCGAGGCCAAGTGGTACAAGAGCCTCGAAGAAAAGGAGGGGGCCTACCTCTTCCAGACGACGGAGTGCTTCAATCGCACGAGCTGCGTCGAAAATAACCTCTACGTCAAAGTTCATCACGAGGGCGAAGTCGAATCCACAACGGGGCGCGCCGTTTTCTGCGGCGGCATCAATGAGTCCCTCGCCGTGGCCAAGCCCTTGCGCGATGGTCGCTTCGCCAAGGACAAGCCCTATACCCGCTTCACCGACAGCGCCGCCCTCGGCGAAATCGCCAAAAAGAGCCTAAAGCCCGGCGAGTCCTTCGCCCTCTCCTACGAGATGAGCATGAACGATCCAATCGGCGGGGAAGACCCTCTCCAGACGGCCGATGAGGGGTATGGCGAAAAGGAAAGGAAGGAAGAGGCGGCCAAACGGAACGCGCTTCACCTTTCCTTCCAAGGGTGGAAAGCCCCGCTTGAAGGAAAGGAAGAAACCTTCTCTTGCTTCCTGGATTCGGCCCTCTATCAAAACGAGTTCGTCGCGACGGCAAAGAATTACGCCGGCCCCTACGAGGGGACGCGCGACGTCTACCAGCAGCTCGAATCCTTTGCCTGGATCGAGCCGGAGAAATGCCGGAAAAAGCTTTGGGAGGGCCTCAACTTCGTCGGCGACGATGGACGCGCCCCCCGCCAGTACTCCTTCCCGCCGAACGAGCAGACGCTGCCCGACATGGACTTACGCGAATACATCGACCAAGGCGAATGGATCATCGAGGCCTTCTACCGTTACCTCACCCTCACCGGCGACTTCGCTTTGCTCCAGGAAGAGGCGGGATATTATCACTTTGAGGGGAGCCACCTCTCCTTCTCGGCCCGCCGCGACAGCGTCCTCGACCATTTGATTGCCATTCTGCGCTTCCTCGAGTCCAACCTTGACGAGAAGACGGGGTGCCTGCACTGCCTCTATGGCGATTGGAACGACGCGGTCGATGGCTTAGGCTACTCGCCCCGACCCGACCGTCTTTTCGGCACCGGCGTCTCGATCATGGCTAGCTTGGGGTTGGTCCGTTGCTACCGAGAAATGGCGGAAATCCTCTCCCGCGTCGGCGGGCACGAAGAACAGGCCAAACACTGCTTGGAGCAGGAAGCCGCCCTCAAGAAGTCCCTCCTCCGTTACGGCGTCCAGGAAGGAAAGAACGGGGAACGCAAGATCCTCCATGGCTGGAACGACGGCAGGAAGCAGTTCGTCGGTTCCTTCGAGGATGCCGACGGCCTCTCGCGCGACTCGTTGACGTCTAACGCCTGCTGGGTCCTCGCGGGGATGCTCGAGGAAGACCCCTCCCTGGAAGATAGCATCCTCTCCGCCTACCGCCGCTTGGAAGGGAAATACGGATTAAAGACCTTCAACCCTGGCTTTGGCCCAGAGAATACGATGGTGGGACGCATCATACGCCTCCCCATCGGCACCGCGGAGAACGGGGCCACCTATGTGCATGCCGCCTTGTTCGCCGTCTGGTCCTTGTTCCGCATGGGCAAGGTTCAGCAGGCCTACCAGGAACTGGCTAAGATCCTTCCCTTCACCCACCGCTTCATCTCAACCTCCCCCTTCGTCATGAGCAACTCCTACATGGAGAACCAGCAGATGGGAATCGACGGCGAATCGATGAACGATTGGTTCTCCGGGTCGGTCACGGTGATCGTCAAAGCCCTCTTTGAGGAGATATTCGGCTGCAAAGCCAGCCTAGACGGAATCGCCTTCTGCCCCGCGAAAGACCAACCTCTGGACGCCTTCTCGGCGCATCTGGAATTCCATGGCAAGCACATCCATCTGCTGTATCAAAACCACCATCAGAAGACGAGAACCTATTGGGTCAATGAATCAGCCCAAAAAGAAGTTCCCTCCTTCTCCTTCCAAGACTTGCCGGATGGCTTAGAGCTCAGGGTGGAAGATTAAAACCGATTGAGCCAAAGGAGGGCGCCGGCGAAGGCCGGCGCTTTCTTTTGACTCTGTAAATTCTGATGGGGTTGGCTTTTCGGGCTAGCCCCATCGTTCTTTACGGCTTTGCTTGGTTTTGGTTATAGGAAAAGGCCTCCTTTGCTGTCTTTTCGTTGGCCAAACAAAGCGGCGAAAGGAGACCAAATGGATTCCAACGCATTTTTGCTTTCCTCTGGGATGAAACCCGAGGATTCCGAACGGACGGAGGGCCCCATCCAGTCGGGCGAGGGCCTCGTATGCGAGGGATGGGAGGCGAGGAAGGACGCGGGATGCCCCGGATGCGCGCCGCGACCCTGCACCATCAAGGGCAGGCACGTCGCCGAGGTCGGGCCCAGGTCGGGCATGCTGAAGGCGGAGGCTCTGATCCGCCGCAGGACCAAATGCGTGCGCAGGGGATGCGGCGAGGCCTTCGCCACCCCCCGAAAGGCGCGATGGCCGGGAGGCCGCTGGCGCGCCTGGGGAGGGCCGCCATCCCCGCGGAGCCGAACCAGGGGGGCGCCTTCGAAAGGGCCGCGGGGGCCCGCGGGATATCCAAGGCCGAGGCCGCCAACGCGTTCGGCGAGGCGCATCCGGAGGCGAAGGGGAAGCCGCCGCCGGGGATCCCGCTCATCGGCGAGCTCAAGCTCAGCACGCCCTACTCCAAATACCGCTGCCACCTCGCCGACTTCGAGGCCTCGGAATCCGTCGACGCCATACGCTCGAGGCAGAAGGCCTGCCTGGACGAATACTTCGGCCGCATCGGGAAAAACGAGAGGGGGAGGGGCCAAGGTCCCCGTCACCGGCATGCACGGCGAATGCGCCCGCCTGGCCAAGCGACGGCCCCCGAACGCGAAGTCCGTCGCCGACCACTTCCGCGCCACGAAGCGGCTCGCCGAGGCGGCGAACGGGCTGAGGGCGATCGCGATGCCCAGGAACGGGAGGGGCGCCTTGGCATGCAGCTTCACGAAGCCGAAACGGAGGGCCTCCCTCGCGAGGCGCAGGGGCGCCCCCGGCAAACGCTGCGCGGGGAAGCCGGGCGGGGAATCGCGGCGCTGCGGCGAGCCCATCGAACACCGCCTCCCCCTCGGCGCCGGCCTCGGGAACGCCTACGGCTGCCTCCGGGGCCTCTGCCGCTATATGAGGGCGGCGCAGGCGTTCGACGAGGCGGCGGAGAATATCCGCTTCTCGGCCCAGAAGCTCGGGAACCGCCGATGCGGCGCCCTCCCCAAGGGCGCGGCGACCTACGGGAAATGGGAGCACCCGACAGCCATGGGACTCGCCAGGAGCGAGTTCGGCCGGACCTCCGCGAACGCTAAGATGGAGGCCGGCAACGACGCCGCCCAGACCATGATCGACGCCGCCTATGGGCACCATAGCTTCGAACGCTTCAGGAAGAGGTTCCTCCTGATGAGGCGGAACAAAAAGAAATAGAAAAGGCCGCCCTTTCGGACGGCCGTTGGCCCAACCCCGATGGGTTTGCAGTTTTGCCGGGTTGCTTTTAAGCCAACTCCATCAGAATCTACAGAGCCCAAAAAGAAAAGGGCGCCCGTCAAGGCACCCTCAAGATGAGGATTATTTTACCGTGATTGTAATGGAAGTAATACGGACTTGGTTTACCGAAGCGACCAAAGAAACGCTTTCGGCTCCCTCATCTGCTGCCCAAGTTCCTTTGAAACCACTATAGGTGTAGGCGCCGACTACATCTTTTTGTAAAGAAAAGCAGCCTAGACCATACTTAGCGTCATTAGACGCGGTGCAAGTAAATTCAACTTTATAAATCTTCTTTGCGGCATCGTTTAACGAGATGGTGAATGTTGAGTTTTTATAAATGCGGGCCTCATCAACGAACGAGCCGTTTGTTTGCTTTAAAACAACACCATCAGCTGTGGTTGACTCTTGTTTTCCTTGAACTCTGGTCCACCCCCACTGTGCGATTGTTGTATACGTGTACTCACTGGCAGCCACTTCTCCCTCTTTATGGGTCAGTGCTTCAACTGCCATATTGCCAGAAACAGTGAAAGTGTATTTGCCTTCAGAATCTGCCAATGTAGTTTTGTTCACGCTAACGCTATCGAGGACATAGCCGCTTTCAACTGCCACCGTGAAAGACACGCTGGTGCCATTAGCAACTGCTTCTGTTGGAAGGCCGTTAAAGGTAACGTGTTCTCCACTGGAAGTTACATTAGAAGAACCGTTCTCATTCGCATAGATGGTAGGAGTGCTCTTATCTTTATATGACATCTGTAAATTCGTGCTGTATTTTTGCATATAGCCATGGATTTTAACAATGTCATTTGCTTCAGGCGCATCGACACCTTCACCAACTATAACACGAAATACTGTCAATGTTACGTTAGGATCTTCCAGGCTTTGCAAAATCATGCCAGTATAGTTTTTGTACTGTTGGCTATAGGTGCCAGGAGTCACGACTTTCCCAGTAACATAGACTTCTTTGCTCGAATAAGCCTTGTCTGTCTTGCATTCGTCCTTTCCCACTTGAAGCGCGCCTTTGACGTCTACCGGGGCGTCCGAAGTGCCATATGGATTGATGACAGTCACGGTGCAGGTGGCAGAGAATTCGCCAACCTTGGCAGTGATGGTCGCAGTACCAGCGGAGACTGGGGTGATGATGCCGCCTTCGACGGTGGCAACGTTCGCGTCAGAGGTCTCCCAGGTGACAGTGTCGGTGGAATCGGCTGGGGTGACGGTTGCAACTAAAGTCTTGGTTTCGCCAAGTTTGACTTCAGCGGTATTCGCATCAAGGGTGATACCGGTCGCGGCGACGGCAGCGGCGGTAACAGTGATTTCGATAGAACCAGCGATGGAGGTGTCTTTGGCGGTCGCGGTGATGGTAGCTTTACCAGCGCCGACAGCGGTGACTTCACCAGTTTCGGAGACGGTAGCTACGTCTGTGGCGTTGGAAGACCAAGCGACATCCTGAGGAGCGGTCGCTGGGGTGATTGCAGCGGTAAGCTGCTGGGTGGCGCCGATAATCATGGTTTCAGTACCGGTGACGGCGACGGATTCAACAGCATCTGGGAGCTGGGTAGCTTCAGTGGCATAGAGTTTGACGTGGCCATCGGAGTTTTCCATTAAGAAGCCTTTGACCTGGTAAGCGTGGCCACCAGCGATGATGACTTTCTTGCCGGATTCAGACATATCTTCAACGCCAGTCTTGGCATCGCCAACATAGAGGTTGGTGAAGTCGCCATTGGTGACGGCAGTCATCTTGATATCGAGATAAATAGCCTGACCACGGACTTCGTTCTTGGAATAGTTGTCGAGATCGGCCTGGGTGAAGTCGGTCCTGGCGACTGGCATATCAATGGTCTTGGCTGGGTTGGCGATCTTCTGAAGGGCATATTCAGTATGCTTGTTCTCGGTCATGACCCACCAACGAATGTCGGTTTCTTTGCTCTTGTAGCATTCCGGTTTGCCCGTGACGCGGATATATTCGCCAACGGCGGCGGTACTGGCGCCCTTTTTGGTGTCATTGATCTGCATGTAACCAGTGGCGTCTTTGATGATACAGCCATACTTGTAAAGGGCGACGACGCGACCTTCAACGGTATATTCCGTTTCCGCGATATCGGTACCTTTTTTACCGAAAGCTGGTGTGACGGTCTGGATGGTCGCGATGTCCGTGATGGTGACGCCTTCGACGATGGTCCAGGAAATTTCTTTGGAATAAGGGATGCCATCGACGGTGGCAGCAGCTTTGATGGTAACTTCGCCAACGGCTTTGCAGGTAACTAAGTTGCCAGCGATTTCGACGAGGTCAGCACCTTTAGTAGCTTCGAGAGTGACGTCTTCCGTCACCGCAACGCCATCTAATTTCATGGTAACAGCGACTACATCACCAGTGCCAGGATTGCTGTTGCTTAATTCTAACGATACGGTCTTCACCCCTTCTTTGTCTTTAAGGGTGACGTTGACGGCCACGTTGGCCGTGCCCATGGTAAAGGAATAAGAGCCGTCTTCGGCCGGGGTCAAGGCTTTCTTATTAACGTTGACGCGTTCGACCTCTTTGAGGGCGTTGGTCACGTTGATGCGGAAGGTGACGGTCTCACCCTCGGCATAGCCCGCTTGATTGAGCCCAGTGACTTCGAAATCTTCCGAAGTGTTGACGGTGACCGTGTACTTGGTCACTTGCGACGATTGAGGCTCCGTAGTCGGATTTTTCGAAGAGGATTTTTGGGTCGAGCCGCAGGAGGCTAATAAGGCAGCCACCGCGACGACCATCGGGATGAAGTTCTTTTTCATGTTTCTCCTTTCAGAAGGCTCGTTCCGCGAGCCTTACATTATACGTACTTTAGGATGAAAGAAAAACGGCAATCCTATAAGGATTGGCCGTTTTTGCTGCGATAAGATGCCAGTAAGGCGATCTCTTGCCTAGCGTGAGAGCGAATCCGCTGGGCCTTGATGAGGAATATCGTACCCAATACGAGCGACGCCACTCCGACACTCAAGCAGATCATGGCGATGACGAAGGGGAACGAACCGGGGTTGATGCCGACGATCTTGTTGTACTTCTTCTCCAGGGAGAGGAAGACGAAGAGGACGCCGATGATGGTGATGATGCCGCCGATCACGAGGTAGCACAGGGCATTCTGCGTTCGGTTATATCCGTCGATGTCGCGGTTATGGGCTTCGCGGGAATAGGCGCTGACGTCTTCTTCCTCCGAGGGGGGAGTCGACGTCAAAGGCTTCCCGCACCGGGGGCACTGCGTCTCCCCGTGGAAGAAGACCTCATGGTCGGCTTCGCAGAAAGAAGGCTCGGGCCGGCTTCCCCGTTTCTTCATGCGTCGTAGACTCCTTTGATGAGGACGTCGCCGGGGTTGACGATGACAAGCTGATACATCTTATTTTTGCCTGAGGTGGAGACGTAATACTGGCTGATGCCGGTGAAGTGGATGATCTTGGCCTTGTACTCGGTGACGATGAGGGATGCGGCGATCTCCTTCTCCTCATCGGTCGTCGCGTTCTCCGGGGTCAGCACGGTCTCGTAGACGTATTGGGCGCCTTTGGGGTTGTAGTAGTTCGTCCCGCCCGTGAAGAACTTGTAGGTGTGGGACACCTCCGTCCGATAGCTGCAGAGGATGTCTTGGTCTTCCACCAGGCGGAGGGATTTGCCGCTCGTGCTGCCCGCGTGGGCGAAGAAGACGAGCTTGTTGTTGCTGTTGTAGAAGGGGTAGTGCTCGTTGTAGCGGTTGATCTCCTCAATGCCGCCTTCGGTGAAGGTGGTATCGGCATAGCAGTAGAGGTCGTCCGTGAGGTTGATGAGGACGTTGTCGTAAGAGCTATCGGTGTTGTATTCGGCGGCGCTCATCTCGATCGGAACGATCGTGTTGCCCGTTTCGAGGATCATCGTGTCGCGGTTGGGATTCGGGTTGATGGTGTTGTAGGAGATGCCCTGCATCTGGAGGGAGCCGCCGTAGACGGAGAGGACGCCGATGACGGAGACGTAATCGCCCGGCTGGATGTCGGTTTGGGCATAGGTGAAGACGTACATGCCATAGGCCGTGGGCAAAGCGTTGTCCGCGCCCCTGGCGTAGGAGGCCTTATCCTGGAAGTAGAAGGCGCCGGCGATCTTGCGGGTCACGTAGCCGTTGATCCGGTAAAGGGTCTTCTGATCCACGTAGGAGGAAGCGATGCCGCCGGTGAGGTAAAGCTCCTTCAGGGTGAGGTCTTTGGGATCGCCATAGTAATAGTTGGGATCTTGCTCGCCCGAGAACTGGCCGCGGAGGTTGGCCTGCGCGGACATGTTGGCTTTGTCGAAGGCGATATAGAAGCTACGGCCCATCGAGGCGAGGGAGCCGATGCCCTGGGAGAAGCCGGCGTAAACCATCTCGAGGTTCAAGCAACGGAAGTCTTCCTTCTTCGGGTTATCGACCGTCGCATACCAAACGTAGGCGAGAGAACGCTGATTGCCATCCGCGGTCGCGGACTTGTCGATGGCGCTCCATTCGGCCGAGTCGGTCGCGTAGTCGGAGGCCCGCGCCCAGCCTTGGGATTCGAGGATGACTTTCTTGGCCTTGGCCCAGAGCGATTTGTTGTAGTTGGAAGCGCTCTTGCCCCACTCCTCGATCTCCGAGGTGGATTCGGGGGTGTCGATGCCAAGGTAACGGATCTTGACCGTGTAGCCGTAGTTCAAGGTCTCCACGTGGGTGGTATCGCCATCCACGTAGTTGAAGAAGCCGTTCATGTTGACTTGTTCGATGCCGTCTTTCCGGAAGTCGTAGTAGTCGTCGCCTGCCGCGACGGGGGTTTCCATCGTTTTGGCGAAGACTTCGTCGGGGATGTTGAGCTTGAAGTTGCTCACGACGTCCACCGTCGGGTCGATGTCGTAGGTGGCCATGACGCGGTTTTGGCCCGCCTTGAGGACGTAGGAATAGAAGCCATCCTCCTCTTTCTTTGCCGCCTCATCGTTGACGGTGACGTTTTTGAGGAAGTAGTCGGCGTAAGGCGTCACCTTGAAGCGGAGGGTCTCCCCCGCTTTATGCTCGGCGTTAAGGTCCAAATTGAAGTCGGTGATTTGGCCGTAGATGCTATCTTGGGCGGCGTTTAAAATCGTCGCCACCTGAGGGGCGTTCTGCGTTTTGCCACAGGAAACGAGAAGCAAGCTGGCGGATAAGGCAAGGAAGGCGTTATGGATCGTTTTCATTCGTTCACCTCACGCCGCCGCGATGCAAGCGTTCATCGCCGTGTTGAACGCCTGATCGATGGTCATCTTGGAGTTCACGATGTTGCCAAGGAGCAAATCCATCTGAGAACGCGCCTCGTCGGATCCGACGAAGACGGGGCTCAGCATGTAGTATTGCCGCAGGTCCTTGGTGTGATAGGGGATGTCGTACTTCAAATCGAGGTCGTGCTTGCTGATCCAATCTTGGTAAGTGGCCGTCTGGAAGCAGGAGTTACGAACCGGATCGTAGGAGTTTTCAAGGGCCAACGTCGTGTTGTTCTCGGGATTGGACAAATACTTGTAGAAGAGCCAAGCTCCTTTATGAATATAAGGATCGCTGTTGTTGAAGAAGGCGATCGAGGGGCCCTGCTGGATGTACTTGGGGGTGCTGCCCGAATAAGGAACTTGGGCGAGGCGCACCGGGAAGTTGGGGGAGTCGTTATAAGAAGAACCACCCGTGGAGCCGATCGTCATCGCGCATTTCTTCGCGGTGAAGTAATCGTTGGTGTACTTCTTGCCACCCAGCGTGCCTTTGGTGACGAGAAGGCCATTCTGAACCTTTTCGACGATGTCTTTGACGAGTGCCTTAGCGTCGTCGTTCACGAATTTGAAGTGGTCTTCCGGATTATTGATGTTGTCGTTCGTCGTGTAGGCAATGCCGTGCTGGGCGAATTGGGAAATCAGCATGTTGGCGTCCGAATCGTAGCCGATGGGGTAGAACTCCATCTTCAGATTTTCGGTGGCGATGTCGGCCTTCATCTTCGCCGCGGTGGTGAACATATCATCCCACGTGGTCGGGACGTCATAGGCGTAGCCGTGATTGGCCTTGACCCAGGTCTTCAAGGCAGTGAGCTGCTCGTCGGTGGCGCTTCCTGCCGCCTGGGTGACGGGGTCAGCGACGGCCCAATAAGCATCGTTGTCCTTGAACTTCGCGTTGTCTTGCTCGTTGAGGCCGGCAAAGTAAGCGGCGTTGTAGTACATGATCTCGGTCGATTTGTACATTGGCAAAGACCAAGTGCCTTCGAAGTGATAGGAAGAGCCTTCCTTCCAGAACTCGGGGACGAAGTCGTTGATCTCGTCCTGGGTGAAGCCATAGTTGGGGTCGTTGATGAAGTTGTCGAGGCGGTAGATGGCCGATTGGCTCAAGTCCTTGGTCATGTAGGCCGCGAAGTTGTCGGGATAACCCATCGAAAGAGCCGGGGTCTCGCCCGCCGATAGCTTCGTTTTGATGGCGTCGGCCAGGGCGCTATAATCGCCAGCCACCTTCTGCGCGGTGACGTGGTATTTGCCCGCATAATCCTTGTTAAACTTCTCGGCGATCACGTCAACTTGGCTGCTCTTGGCATGCCCCATGCAGTGCCAGAACACGATTTCCTTCGTCGAACTCGGATCGTCCGTCGGCAGGGTTTGCTGCGTAACGTCCCCGCCGTTTCCGCTGCCGCCGCAGCTGGCCAATAAGGCCAGTAACGGAAGCGCCAGCGTCCATACCATTCCTTTTTTCATCTTCGTCTCCTCCCAAAGTCCAAACAAGTTTACCCTTTTATGCCTGCGCGCGATACGCCTCTCATGATGTATTTCCGGCAGAAGATAAACACCAACAGAAGCGGCACCGTCACAATCACCGTCGCCGCCATCTGGGCACCATAGTCGTCGATGTTGCCGGCGGTGTTGAAGGTATCGCGCAGGCCGACGGTGATTAAGTAGAGATCGCTATTCCCCGTGGCGATTAGCTGAGGCCAGACGTAAGCGTTCCATGAGCCCATCAGCTTGAGAATCAAGATGGTGGTTAAGGTCGGCATGGCCAGAGGCACCATGACCTTCCAAAGGAACTGCCAGTCGGATTTGCCGTCTACCTTCGCCGCCAGATAAAGCTCATTGGGGATCTGCTTGAAGTTCTGACGCAAGAGATAGATGTAGAAGACGGAGATCATAAAGGGCAGGATCATGGCCAGATAGCCGCCGATCAGGTTCTTGCCGCCCGTCATGCCGAGAAGGGACACGCTGATGTAGTTGGAGATGACCATCATCTCGCCCGGAATCATCATCGTGGCTAAGAGCAAAGAGAAGATGAAGTTCTTGCCCTTAAACTCCAACCGGGCGAAGGCAAAGGCCGCGAAGATCGTCGTAAGAAGCGTGCCGATCGTCGAGAAAATGCCGACGACGAGGGTGTTGCGGATGAGAACGCCGAAGTTGAGGCGGGAAAGGGCGCTGGAATAGTTGTCCCAACGGAACACCTCCGGCCAGAAGGTGGGAACCATGCGTTTGATCTCTTCGCCGCTTTTTAAGGAGGTGATGAGCATCCAGTAGAAGGGGAAGACCATGATGAGGGCGGCCACCGTCAAAAAGATGTAGGTGATGATGAGCCAAACGACGTGGGAGACTTTGGCGGCGCGCTCCTTTTGCTTGGCGTTGCGCTTATCGTCCTTGAGCACCAAAACCAGGTTCTTGTAGGAACGCTCTTCTAAGGTTTCGCTCGTTTGCTTCGCTTGCATAAATCAGTAATAAACCCTCTTCTTGCTGACCCGGAATTGGATGCCCGTGAAGATCAAGATGATGAGGAAGAGGACGACCGCCGCGGCGGAGGCGTACTGCACTTTGTTCGCGGCGATCTGCTCGTAAATGAAGAAGACGATGGTCTTCATCGAACGCGGGCCGGTCGTCTGGTCGAATTGGCCGCCGCTGCTGCCGAATAAGCCAACCACGGAGTTGTATTCCTTAAAGGCTCCGATGAAGGAGGTGATCATGATGTAGAGGATCTGCGGCGAAAGAAGGGGGACGGTGATGCGGAGGGAGGTTTTTAAGCGACCCGCCCCATCGATTTTGGCGGCATCGTAATACTGGGCGTCGATGTTTTGTAATCCGCCCAAGAAGATCAAGATCTTGTAGGGAAGGCTATGCCAAATGATGTAGAAGCAGATGGCGAAGAAGGCCGACCAGTAATTCACCGCCTCGCCCGTTTGGGGGTTGGGGTAAATCCAAGGGTGGCCCGTCGTGCCGAAGATGAAGTTGAAGATGCCATACTGCGTGTCGAAGATGACGGCGAACACCATGCCGATGGCGATGGCGTTGGTGACGTAAGGCATAAAGAAGAAGGTTTGGAACACCTTTTTCAGCGCCTTAATCGAATTCAGGCCGATGGCAATCGCCAGAGCGAGGATGATCGAGATGGGGACGGTGACGAAGGTGAGGAGCATCGTGTTGGGGAGGCCAATCAGGGTGACCGCCTCAAACATCGTGCCCGTGTTGCCGTATTTGTTCATCGCCGGCGTCAGGATCTGGATGTAGTTATCGAAGGTGAAGCCGTGGTTCGACCCGTTCATGTAGTTGTAGTCCTTGAGGAAGGAGATCACGAACGTATTGAGAATCGGGTAGAACGTGAAAACCGACATCAAAATGAGGACGGGAGCCAAATAGAGCCAAGCTTTCCAGTTATTCTTGCTTTCCATTCGAGTTTTGCCCTTCTAGGTAAATGCGCTTCTCGCTTTTCCCGTCGAAGACGAACATCTTCGAGGGGCGAATCGCAAAGCGGTTCACGCCGACGCCGACTTTGATTTCGGAGTCGACGATGATCTTGATTAAGGCGCTGCTGTCTTTATAAGGGCTATCGCAAAGAAGCGACATATCGCGGCCCATCGTCTGAATGGCCTGCACGTCCAAGGTGAGGACCTTGTCTTCCTCTTTGGTGTGCTCATCGCAGAGGAATCCTTCCGGGCGGATGCCGACATAGACCTCCTTATCCTCGGTGAAGGCGGGGTCCTTGGTGATGAATTCGTCGCCGATATAAAGGGCGCCGTTCGCCAAATGGCCCTTGAAGACGTTGATCGGAGGATTGCCCAAGAACTTGGCCACGAAGAGGCAGTTGGGGTTCCGATACACTTCCTGCGGGGCATCCTCTTGCATCTTCACGCCAAGGCGCATGACGACGATCTTATCGGAGATCGACATGGCCTCTTCCTGGTCGTGGGTGACGAAGACCGTCGTGATGCCGGTTTCGCGCTGGATGCGGCGGATCTCCTCGCGGGTTTGTAGGCGAAGGCGGGCGTCCAAGTTGGAAAGGGGCTCATCGAGCAGAAGGACGCGGGGCTTCTTCACGAGGGCGCGGGCGATGGCGACGCGCTGCTGCTGGCCGCCGGAGAGCTCGGAGGGTTTGCGGTCCAAATATTCATTGATTTGGACGAGCCTCGCCGTCTCTTGGACCAAGGCGTCGATTTCATCCTTCGTCAGGTGGCGACGTTCCGAAATGACGTTGCCAAACTTATCGAGGATCTCGTACTTCTCGTTGAGGGAGTAGCCCTTCTTCTGGACTTTGGCGGTCTCCGCGGCGACGCTCTTCTTCAATTCGGAGACGATTTCGGCGATACGGGCCTCGCGCTTTTCTTCGGGGACGGCATCGAGACGGTAGGAGAAGATGCGGTTTGACAGGCTCGTGACGATGTGGAAGCGGAAGGCCATCTTCCTGGCGAATTCCGAACGGGAAATCTTGCCTTTGTAGGTCGATTTCTCCTCAAGGTCGAGGATCTCTTTGCTGCTATTTTCCAGCAAATCGATGATGGTGAGGGCATCAACGATCTTCTGATCGGTCTTGTTACGGACGACGTTTAGGTTCGTCAGGGGGAACTTCACGTTGTCGTAGACGGTCATGTGGGGATAGAGGGCGTAGTTTTGGAAGACCAAGCCAATCCCGCGCTTTTCGGGGGCTAGGTGGGTGACGTCCTCATCGCCGAACCAAATCTCCCCTTCCGTGGGGGATTTGAGGCCGGAAATCATGTAAAGCGTCGTCGACTTGCCGCACCCCGAAGGGCCCAGTAAGCCTAGCAAGGTGCCATCTTCGACCGTGACGTTCAAGTCGTTGACCGCCGTCGTGTCGGGGATGTTCTTTTTCGGGTTACCAGGAAAGCGTTTCGTCAGGTGTTTGATTCTAATTTCCATGATTTTTCTTTTCGCTTTGATTATAGCGAGTACAACTCTTTCCCTTCAATTGCGATATTGTCTATTTTTTCTTTAAGAAAAAGTCAAACGGAGGGGTGGTCGATCTGGAAGTCCTTGTTTTCAATCGAGGCTTCTTTCTTCGCCTTTTCGTGGGCCCAGAAATCAGCATAATCCAAATAGATTTCCTGATCTTTGTCGTCCACCGCCGTCCAATTGAAGACGTATTCGTCTAAGTTCTGCTTCTTTTTCCCTAACATCATCATCCCGAAGGAGACGAATAGGGGCAGCAAGAAGGAGACAAAGCTTAGTAGAAGCATCACGAAGTAGACGAACACCGCGTGGAGGATGGCTTTCCCGGACGAAGGGGAAAGCCCTTCGTCGGTGACATAGCCAACCCGCATCGCCTTCATCCCGATGGTTTTTCTCCCCCGCTTCCCCCAAGTGAGGGGGATGACCACATAAAAGATGGCGAAAGAAAGGGTTAAGGCGATTAACGCCTCGACGAAGGAAGACATCCAGATCACGCGGGTGGTCTTCAAATAAGGAAGGTAGCCGACGAAGATGGGTTGGGCGTAGTTGTTCGCCTCTTTCTCGTAGAACGACAAGAGCCATTCCGGGTTCACGTCGTTCTCCGTGAGGGAGTTATCGACGCTGACGAAGAGGTGCTCTTGCCCATGGAGGGCTTCTGTTTTTCTTACTTCATATTCTTGTTGGGTCTTTTCTTGCTCGGCTTTGCTCAAGAAGGTGTCGTTTTGGTAAAAGGCGTCGATTCGGGAGGATAAAAGATCTTTCTTCGCCCGGGCGGAAGGGTATTCGCTTTCGCTGTCCTCGCTTTTTAAATACGTCACGAGGTCGGTCCCGTCTTCCCGGTATAAGCCGGATTCGCTTTGAAGCTCCTTTCTTACCTTCAGGGTTTCCTCATAGTAAGGGAGATCGTTAAGCACGGGGTGGAAGGAGGCGAAGAGAAGAAAAGTTACGAAGAACAAGCAAAAGACATCGAGGAAAAAGGCGCCGATCCTCTTACCGTTCTTCGCCCGGGAAAGGACGACTTCCTGTGTCTCCTTTTCCTCACTCATGGGAAGGCTCTTTCTCCGTTTCTTGGGGTACGGGCCCCTCTTTTTGGTCGATGTCCTTGGCCACCACCTCGCCGAATAGCTCCGAGATGCCCTGATGGTGCTTCGAGGCGAGCATCAAAATCAAAGAGAAGAGATCTAAGGCTAACGATAAGAAGATAAAAGGATAGAGGGAGAATCCCCCAAAGTCATAAACAAGAACATTCCAAAGTTTGGAGAAGACAAGGGACAAGGTAATCCCCGAGAAATAGAGCAAGAAGCGGAAAAATCCTTTCGCCAAGGCGTTACGCCCCTCCATCGTCGCCCCGTCGAGCCTGGAATAGCCCACGTGCATCATCCAGGCCGCGAGGGTGCGGTGGTTATGGAAGAATAGAGGAAGCACCCCTTCGGCGATGAGGAAGGCCGCCACATAAGAGAGCAACATCCCAACGAAGATGTTACGCATCATCCGGGAATAGGCGGCATTGAAGTTCTTGATGACCGTCAAATAAGGCGAATAGTGCTCCTCCGCCTCGCCGAGTAACGTCTCCAAGGCGTTTAAGTAATGGGATTCCAAACGGTCGTAAATCGAGCTCCCGGCTGAAGAGGCGCCAGAGCCATACGCCAAGAAATCCATCAAGTCGTCCGCCGTCTCTGGCTTTAACTGCTGATAAAGGGGGAGCCCCTCCTTCGCCTTTTGAAAGTCATCCGCGTTCTCATAGGCGAAAATCACTTGGTACAGCCCTGTCTCCTTTTCGTTACGGTAATCCGTCCCCCCGTAGGTGTAAAAGTTCAGCGACTCCTCTTTCTCCTTGAACGCGATGAAGTAATAGCCCAAAGGATCGTGGGCATAATCCGCGTTGTTCCAAAAGGTGTCCTCTTGACTCGGGATAGCCCCATCATCCAAGGGAGAAGCTTTTTCGCGGTCGAAATAAGAGGTCTTGGCCAAGCAGACGATATAGTCCTTGGCCCGTTCTTCGTTGCTCCGATAAGCATCCCCATCCGCCTTCTTTTCCTTCAAACGGGTGGGAAGCAAAGACTCGCTGGATTGATCCGCGACGTTTTTTAAGGCCGTATATCCCTCTTCGGTGGAAGGCAAAGCCGAGACGATGGGATAGGCGACCGCGATGAAAAGGAAGAAGGTCAAAAGGGCCGTGATGAGGTAATCGGCGAAGTTCGTCAGGAAAACTTTGCCGCGGGAGGCATCTTTGTTATGGAAATAAGGGCTTTCGACGCGGTTTGCCGTCATGGCTCTATTTTAAAGCAAAGCGCCGCCTTCGTATCTAGCGGTTGGAAAAGCAAAAAGCGCGTCGCCTCTTGAGGAGGTAGGCGCGCTTTCATCATCGAAGAGGCGTTCTTCCTTAGCCCACACGGCCAAGGCGGAAGTCGGCTTTAACGGGTTGTCCCGTCGGAGAGGATGACGCCGGATCCAGAGCGCCAGACGGCGTCGAACTCGGTTTTGAAGTCCTCGCTGGCGAGGGCGTAGGTCTCCGCGACGGTGGCGGCGTGGCCCGTGAGGGCGTCGAGGGAGGTGCCGTTCACCCCGCCGTTTTGGCTGTTGGCGAAGTAGGCGAGGTCCTTCTTGTCCGAGGTGGCCAAGAAGACGTTATCGAGAGTCGCGTTCTTCGTGTATAGGCCCGTCAAAGCAAGAGCTGAGTGGACATCCATGGAGGAGGTATTGAAGGCGGTGTCGTTCACGAAGACGTTACGGTAGGTGATGGCCCCGGTGTAAATGCCGTTGACCGCGTTGAAGGCATAGAAGAGGCCTTCGCGATGGCCTTGGTCGGTGAAGGAGGTGCGCTCGACGTAGACATTTTCGATCGTCCCGCCGCCGGCGCTCACAATCCCGGCGTTGTTGGGCTGCTGGAAGTTGGTGAAGGCGACGTTGCGGAGAACGCCTTTTGCTCCCATGACGGAGATGAAGCCGCCATAACGGTAGCCGGGCCCAATGCTGAGGCCAGAAATCGCATAGCCCATGCCGTCGAAGACGCCGACGAAGCCTTCCAAGCCATTGTCGGCAAAGTTAGCGACGTTCCCCGAGCCATAGGTGTAGGCTGGGCCCATGCCGTTTTGGCCGCTCAACAAATTGAAGGTGCCGCTATAGGTGATGTTCGCGCTTAGCTCGAAATAGCCGCCATAAACGGCGTCGCTCGTGGGTTCAAGGGCTTTGCTGAGCTTGAAGAAGGAATCGAGGCCCGCTTGATCGGAAATCGTTTTGCTGACCCAGGTCCAGCTGAAGCGGACGTCTTGATCGGCGAAGTGGGCAAGGCAGCTTAAGTCCCCGTAGAAGGTCCCAAACGCAGAGCTTGGGAGGGTGATGGTGTTGTTCGCGAAGCTGGCGCCTTCGACGTTCTGCCCGTTGATGGCAAAGCTTAAGAGGGCACCGGATTCGTTGGCCTCCGAGAGGTCGGCACTCACCGAGGAGACGCCATAGACGAGGGAGCCATCCGAGGCGAGGCTCTCGTTGAGATACGACTTCGGCTTGCTGGAGAGGATGGTCTGCTCTTTGATTTCGATCGAGACTTCGGCGCTCATCGAAGGATCAATCCGAGAAACGGCCTTCACTTTGATGGGGCCTTTGCTCGGGTCTGCACTAGTCAACGTTTGGTAGACACTTCTTAAGATTTCGGCCGGCCTCCTCGGCCTTGGACCTCTCGATGGCCGCCTGCTTCCTCTCGTAGGC
>Ga0256406_1002282_pt1 | contig 27678 bp, 25 predicted proteins | sample RumenRJG_03DNA_FD_185986 | JGI IMG/M metagenome (GOLD analysis project Ga0256406, IMG submission 185986) | Bovine rumen microbial communities from Lethbridge, Alberta, Canada - RJG_03 | ecosystem: Host-associated > Mammals > Digestive system > Stomach > Rumen | place: Canada: Alberta | collected...
CTCTCAAATCTTGAGATAAATTTTGACTTTGTAAAATATGATTTTCTATATATATATCTAAGGACTCTCTTTTTCCTTTATATTTTTCGTATTCTGCGGCAACAACAGGTTCACCGATTTGTCGAATCTCATTAGCAATTCTATAATTATATTTTTTTTCTCTCTCGAAAAATTTTTTTCTAATTTTCTTTGGATACATTTCCTTATACGCATCAACCAACAGATTCGCCCAATCTGGAAATGACGGATTCGAGTTAAGACTGAATCCAGCACCAACAATTGCTGACATTGATTTTTCATTTAATTTTTCAACAATAAAGCGAAGGCTTAATTCAAGCTTTTCTTTTTCAGTACTTCTTTTATAGTAATCTTCAAAGAAGTCGTAATTTTTATCACTCATCGTTGTTTGAGATTCATTCATACCACAAACCGCATCAATAAAAAACTATTTAATCAGCATCCGCAGGAATAGCGATATTCAAATCAGGGTTAATCAATTCTTCAATTTTCTTTACAAAAGACGAGATAACATCTATATCTTGTTCCACCATCGTGGTGTTCAAAACAATTTCTACGCCATCCTTATTTTTTCCATTGCGATGAACAATATCATGACGACGGCGAACAATAGCTATCAAATCTTTTAAGGGATAATTTATTTTTATTCCAAATACATCTTCATAAATACCTTTTATCTTTCGTAAATTATGATACATAAATTCGTATAAATTTTCTAGAATACGATTTTTTGCTTGATCTGGATTTTTTACAACTTCATATAATGTCATTTTTTCATCTTTTATATCTTCAATTTTCTGAGCTGCATTTAATAGATATTTCTCATTCTGTTTCACTTTTTCTATCAAAGTTCCACTCAGATACGCCTCCATCGCGGTAACCGCAAAGGCATCTACCATTTTAAGAAAAATATCATTTGTTAAGGCAAGATCCGATTCTAACATTCCTCGCAACTTTAGCATAGTTTCATTAAATTCGTCAAAAGTAGACGGTTCTACATATTCCCAGGAATCACCCCAATCATCCTCTGGTTTCTGAGCAACATCAACCTCGTAATCTAATTCAACTCCTTCACTTTTAGAATCTTCGCTATCAAGAATTCCTATTGGATATTCCCACGCATTTATTTCAAAACTATATGGATTTTGACAATGAGAGCACTCGTCTTCGTAGGTCCATGTATAGCCGATTTGCATACCCATATTCCGTTCTTCACAATATGTATCAGGCTCTAAATCTGGTGGAGCATCTAACTCAGTTCCACATTTACAACAATTCAATTGGCGAATTTTTAATTCAAGCATATGCAGCCTCCCATTACTTTCCGTACAAATCAAAGATTTTTGAGCCTTTATACTCCCAGAAGATGGAACCTTGATAAGAACCGGACGGAGAACGCTCACCTCTGCGTTCTTTTATTTCGCGAGTCAATGGAGACAATTTCCAAAGTTTTCCCTCAAATGAAACTTCTCTATCGTTCACAACTTTTGCTACAATAGATTTATCATCTATATAATTAATTGTTTCTCCGACAATTCCCAAAGCTTCAAATGATTGTGTATGAGACTTCACCCGCCTAGGAGCAGCGCTTAGGGTATTGAACAGGTCATTTGGAATAGGCAAAACTTCTTTTATCAAGAATTCAACAATCCAAGCTGTTCGGCCTTCAATGGTTTCTTTATTCCACACGTCCTTATCCGTAATTTCTCTTTGCGAAATCTGCAAAGCCGAATTATTGATATAAATTTCCTTCTTCTTTGAGAATTCTTCGTTGCCAAGTTCTTGATTGTAGTATATAAGAGTCAAGTTGCCGATAGAATGCAGATATTCATTATGCACAGACTCATAATCATCGCCCAGCATCTTTTTCCATTCTTCATTCAATGTCTGAGGCATTATGTGTTCGACCTGTAGATTCTTGTCGGACAAATCAGGAAACACCTTGGTAATTTTTTCTTCCATCAAGGCGAACAGGAATTTGAGTTGCTTGAATCCGTAAAAGTCACGATTAATATTTTTCTTCAATTCGGCATCATTAGGCATTCTCATTGCAACATCTAAGCCAGCAATAAACCTGTAAAAGGCAGTTTTTTTATCTGCGCTGCTGATAATTTGCGGAATCTGACTATTCCATAGAGGCATAGCCTTATTCTCTGCAGAGCCCATTTTTATCAAGCGGTGCCGCAAAACATATATTTCAAGGACATCTAAAATAGCTACCGTATCAGCACTATTGAGTTCACCAGTACTCCATTTTTTTAGAATTCCAAGGATGAAGGAATACGATGTAGAGGCCCCGATTGTTCGGATATCCTTTAGTTTTCGATCTATTTTAGGGTCAGACGTTGTTTGTCCAAGAGTTATGCAAGCGTAAAGAGACGAATACTCCATAAGGCTTTTCAACAACTCTTCTGAGTTTCTGCCCGCAAATAGTTCCTTGAACTTAGCATAAAGTTCCTTATAATTGGCTTCTACAGCCTTGGGATAAGGTTTCGCAAACTCGCATTGCATATAATCCCGAATAAAAGCCGACACCAAATCAGGCAAGGCCTTTTCAATATGCAACCAATAATTATGATACAATTTGTCCTGCTTATTTGCACTCAGTCCCAAAAGCAGATAATTACGAATCAAGTCCGCTAAAGAAAGCGGTTTTCCCAGGGAATTCATTGATTCAAAAATTTCCTGCGGATTTTCCCATTTGTTCTTGTCGGGTTCTAGTTGAATCGTAACGATGCTGAATTTAGCGAGACCTTTTTCTATCAGGTCTTTTAATTCTAAATCCTTTCTATCAATAATTTTGCGTAGTTCATCGCAGAAAAATTTGTAGTTGTGGTAAACAGCCGCAGTTTTATCTTCATTGGTAAGAGGCGTTCCAAGAACTATCTTTTTGTAGGATTCCCAGTCCGTCTCGACTTGTTTCAGTTTGATTTTATATTCACCTTCTCCTACAGCATTGTTGTTCTTTAAATACTTCTGATCAACAAAAGCCTTGAGAGATTCGTCAGCAATGATATCGCGTAATGCAATGAGAAAGAGCATCGTTGTAGTAATACGCTGCTGACCATCAATCAAAATCAGTTTGTCAGGTTGACCAAAAACATGCTCAGATTGAAAATACGTAACCGTTCCAAAGAAATGCTCCGTTATTTGGCCTTTCAAATTTAATCTGGCCGTTTTTATAATATCTTCCAAAAACACTAAGCATTGCTCATTATCCCATTCGTAGTTCCGTTGATAAGGAGGAATATAGAATGTGACATCGTTATTGGAAAGCATTCCAAGAAGGTCTTGTTTAGTTGGGGTCATAAAATAGGTTCCTTTTTCAAGCGAAATATACCCTTTTTTGAAGACAAAAGATGGCAATCTCAAGGTTTTCGAGGCAAATCTCGTTTATTTTTGCAGTCGGGGCGTTGCGGGGTGTCCCCGCTAGAAGGGGTAGCCCCGGAACAAGTCCGGGGCAGGCTCATGCCACGGCTTGGGCTGGAGCGAGGGGGAGACCTCCCCCTTCAAAAAAATCGTGCAGGCCTATTGACAAACTGGATTTTTGAATCTATATTTAGTGTACAAGTGTGTAGTCTTTGGCGTTTTTTACGCTTGTATGCCAGAGGAGTTGACGATGAAGAAAGATGTTGCGGCCAGTGCGGCCGGTGCCGAGATTTATTTAGCAATCCCCCACATTGCCCTATTGACAATTTGTAGTCGATTGGCTACATTATAGGAGGGCGAATGCTTCAAATTAAGAAAACGGAATATTTTTCCATGTGGCACGCCAATCTCAAGGATGCGCGCGCCCGTGCGAAAATAAACCTCAGAATTGAACAGGTTAAACTAGGTAACTTTGGAGATTTCAAATTTGTTGACGACGGAATATACGAGATGCGCATTCACTATGGGCCTGGATACCGCATCTACTACACGAAAAAAGACGACATTGTTGTGCTGCTGCTAGCGGGCGGCGACAAATCGACGCAACAAAAGGATATCGACAAGGCAAAGGAGTTGAACAATGAAAAAAAGTGATGCAGAAGTTTCTGATCTGGATGTTGCCGATCTTCTTAAAACAGAAGAAGACGTAAAACTCTTTTTGGAAGAAGCACTTGCCGAAAACGACCCCGTCCTCTGGCAACATGCTATTGGAGATGCAGCCCGGTCAGTCGGAATGAAAAAAATCGCCGAGTCTGCGGGCCTGAATCGCGAAAGCTTGTACAAGGCGCTAAGGGAAGACGCGCATCCGAGATTCGACACCATCATGCGTGTGCTGAACGCCATGGGTTTAAAACTCTGCATAACCCCCTGTGCAGTCGCCGAGAAAAAGTCCATGTACAAAGTTTAACTCCCAGCACCAGAAAAGGTGGTATTATGGATCGCGGATATATACCATCCGCGGGGTCAAGGTCATGCTCGATGCCGATTTGGCGGAAATCTACGTTTACGCATCCGGTTGTTGGCCGTCGTGCGCTTTCCATGCGCATTCCGTCACTTGCATATCCGTAAATTGAGCCGTGAAGCTGGAATTTTCCGGGCTGCATGCATATATGCCAAACCGAATTTTTCCGGCTCCCTCGAGCATGTGGCAAATCCGCATTTGAGAATACTGCACCCCGTCTCGAGAACATTCTATGCAGTAGTCATCTTCGCGCCTGCTGAGCCTATACCACATGGATTTTACATCTGCAGGAATCGCAGTCGTCGCCCAGTCTGAATACCCGCGGTTTGTCACGACAGAACCCAGGTGCTGGAATTTTTCATTCTCATATTCAACCGACGCCTTAAGCCAATTTTCCGAATCCAGATACAGCGCCACCCCGCACTGGTCGAAGCGACGATGACTTTCGGAAAAATCGGTTTTGGTGACAAAGGAAAAGAACTTTTCTTCTGTTTCCATCTGCAGAACCGGAGCGTTATCGTTTCTGAAATGATAGTAGGTCCTTTGCCAAAGGTCCGTATGCGGGGCGGTCACAATTTCAACGCATTCCTGATTGATGCTGTAGTTCCGGGGTTCCCTGACCCATTTCATTTTAGAAATATCAAACATTTCTGTGGCCTTTGAATTGACGCGCTTTGTTGCTATAATCTATAAAAACAGCTAGAGATTGCCAAGTCCTCTCGCCCAGCGCCAAGACATTCTATATTTATCAAAAAATGGATCCCCTCCCTGACGGTCGAGGATGACAACAAACAAACCTGCAACGAGTTTATTATGGAAGAGACTTTCAAGACCAGAGGCGTTTGCGCGACGACCATCCAGTTCACGCGCGACGGAGATAAAATCAGGAACATCCGCTTTACGGGCGGATGCAACGGAAACTTGAAGGCAATCGCGAAGCTCTGCGAAGGCATGAGCGCCGAAGATATCGCGGCAAAGCTCCTGGGCAACACCTGCGGCGGGAAGCCCACATCGTGCGCCGACCAGCTCGCCCGCGCCGTGCTCGGGAAAGAAGCGTAATATCTTAATTATACGGACATTCCGACTACTTTATTTGACAACAATCTGTCTTGTTTCGGCAAAACCCTGGCCATAAATTCTAAGGAGGAGTGTACCGCGCGGCAGGTGGCCGAGGTTGATTGTAGTCGAAGCGCCTACATCGAGGGTTTCGAGCAGGTGGCCCATCATGTCGAATATCTGCAACTTCGCACTGGGCACGCTTGCAAGAGTTACGGTTAACTCGTTGTTCATATAGCTTACGCTAAACGCATTTTGTACAACAGAAATTGCGGTCGTGTGTTCACTTGAAGAACTTTCGGCCGCTTCACTACTACTAGACTCCGCGGCGCTGCTGCTTGATGCTACAGAAGACGAACTTGGGGAAACTTCGCTGCTGCTAGAGACAGAGCTAGAAGAATAGTCGGGATTCGCCGAGATATTGACGTTAGCAGTCGCTTCGGCGTTATTGTCGTTGCCTTGTGCGGTTACGGTTATGGTCAGCACATGGTCACCGATATCTTGAGGAACGGTTCCCGTGATAATGACGAGATCCTTTTCTTTATCCTGATTGACTTCGAAGCCTTCGAGAATCCCGTCAACGGTCGCGTTCTGCATGTGGGCATACCTGAACACGATCGGTTTGATCGCGTTGCCTGCAACGACATCTTGCGTTTCGTTTTCAATAGCGACTAACGTCGTTGTGAACTTTTTGTGTTTGACAGAAATTGTGCCGTTAAAGACGATGGAATCTTTTTCCGTAATGTAGGCTGCTAGCCTATAATTAAAATCGCCATCGGGATGGTCCTGGCCCGTGGCACCCGAAATTGTAATTATAGCAGATTCGTCGTCTATTTTTGCCGAAATTCCCTCAGGCACGCCAGAAAGACTTGCTTTAAACAATTCTGTATAACCGAATACAATGGGCTCAATCTCATCGCTTGCGGTAACTGTTTGGTCAAGGTTTCCGCTGACATGCTCCACTTGTTCTTTTAACGGAGTGACGTTTATACCGGTTGTGATTTGCAGGTATTCATGGGCATAATTCCCAGCTGCGGTAAATGACATTTCGTATTCGTGCCCGGGGGTGTTAGCCGGAATGCGACCGGATATGGTGCACTCGGCTTTACTGCTTGGCAGTGTGCCGCAATCCAGTTTCAGTCCCAGCGTCTTGACCGTTGTATTTACCGGGTAATTGATATAAAAATCATAAACTCGATTGAGTTCCGTAATTTCGTAAACGACAGGTTCGATGAAGTCTCCCGCTTTTACCGTCTGCACCGACTTTCCGCTGATGAGCCTATGGCTTATGTGAGTACTGAATTGGGCTATGGCGGTTTGCGTCATAGCCAATAGGGCCATTATGGAAACAATAATCTTATGCATAATCAGGCTTCTTTTTGCGCATAATATAGCTCTTTCGCACAGAACACTTCATTTCCATAAGTTCTCCTTTATTCGTTTACTTGCACAAATGTGTACTATTTGAGAGAATTTGTCAAGGAACTTATTCAAATTATTTCAAAATTTGAGCAATCGGTTCTAGGGTGTCGAGATTCACGACCTTCGAATACAAAAGTTTCATCATGATTCTGTGTTTCAGGCTGAGTCTGGTGTAATCGATGGCGCCGCGAAGGTGGAAAATTTTACTTTCGTCGTAATGCGATGCAGGAACCTGCTTTTTGAGGCTTTATCACACCACGTCATATCCCGCACCAGACAAGACTTTCAGCGCTTTCTCGAAATTTTCGGCTTTCACAAGGATATAATCTGTATTGAAAGTGGATACTGCAAAAATACCAATGTTATTTTCTGCGAGAATAGCCGAGAGTTTCGAAAGGATACCTATAAGAGAAAAATCAAGTACACCCTGAATACGGAATCCTCGCCATCCATCATCTCGTTCAATAGTATTTTGGGGTACATCATCTGTTTTGCATACGAGGGATATTTCTTCGTCGGTCTTGCCAATGAAATAAAAATCCTTACCCGTATCAAAATCACTAACGTCCGCTACTTTACAGACTGTTAGTTTGTGATCCAATTTCTTTAGTTTCATAAAGTAAGACACAAGCCCAAACTTGATAAAGCCACCTTATTTCAAGAAAAGCGAGAGTTTGCTAAAGTCGAGAATTGTGATAAACACGAAGAAACTGATAAAGAAGGCGGCAGCGACGTTCTGAATGACCGTTTGGGTCTTTGTCGAAAGCGGTTTGCCGCGCAGTTTTTCAAGTGCGAGGAACATGAGTAGGCCACCGTCGGTAATCGCGAGCGGAAGCAGGTTCATGACGCCCAGGTTGATGCTGATAAGGGCTAGCAGCATCAGGAAATCCTGGAAGCCGCTCATCCACACGTTACCCATCACGGCCACGATGGAAACCGGACCGGAGAAGGCATCGACCTTGACCTGCCCCTGGAACATGCGCTTGAAATAGCGGAAAATACTCGTGGTCATTTTCCAGCTGGTCGCGCAAGTTTTCGTGAAGGCTTCGACAGGACCGCGGCGCACAATTTTGGTTTCGCGGAAAAGCACATAGCCCATCTGGATGCCGACCATGTAGCGCTTGTAATCTTCGTTGTAAACCGGCGTGAGCGCCTTCGTGAGCGTATCACCGTTACGAATGACGGTAATGTTCACGGGTTCGCCCTTGCTACCGTCAATGATGCGCACGACTTCCTCGTAGCGCGAAATGTGTTCACCGTTGATTTCAAAAATCGTATCACCAACAGCAAGGCCCGCCTTTTCGGCAGCGGAACCTGCAACGGGCGGCAAGCGCACAATCACGCGGTTGCGCGGATAGATACCGATATCACCGATACCCAATGCAATTTCGGAGCCCGTGGAATCTTGTGCGGGAACAATCAGTTCTTCGGGAACAACCGTAATCGTCAATGGTTCGCCACCGCGATGCACCGTCAGAGGAACACTCGCTCCGAGACTCACGCCAATCTGTTCGCGGAAATCATCCCAGCCCTGCGTGGGCTTGCCGTTGATTTCGGTAACAGTGTCACCCGGCTGAATGCCTGCAGCGAGCGCAGGAGAATCCTTCGCGACAAAACCAACAATAAGATTGTTGGTGGCAGGTTCCTCGACACCCACCATGTAAAGGATCATCAGCAGGATAAACGCAAACACGATGTTGATGAACGGGCCCGCAAAGGCAATCGACGCACGAGCGCCAACCGACTTCGCCACAAAATCGCGTTCATCGGGAACCTGGCCGTCCTTGAGCGTATCGGGATTTTCACCCGCCATGGCCACGTAGCCGCCGAACGGAATCGCCGAAATGCAGTATTCCGTTTCGCCGTGACGGAACTTGATAAGTTTCTTTCCGAAACCGATGCTAAAAGTATTCACCTTGACATTATTCCACTTTGCCACCAAAAAATGGCCCAGTTCGTGAATAGTCACCAGGAAACTCAGGCCAATCAGGCCGAGCACAAACATCAATACATTACTGAGAATCGATTCCATCGTGTAATAATGTAGTAAAATACACCAAGAGATCCTTCGACTTCGTCACTTCGTGACTACGCTCAGGATGACACAAGACAAAAGAAGATGTACAGTTCGGCAGGCTCACCAACCGAACTCAGGGACCTTACACAAAGCGACTTTAGCGTAGTCTTCTCAAGCCGCGAGGCATCGGAACTTCTTCGCCATCTTCCCCAAGCAGGTAGATGTTGTCGAGGCTGATGTAACCTGTGCCGCTGTAGCGGGCGCGCCAAGAGAAGTTCTTGATTTGCTTCGGGTCGAGCTGCGGAATAGTCTTGCCCCAGCCTTCTTGCGACATGTTTTCCCAAATGAGCGTGTCGCGCACCCAGGAGCCGCGAGTATTTTTCAGGCGCACCATGAATTCATCGTAATCCTTGACCTGTTCGCTTGCGATTTGCACTTCGAAGTAGCCATCGGGATTGCTATGGTTCGTGGCGTAGTCGAACACAATACCCACCGAGTTGTGAACTTCTTCAGGAATCACGTAGTAGGCGCCGGCAAAGTTCGGCCAGCCCTGCGTAGGCGGCTGCTCGATTATGAAGTCGTGGCGGATAAAGCCGCCGTGCGGAGGAGCTCCGTTAAAGACCTTCGCACCGATAGTCGTTGCGTTGTCGCCATTGGCCACCGGGTACCAGTCGACCGCATCAAGGCCGTTATCGTAATTCTGCATCACGCTGGTGGTGCGATAGGCACCGCGTATACGGAACGGAATCTTGAACACCGTCGACTTCTTGCCAAGACCAGAAATTTTCAGCACGGCCGTCGCCGAGCCCAGCTTAACATTGGCCGGGAAGGGCACCCTGACATGGAAACTTTCAATGGATGCATTCCACTTGCCGTCATCGGGAGTAATCACCTTTGAAATACCAAGTTCAGGAATCGAGAGTACACTTCCGATCAGTTGACCATTTTCTTGAACAACCGTTCCAAACAGGTCGAGCGTATCATCTGCAAGGAGCACCTTCTTTTCGAGAGCCGCAGCCAACACCTTGGGTTCCGCGGCAGCCTCGCCCGAAGTCACTTGCGGGTTAATTTGTACAACAGCGAGTCCAAACGGCGGCACCATAATGTCCTTGCTCTTGCTCGGATTGATGCGGCGACCGCTCGGGCCCATTTTCGGGTACGGGTACGCCTTCTGCGAAGTGCCCACCCACTTGAACTGGTCTTCGCCAAAGATTTCGACCTGCGTACGCACCAGGTCGCCCTTGCCGACTTCGGTCGCGCCACCTGCAGCAAAAACGCTTGCGCGGTCAATCTGTACCACCTGCGGGGTTTCAGACAAATTCACAATCATCACACGGGCAGAATCGCCCTTGCCGATAGCGTAAGCTTCGATGTCTGCGCTCGTCGATTTTACGGGCAGCACCGCATAGCCATTTTCAAGGAAATCCATGTAGGTCATGTAAATGCCGTAGTATTCCGCTGTCGGCTCCAGAGACTTCCAATAATTCCAGGAGCCTTCCTTTACAAGAGCCGTCATGCTAATGGTTCCCCAAGTGTCATCGGGGCCTTTGAACAAATTACCGAAAGCATCCCACGGAAGCACCTGCAAGCGATTTCCAAAGCGCATGGCATGCTGCGCAAAAATGCTTGCCACGGCGGACGCCTGCGGATAATCCATCAGCAGGCTAAAGCCCTGCACGCAGGTGCTGAATTCCGAAAGGAACACGCCGCGTTCGCCTTCAAGGTGACGTTTCATCCACACATTGAGCGTATCCATATTCGGGCCCACATCGAGCATCGCCTTGAGCATATCGGCAGGCTTCGGTTCGTTGGGCGTCCAGTACGGGTAATTGTGCAAGTCGACGACGTCGAGGTAGCGCTTGCCATCCTTCTTTTCGGCCTCGCCCACAATGCGCAAGAATTCTTCCATCCAGTACTTGCCATCGAGCAAGCCGGCACCCTTCTGCTGCATTTTATGCGTGCTGAACAGCGGGCCATGCAGAACGATTGTCGAATCGACAGCCTTCATGGCGCGGGCATATTCCAGGAATCGCGCGGCGTAATGCCTTGCCGAAATCGGGCCGGATTCTTCCCATTCGCCGTCGAGTTCGTTGCCGATTTGCCACTGCTTAATGTTGTAGCCTTTTACTTTATTTGCATAACGCACCCAGGCGGCAGCTTCTTTCGAAGTTCCGGTACCCGCATTCACGCAAATGACCGCACGGGCATTCGGGAGCGTCTTGATGTACTTCATGAATTCTTCAAAATCCCACTTGATGTCGGTCCAGTCGGTACGGGCCTTGTCGCCATTACGGGTAGACATTGCGTAGAACTTGTAGTTGTTACCGCCAAGCAGGTCGGTTTCGCCGCTATAAAGTTTCATCTCGCGAATCTGCACGCCCTTGCTAGGCAAATCCGTTGTCTTGAACCGAATGGCCACATAGCGCGTGCGGAATTTGGACTTGTACTTGGTGGTCGCGCCATTCACCTTGACCACTTTTTCAAGTTTCAGCTTGTTTTCGAGCGCCTGGTGCACGCCCGGATATTCGGCGTAATCTTCGGTCCAGTAGGCAATTTCAAAAGCCTTCGGGCGCAGCGTTCCCCAATCGATTTGCAAGGAATCGACATCGACCTTTTCGGGGAATTCCACTACGACCCAAGGCGGATCCACCGGGTCCAAAATTTCGCCCCACCACATGGTTTCCATGTTGCCGTCGGCCAGGTGACTGCGACGCACAAAGCCGTAGTTGTCCTTGGTGGTGCCGCGGTAAATCGTTTCGCCCAAGAAGCCGCGCGCCCACTTGGTTTCGTCGGCGGTCCAGAGGCCAGTGCTATCGTAGCTACCGATACCGTTCCAGTGGTAATCATTGGAAAGGCTGCCATTCGGGAAACGGAACAGCGTGTAACCGCCATCGACCAACGCAGACGTCATGTCGTAATAGCGGCTCGGCGGATTCCAAATCGCGAGGTCCGCAGACATCATATTTTCTTTATTGATGACGACACCCGGATGCAAGTCATCGACCTTGATGACATTCTGGGCGGCAAACGCGGCGGAAACAAGAGAAAGCCCCGCTAAAGCAGCAAAAACAAAACGATTGGCAAAACGATTTTTCATAGGAACCTCTCGGGGTAAATATAATTCAGAATTCGGAGTTCGGAATTCCGAATGATTTAAAAATAAAGAATGAATAACGAAAAAAGGCGGAACAAAGTCCGCCTAACAATTACAACTAATTCAAAACTTGTAACTTAGAACTAGTAACTTTTTACTTGATTCTATGACCCTTCAGGTTGAAGCGCTTGCCATTCTTTTCGACATAGAGCATCTGGTCAGCAAAGCGGAGCTGCGGGCCCTGTTTGACACTCGTCTTGTGAACCACGGCAGGCTTAATAGCAACCGTGCTCGGGAATGCGGCAAACTTCGGAGCATAACCCGCGCTGAGCGCTTCGATTGCCCCTGCAAGGTAAGCAAACGGCGCATTCCAGTTGATGGCCACTTCGTTGGTCGCATAACTGCAACGGCTATCGGTGTAAGAAGTAGCAGGCTTGCCTGTACGGTAATCGCTACATTCCCAGGACTCTGTTCCAATATCTTCGCCACCGGGCTGCGGGCCGCCAACCAACATTCCAGGCACCGGTTCGGCAACACCGTCGGATGTGCTCGGGCGATGGTGCGGCATCTTGGGAGACTTGGTGCCGTATCCCGTGAGGAACGACATATCAAGCGGATTCTTGCCCAGCAGGTAATCCATCGCCTTGACCGCAGTCGCATAATACTTGGAATCGCCAGTCAGGTAATAGGCATGCAACAGCCAAACGCCCTGGTTTGCTGCAGAAGAGTTGGAGCCCCATGCAAAGTCATCTTCGTTCATGATGACACCAAAGCCGGTCTGAGCCCTTTCCACAAACATATCGGCAGTTTTCAGGATATTCTGCTTGGCCTCAGCCGCATCGCCACCAAATTCAGTAGCATGGGTAGCCTTGCCGTATGTCGCAATGCCGTCCATGCCGCCCCACCAAGAAACATATTCCGTGCTACCGGCAACCTTGTACGAGGCATCGCCCGTCGAGATGTACAGTTCGGTACCGGCAAACAGCTTTTCGTCGGTCGGGTCATCGTTGGCATACGTACCCGTGCTCACGCCTTCAGGATTGCCAAGGAAATTCCGATCGGGATTTGCGAGCCCCCAGGCATAGGCTTTCTTCGCCGCTTCCAGGCACTGACTTGCGTAAGAAGCATCGAAAGGCTTGTACACGCGAGCCGCCACCGCCATCACACCCGCAAAGTCAAATGTTCCTGCGGTACTCTTTCCAATGACATAAAGCGCAGCCTTATCCTTCGCAGGCATCACGTCACCCGGGAAATCGAGCGATGTCAACTTGTGATAGACACCGCCATCGCTTGCCTGCATCGTAAGCATCCAGTCCAGATTCCACTTGATTTCGGCAAGCAGGTCCGGCAGGTTGCCTTCGGCAGGGATATTCCACTTGAGCGTATTGAAGTAATCGGGGAAATGCTCGTAAAGCGAAAGGAGCGTGTAAGTGGTAATGCCCGAATTCACGGTATAGCGACCATAGTCGCCCGCATCGTACCAACCCTTCGTAGAATTGATGGTTCCCGATGCACCCGTAGAACTATGCAACTGGACAGACGCATTCGTATGGCCCGCCGCACGTTTCCACTTGCCCGCATAGGCTTCGTCAAGAGCCATGGAGGCACGCTGGTAGTAGTACCACTTGAGGGAAGCCTTCGCCACCTCTTCGAAAGTCTTGTCGGAAATCTTCAAGTCAGAACGAAGAACCTGACCGCCGACCTTGATGGAATAGGTTCCGGGAACCTTCAAGTCAGAGAAATCCACCAGCTGCACATTCTGACCGCTAGGGCCCCAATAGGAGGCCGCCGAAGGAGTCGCCGTAAGAACCGTCTGGCCATTCGCATCCGCAATTTCCACGGAGCCGTTTCCGTCGACCAAGGCAAATTCCTTGACATCACCCGTACGATAACCGACCTGGTTGATGTAGGCCATCGCGGCATGCGACACAGTCGCAAAGGAAAGCATTGCGACCGCAAGGGGGATATACTGTTTCAAACCAAATTTGAGCATCTCAAACACTCCTTTTTAACTTTTCTTTACAAATATATCCCAAAAAAGACGGAAAAGACGTGCTTTTCCGTCAAAAAATGGACACAAGTGTACCCATTGTACAGAACGCGCTACTTGATCAGCGCGGCAGTCAGCTTGCGGGCTTCGGCGTCGGCTTCAAGCACCTGGTCGAGTGTCAGGTGACCGGTCACGTTCGGGGCGCCGGCCATAATCGTTTCCACATGGCGCGGAATGTCGGTAAACTTGAGGTTACCCTTGAGGAAGGCGTCCACGAGAACTTCGTTCGCGGCATTCATCATCGAAGGCACGATACCGCCACGGCGGCCCGCCTCGAACGCAAGGGCGAGGCAGCGGAACTTGTTGAAGTCCGGTTCGAAGAAGGTCAGTTTCGCGAGCGTCGGCAGGTCGATACGCTTGGTATCGAGCTTCAAGCGATCCGGCCACGTGAGCGCCACCTGAATCGGAATGCGCATGTCAGGAGCACCGAGCTGGGCCATCAGAGAACCGTCGCGGAACTGCACCAGCGAATGCACCATGGACTGCGGGTGGACCACCACCTTGATCTGGTCGTAGGGAATGTGGAACAGGAAGTGTGCTTCGAGAACTTCAAGACCCTTGTTCATCATGGAGGCAGAGTCGATGGTAATCTTCTTGCCCATGCTCCACACCGGGTGATTCAAGGCATCGGCCACGGTGATGTTTTCAAACTTTTCAATCGGCCATTCACGGAACGGACCACCCGAAGCGGTGATTTCGAGGAATTCCACTTCGTGTTCGCGCTTGCCACCTTCGAGGCACTGGAAAATGGCGCTGTGTTCGGAGTCAATCGGCGTAATGAAGGACTTCGGATTTTCGGCAAGCTTGTCCCAAATGACGGGGCCCGCCATCACCATGGTTTCTTTGTTGGCTAGAGCCACATGCTTGCCGTGTTCGATAGCGGTAATGGTCGGGAGGCAGCCCACGGCGCCCATCAGCGAGTTGATGATGATGTCGGCCTTCGGGTCGGCAGCGAGTTCGCACAGGCCTTCCATGCCGGCGAGCACCTTCATGCCGAGTTCCTTTTCGAGCTCCTTCGCAGCAGCTTCGTTGAACATGCACACGCGTTCCACCTTGTACTTGCGCACGATTTCGGCAACCTTCGCCACGCTGCTGTTTGCTGCAACGGCGTAAAGATTGAAGATGTCGGAATGCTGGTGAATGACATCGACGCTAGAAGTACCGATAGAACCGGTCGCACCGAGAAGAACTACGTTTTTCATTTTGAAGCCTCTTTTTTTTATACAGGTAAAAGATAAAAAGATTCTCTAGTAAAAAAGGAGATCCCCGCCTTCGCGGGGATGACAATCAGGACAAACACAAAAAAAGTTCCTCTAGTGAGGAACCTTTTTAGAGAGAGGTTAAAACATTTAGGACTACAGCTTGACCTTACGGGTCTTGTTGCCGACTTTCACGATATACACGCCCTTGGCGCCGGTGTAAACCTTCTGTTCGGCACCGAGACCGCGAGTGGTACGCAGCTTGTGACCGAGACTGTTGAACACCGTGATTTCATGGCCCTGGGCCCCGCTCACCACAATGTAGTTATCGGAAGACCTGTAGACCGCAAAGTGGAAATTGTCCTGAATTTCAGGAGCGATAGCCCACGGGTTTTCGGAACTAGAGGAAACAACTTCGCTGCTGGAAGAAGATTCCGGTTCCGGAGCTGCATTTGCATTAGTCACGACAATCTTGCCTGCATTGGGCACCGCGTCAAAGTAAACATAGCCGCCATCCACCTTGGATTCGAGTTTGGCGCCATCCTGCGTCACCTCGACCTTGCTCCAGTCGGTTTTCACCTTGATAGAAAGCGGATAGTCGTACTTGGAAATGTTGTCTGCAATGCTATGCTTGAGTTCGAAAGCCATGGAGTTCGCAGCGCCGCCATCCTGCGGTTCAATCTTCGAAGCATTACGTTCCTTGATATACATGGCGACATAGCCCATCGGGGCAACCCAAATGTCCTTATCTTTCTGCTGTGCATACTGGAGAGCGCCATCCATTCCATTCGCATCGGTCGGAGAATAGTCTGCAAAGCCATTGGTCTTGTTCTGGAAACCATGCGTGAGGAATGCAACCCAACCGCCTTGTTGAACAGCTTTGTCCATGTTGCCCTTAAAATCGCTGGTTCCCTGATTACCCGTCATGAGCGCAGAGACTGCAGCCCAGTTGCTCGGGCCATCCTTGCCCATGATATCGGAACCGCCCTTCCAGCTTCCGTTACAAATTCTTCCGACAACGTAATTCTGAAGAACCTGGGCGTCACCCGGAGTATCGCAGTTCGGATAAGCGAGAGTGACGACACCATATTTCTGCTGAATCTTTTGGCTGATTGTCCCCTTGGACGAAGAAATTTCATTAGAGGGCATCGGCTTTCCATTGGGGTGACTGTCGCTATGGCTTGCGATTTCGTGACCAGCAGCGGACAATTTCTGAACACCACTCCAATTGAGCATTCCATTGTTGCCACCGCCATTGGCCCAATTAGTGACGATATTGAAAGTCGCCTTATAACCGTACTTTTCGAACATGGGAAGAGCGACATCGACATCGCTTTGCGGGCCATCGTCAAAAGTGAAGGAAACCGCGGCCTTGCGGAAACCGGCCCAAGTGGCAATTTCGGCATCCTGAGCAAAAACCATGGAAGAACCCAAGGCAATCAGGGCCGCGACAGAAAGTTTTTTATAATCCATACTCACACACTCCTCGTGTTGTTTTCCCGCCTACAAATATATATAGGGGGTTGGCAATACTCAATAAGTGAGACGGACTATCCGTTGTAAGCAAAAACAACGGATGTAAACGGAGTGAAACAAAAAAAATTAAGCGAGCTTCTGGAAGAAATCCATCAGCAAGTAGAGAGCGGGGGCAGCAAGGAAGAAGGAATCGCAGCGGTCGAGGACTCCACCGTGACCGACAAACAAGTTGCCGGAATCCTTGGTGCCGCTCCAACGCTTGAGCGCAGACATCAGAAGGTCGCCCACCTGACCCGCGACAGTCACCAAAAGGCCAAGGCCAATCGCCTTTGCCCAGTCGATATCCACGTTAAAGCAACCGAGAGCGGTGCTGCATTTTGCCCAGTAGGCAACCCATGCCACCGTCGCAATGGAACCCGCGACAGAACCTTCCCAGGTCTTTTTCGGGCTGATGCTCGGCGCAAACAGATGACGACCGAAGGGGCCCTTGCCCGCAGCGAACTTTCCGAAGAAATACGCCACCGTGTCGCAGAGCCAAACGCCAGTCATCACCAGGATAAACGGATAGCAATGTTCAAAGCCCTGACCGTTACCCATCATAAGCACGTTCATGCCACCCCAGAGACCCACATAAAGCGGGGCGCCAAGCTGCATCACGAGCCACGGGAACAGGTGATCAATTTCCACCTTCGCGTAGGCCAAGCCGATATAGATCGCAAAAATCACGAGGAAGGTCATGCCGACCACATACGGCACGGCAGGCATACCAAAGTAACCACCCTTGGAAAGCGCCCACGCGAGCGTCAGGGCCAAGGATGCAGCAAACGAAAGGTAACGGGTATCGGGTCCCTTGTACATCTTGGAGGCCATGCCCGCCCATTCCCAGGCGCCCACGCCCGCGATAAAGCACATCAGGCCAATGCGGCTGAAGTCATTAAACCACAGCAAGAAAAATACAATCGGAATGGCGATAAACGCCGTAATCAATCGCTGCGCAAGATTACTCATGCAACACCTTCCCAAAACGTCTTTCACGAGTCTTGAAGAACTCGACAGCCTTCAGGAACTCTTCCTTGGTAAAGTCCGGCCAGAGCGTGTCCGTTACATAGAACTCGCTGTAGGCGGCCTGCCAAAGCAGATAGTTCGAAAGCCTAAATTCTCCACCCGTACGAATCACGAGATCCGGATCGGGCGCACCCTTCAAATAAAGATTCTTTGCGAACAAGCTTTCGTCGATGTCTTCGGCCTTGAGCGTACCTGCCGCCACCTGGGCAGCAATCGCCTTCGTGGCATCCACGATTTCCTGACGGCCACCGTAAGAGATAGCGAGGTTCAGCTGCATACCCGTATTGTTCGCCGTCTTGTCGATAGCGGACTGGAGACTTGCACGCGGCTTGTCAGGCAAACGGTTCATGTTACCGATGACCGTAAGCTTCACGTTCTTTTCCATGAGGTCGGGAATTTCCTTGACCACCATCTCGATAAGGAGGTTCATCAGGTAATCCACTTCCTTGGAGGGGCGGCCCCAGTTCTCGGAACTGAACACGTAAAGCGTCATGTGCTCGAGCTTAAGGTTTACCCCCACCTCGACAGCATCGATAGTCGCCTGGGTACCCTTGCGGTGACCCAGGAAACGTTCGAGACCTCGGCTGCGGGCCCAGCGCCCGTTGCCGTCCATAATGATGGCGACATGTCTAAGCTGATTTGCCACGCAAACCCCGGACTACACCTTGAGGATGTCCGCTTCCTTTTCGGCAAGCAGACGGTCGATTTCGGCGATAGCCTTGTCGGTTGCCTTCTGGATTTCGTCCTGCTGCTTCTTGACTTCGTCTTCGGGCATTTCCTTGTTCTTCTTGATGGCGTCGTTAGCATCGCGGCGGATGTTGCGGATAGCCACGCGGCCTTCTTCGGCGTGCTTACGGGCGATCTTCGCGAGTTCCTGACGGCGTTCCGTGGTAAGGATCGGGAGGCTCACGCGGATGCAGTTGCCGTCCTTCATCGGGGTAAGGCCGATGTTTGCAGCAAGGATAGCCTTGTCAATCGGGTCGACCATGGTCTTTTCCCACGGGGAAACGAGCAACATGCGCGGTTCGGGCACAGAAATCTTTGCGACCTGAGAAATCGGGGTCGGGGTGCCGTAGTAGTCGATACGTACGTCGTTCAGGATAGCGGGGCTAGCCTGGCCAGCACGGATCTTGGAAAATTCACGTTCGGTGGCCTCGATGGCCTTGGTCATCTTGTCGGTATATTCAGACATAAACAGATTTCAGGTTACAGGTTATAGGTTTTTAGTTTCGTTCAAGAATAAATATACATAAAAGCCGGGCATGTATTACAATTTCGACCTACTAAAAATGCAAAAACGCCCCGCAGTTGCAAGGGCGCGAAATTGTAAGTTATTTATAATTTAGCAGTGCACCAGCGTGCCGAGGTCGCCGTTGATGGCCGCGCGGGAGAGGTTCCCCTTTTCCATCTTGAACACGAAGATGGGCATGTTGTTTTCCATGCAGAGGGCGACTGCTGCGGTGTCCATGACCTTGAGGCCGCGGGAAATGACTTCCTTGTAGCTGATGTCGTCGAAGCGGGTGGCGGTCGAATCCTTGACCGGGTCTGCGGTGTAGATGCCGTCGACCTTGGTGGCCTTCATGATGACGTCGCATTCGCTTTCGATGGCACGAAGAGCGGCGCAGCTGTCAGTAGTAAAGAACGGGTTGCCCGTGCCTGCAGAGAAGATGACGACGGAGCCCGCGGACAAAAGCTTGAGGGCCTTGCGACGGTCGAAGAATTCGCAGACCGGTTCCATGCGGATGGCAGACATCACCACGGAGTCGACACCTTGCTTGTCGAGAGCGTCCTGCATGGCAAGGCCGTTCATCACGGTGCCAAGCATGCCCATGGCATCGCCCTGGGCACGGTTCATACCGCCAGCAGAAGCGGAAATTCCACGAACGAGGTTGCCGCCACCGATCACGAGAGCGACCTGCACGCCCTGCTTGACGATGGATGCGATTTCGGAGGCCATGTCAGAAAGAATCTGGTTGTCGATGCCGTGGCCCTTTTCGCCTGCGAGGGCTTCGCCACTGAGCTTGAGAAGAATGCGTTTGAATTTAGACATAATTATTAGCCAGTTAAAAGTTTGTGCGTCAAAACGCGATTATCTAGTCGGATAATTTAAAAATATTTAACAGAGAAAGAAAATGAAGCCCCCACATTTTCCGCCAATTCGGCCAATTATGTTTTTTGTGATTTTTTCGATACAATGCAGCTCTCTTTTTAAAATGAATGTATTTTACCCAAAGGTGTCAATCTAGGATGTTTTCATGAAAACCAAACTTTTGCCGTTGGGCGTTTTACTACTTGCGCTCCCCACGATGCTTTTCGCCGACATCGTGTACCAGGGGAAAAGAGTCCAGGCCTGGCCCGAAGAAGCCATGCCCAAATACAACAATAAATCCCGTGTTCTCCTGAAAACAACTGCAACCACAACGCAAAGCCATTTCGCCGCCCCCAAGGGCAAAATCCACAGCCTGACGCTACTCGTCGACTTTTCGGATGAACCGGCTCCCGTCACCGTAAGCGAAGTCGAAGACTGGCTAAACAAGGAAGGATTCAATCGAGACGGCTGCAACGGTTCCGTGCGCGACTACTATCTAGATGTATCAAACGGACAGCTGGACCTCACCAACGAAGTCTTCGGCTGGTACCGCGCAAAACATCCCAAGTCCTGGTACGAGAGCCTGCAAGGATACACGGGATCAGACTCGCTCATGAAAGAGGTGTTCGCGTACTTCGATTCTCAAGTCGACTTTTCTCGTTACGATAATGACAAGGACGGCACTACCGAAGCCATCAACATCGTGTACGCCGGCGCCGGGCAAACTTGGGGACAGGGCCTGTGGCCGCATTCCGGATGGTCCAGCGAAAGGCGCGATGGAGTCCGGCTCACGCACCACCAGATGACGGACATGCCGGGCAAGTTTTCGATATACGTTTTTGTGCATGAATCGGGGCACATGATCTTTGGCTGGCCGGACCTCTACTGGTACGGCGACTACTGCACCATGGGCAACCGCGCGAACGACCTGAACCCGGTGGCGATAAACGACTTCTACCGTGCAGACCAGGGCTGGATTCCGTTCGTGGACATTACCAGCGACGATATAAACAACGTAACAAGCCTTGAAGTTACGAAGCCGGGAGAGTTCTGCTACCGCTACAAGAACCCCGCAAGGCCGAACCAGGAAAGTTTAGTTTGGTCTTACGTACGCAACACGGGCCGCAACAAGGTACTCGCTGGGAGCGGGCTCTTGATGCAGCATTATGATTTTTCGATTGAAGGCAATTCCGCTGCAGACAAGCTCGGACTCCGAATCGTGCATGCCAGCGCGGCGGGAAAATCAAGCGACAATCCCGGCGACCAGTGGCCAAGCCCGGGCAGCACCGCCAACACGTTCTTCAAGAGCGGTACTTATTCGGAATTTTCGGATGATGCCTACCCCGCTATCCGCTGGTATAACGGTTCCACAACAGGCCTCAAGATTACCGACATCGGAACGCCCGGCGAAACTCTCTCATTCTGCATCGGTGAAAACTGCACCGAGCCCTCGTCCAGCTCGTCTGCACAAGAAAGTTCCAGCAGCACCGCAGAACTCACCGTTCAAAAAATCGCACTTGACGTAACACTTCCGCTAGACAACAACTATGCTTACGAGACACTCGACCTGAAAGGCAGCGAAGTCGCCCAGATTTTAGGCATCAAGCAAAGTGAAATTGAAGATAAAGTAACTTTCTACGGAGTGGAACCCGACGGAACGCTCAACAGCCGCACTACCGGCGAAGGCACCGGACACTGGTTTGATAAAGACGGCAAGATTGTCGCCTGGGACCCGAACGGCACCAGCATTGTGTTCTCCAACGTGGACCTTGTCACCATGACCACCAAAATCGGCCACATGCCGAACAAAGTAAAGTCAGGCGATTCGTTCACCATAAGGCAGGCCCTCGTTTACGGAAGCAAGCAGGTCACCTTCGAAATCACGGTAACAATCGAAGGCGGCACCACCGTCATCACCAACCTGCGCAAGGCAAAATACGGCAAGCCCGGCAGCAAGATATTCAATGCGCTCGGAAAGCCCGTTGGAGTACGCAACGCTAACGGAGCACTCCCCGATTTGCCCAAGGGCGTGTATGTCGAAGTGGCAAAATAGGGGCTTGAACAGTCTAACCTTTTTCGCGTTCAAATTCCTCGGCGGTGGCGTCGGGGCCATCCCACCAAAGCTTATTTGAATCATCGTAAAGCATCTTCGCCGTATTTGATCCCATAAAATCCACAAGAACATCTTCTTGTGGCCTTTGTGAATCTTTCGCGATTTTTTCAACGGCCATCAGCGCAGTCAAATCCATGGCGAATAGAGTTTTATCACTAACCATAGATTACCTCAAAACAACCGTTTCACTCTTAATAAATTGAAGTTTTGAAAGAGCCTTTTCGCTTCTGAAACAGAATTGGTCTTGCAATCGCTCCGGCAATAAAAGACTAATGCAAATGTTGTCTGCCTGCTCGCTACCCATTGGACCATAGACATTTCCCATATACGCAAGAATCGTAGCGTTGGTATCGTCATTTGCAATTTTTCCCGAAACAACATCGTAAGAAGTCATCTGATTACGAATATCTTCAAAAGTTTTGTTTCGTCTATGGGCAACAATACAATGCAGCCAATCAACATTGGCGGTTTCAAAAGCAAAAATGTCAAGCCCGGCTATATCCGCCACCTTAAAAGATGATACATACGCGAGACGTTCCTGTGCAGGGATTAAACCACGACCTTGAGCCTTTGATGCAGATATCTTTGCAAAGCTCTGAGCTTGTTCCTTTGAAGTTGTCAAATAAAAGCCCTGACCGAAATCCTTGAATCGTGCACACTTTTCTAATTCAGGATTTTCCACAACACAGTAACTACCGTGGTAAAGAATCATCCCCGCTTCTAGAGTTTTCATACCGCAGCCCCCTTGATTTTAAGGTAGTCCTTTACATCATCAAAGACAGCTTCGTCACCTTCTACGTGGAAAATACCGAAACACTCGCGAATATACTTAAGAGCGTCGCATTTTTTGAAAAGTTGCGCAGTTTCTTTCAACGACAGGTTAAACCGTTCCGAGGCCATTCTCAGAATCCGAATCTGCATAAAAAGAATCTGCTGCTGTTCGTTCATATTCATAAATCTATAAAAAAATCCTCAGAACGTCTTTCTTCATTAAACACCTGAACATCGTATCTCCACGAGATAGCCTTGCGACAGCACGGAGCCAGTAACGAATCATCATCCTTCAAGAAATATGCATGACGTTTACAGCACATGGCAGCCAAATGCGTACAATACCGCGCCGTATCCCGCGTGTGGTGCTTCATGTGAAAACACGAAGCCACAAGCATCCGGTCTTCGGCCATCGCATTCCATAACGGACCGCTATAGGAATTCGGAAGCGAACATCCACGGAGCCAAACCGCAAACGCCCCATTTTCTAGCGCGACATTCAAAATTCGCTGTTCCGCCTTAGAATGGAACGTTCCTACAAGGCACCGATGCCTTTCTCCCATCTCTGCAGCCCATTGCACAAGACGACAATCATCTGTATCAAAATGCCGCGACGCGAACACGCTGATTTTCACTTCGGGCCCGCGCCAGAGACGCATGCTCCCTTCGCAATTAACACCTAAAAGTTTTATTTTATTCACAACACTAGCTCCTTATGCCATATATCAATGAACATGGATTCTACTTCATCTTGAAATTCTTCATTAAAAACTTCTACGCAACCGAGCGACTTATAAAAAGAAACAGCCGTTTCGAGAGGATGAAGAATCAGCAAGCGAACCCCGGCAATTGAAGATTCTCGAATCATTTGAAGCAACTTTTTAAAGGCAAGAGATCCAAGGCCTTGACCTTGACAATCTTTTCGAACTCCAAAAGCAAGCAACGTAACAGAGGGAAAATCCTCATTATACCCCGTATTTCGCAAATCGGCAGGTTTGTTTTCATACGAGCCAAAAGAAAAACCAGAATTTGCAATACTAGCGAGAGCAAGAACATCATCCGGGTTTTCATTTTCCACCAATTTATATGTTTTTGAAAAATGGTCTTCCCCTTCATTAGGAACCACATTGCAAAAGAATGTATCCAAAGAGACCGGATCATCGTCCCTTGTCGGGTCAAACGGTGGAAAACAAAAATATCCACGAGAGGCAATAGCCGAAATATCTTCCTTTGTGCAAGGAAGTAGAGAAAAATGATTTGCATCAAGCATCTGTTTATTTGGCAGATGACTTATATGTTATCGGGCGATCAACCACCGGGACTTTAATTTCGCCCCTAAGGTATTTTAGGACCCTTTCAACCTGCGAGGGCGGAACCACGACATGCTTATTACTTGGGAACCAAGCCGATTTTGAATGAACAGCCATTGCCTTATCCTTATTCTGAAGGTGAATATATTAACTCTGGAGCTAGCACTAAACAGGTGAAAGCCCGGCAACGCTCTCATAAATCGGCGTGTCTATAATATACCTAATGAGTTTAGGAAAATCAAGGGTGTTTGAGGAAAAGCTTTCATTTTGCAACCTACTGTTTGCAAAAATTACTCCCAATTGTCCTTACCATAAAAGTACTTGCCCAAATCAATCACATTTAACTCTTGAGCCAAATTTTTCAGGATAGCAGGTTTTAATTCCTCAGGAATTATGTACTCACTAACTTTTTTATTTCCAGCTTTTGAAATATCACAAAAACAAGATTTAGCATTCATGTGCTGACTTGTTTTTATCATGGCTCCGGCTTGTTTTTGCATTCGATTGTTGAATATTGGGATGATTTGATTAGTAAGTACTTGCATTTCAGAATTATCCAAATCATCTGAAACGCCCGCATAATCAAGACACTCTATCACAAAAATTTTACCATCCTTATCCATATTTTCTCTTCCCTCGCCACATGCACAAAATAACGGCATGTAAATGTCATAGGAAACATCTAATAACGGTGTAGATCTTTGATTTTGCTGCAATTGCACAAGCAAACCCAAATGAGGAAAAAAATTAATAGCACCGTTATCAAAAACTTGCGGAAATGAAGTTTTATAAGGATGATTGTCCGATTGAGTCCAAGTTTTACCAAACAATTCTTCACATGTTATATATTTCTCCGACTTATTTCTAAAAAAGGAGCAATCTAAAGCCCAATCTTTATCTGATTGACCTCGGCATAGTCGGTCGTAGCTAGGTTGAATAATATCTTTTATTTCAGATATGTTTGCAGTATTGATCTCATTCATCTTTTACTCAATTTAGTATAATTTAATAATACTAGTATAAGAATACTAGAAAAGGTTCCTTATTATGGAAATATCTAAGAAATCCACTTGGTGTGGAATTTACAAAATAACCAATTTGGTCAATGGTAAAAGCTACATTGGCCAGTCAATCAACATTTCCAACCGATGGAAACAACACACCCAATCATTGGACAGGATTAAAAACCTTGATGAAGAAAACCCGCTTCGCAGGGCATTTTGCAAATATGGCTTAAAGCAGCAAGTTTCTCAACCTGGCGTTTATGGAAATTTCAAATTTGAAATTCTTTTAGAATGCGACAGAGAGAGTCTAACAGAAAATGAATACGCCAAGATAGATGAACAACAACCAGAATACAATCGAATGATGTGTCCACCAAGCCCTGATAGGATGTGGCCACGCAAAGAAAATACACACGAACAGCATTGCTATGTGCAATACCATAATTTTGACGTTCTAGGTTATTTACCTGGAGAGGACTCTTTTCTTTGCAATATTGATGAAGATATTTCGCATACTGTATCAAGGAAAAGAATCTGTTTAAAAATGAAAGGCCAAAAGATTTATTTGATTGTAGGAATAAAACAGTATGGGCACAAGAAAAAAGACTTCTTTTTATGGGAATGCACCCAAATAGAAGAAGTCGCCTTTACACAATCTATGCATGGTCAGGAATATTCCTTGGATGGCACCCGTTTCGTTTGCAAAGAACCTATTTATCTCAACAATCTTCCTGGATTTGAGCATTTTGCAAAACACACCATGGGATCCTTCACTTACGGAATACAGGATGCGATAAACGACCCTTTTTCAAAATACCTATCAAACGAAGAAAATTTCATTCAAGCCAACAAAATTAAAAACAAACTAGAATGGTTGGCGAATTTTGAAAATCGGCTTGACGACAGAGGCCTTTGCTTAACAAATTTGATAAATGGAAAAATTGAATTAAATTGTTTCCAGTATTGTGACGAAATTCAATTCTGTAATGAGGTGCACACGGGTTACACATTTAATGAACGATTCTATAACCTATTTCTATGGAACCCCGATTTCATCATTCAGAACTTTCTATCACTACGACCAAAACACCCAGAAATTCATAAAGTGATATTTACTCTAAACGAGGGCATTTTGAAATTCGCCAAAGCGTATCCCGACATTTCATGCATTATTCTTTATGATGAAATCCATGAATCTTGGAATGAAATCGTTGAAGAACTCAAAAAACAAAAAAATATTGTGTTCCGGCAATTAGATTAATTACATCTTCTGACTATTGGGGTGTTAGGGGCTTGCCCTTAGGCGAGGGGGTGCTGGAAGACTTGCCTTGGATTCTATCGCTTCGCTCCAGAATGACAGGCTTCGCTCAGGATGACAACAAGGCAAGGCTGCAAGCAGGGGGAGGCGTCCCCCTCATTGGGCAAAACAGCATCTTATGAATTTATTATAGTTTTCTTACACATAATTTACGGGTGAATGCGGCGATTCCCGGTCAAGCCGAGAACGACATTCGAGAGAAAATGCTATTTTATACCCCGTAAATTTTGCAAAGTCGCAAGATTTCAGCAATTAACTGTACAACCTAATTAGAGAATTATGAGTCTTAAAATCGTTGTGCTTGCTAAGCAAGTACCTGATACACGAAACGTGGGCCCCGATGCCATGACGGAGCAGGGAACCATCAATCGTGCCGCATTGCCCGCGGTCTTCAACCCCGAAGACCTGAACGCCCTGGAGCAAGCCCTTCGTTTGAAGGACCAGTTCCCGGGTTCCACCATCTCTGTGCTGACGATGGGTCTCCCGAAGTCTGCCGAAGTCGTCCGCGAAGCTCTGTACCGCGGTGCCGACGAGGGTTTCGTGGTGACGGACCGCCCGCTCGGTGGTGCTGACACTCTCGCTACGAGCTACACGCTCGCCCAGGCCGTCAAGAAGATTGGCGACTACGACATTATCCTCGGTGGCCGCCAGGCTATCGACGGCGATACCGCACAGGTCGGTCCGCAGATTGCAGAAAAGCTCGGCCTTACGCAGGTGACCTACGCCGAAGAAATTTTGAGTCTTGACGAAAAGGCCCGTAAGGTCGTGATCCGCCGCCACATCGACGGTGGTGTGGAAACGGTGGAAGCACCGCTCCCGCTGGTCGTGACCGTGAACGGAAGTGCGGCCCCGTGCCGTCCGCGCAACGCAAAGCGCCTCATGAAGTTCAAGAATGCGACTGTGGTTGCCGAACGCAAGCCGGAGGATGCCGAAAAGTACGAAACCCTCATCGCGAAGAAGCCCTACCTGAACATTCCGCAGTGGGGTGCCGCCGACATCGACGCAGACCCTGCCCAGATCGGTAAGGCCGGTTCGCCGACGAACGTGAAGGCTGTCAAGAACATCGTGTTCAAGGCGAAGGAAAGCCGCACGCTCACCGCAAGCGACGCCGACGTCGAAGGACTTATCAAGGAACTTTTAGACGGGAAGATTATTGGCTAGCCTATGAATAACGTATTTGTATATTGCGAAATTGAGGGCACGACCGTTGTCGATGTTTCCCTCGAACTTTTGTCCAAGGGCCGCAAGCTCGCCAACACGCTCGGCGTTCAGCTCGAATGCATCTG
>Ga0256406_1002283_pt1 | contig 27674 bp, 31 predicted proteins | sample RumenRJG_03DNA_FD_185986 | JGI IMG/M metagenome (GOLD analysis project Ga0256406, IMG submission 185986) | Bovine rumen microbial communities from Lethbridge, Alberta, Canada - RJG_03 | ecosystem: Host-associated > Mammals > Digestive system > Stomach > Rumen | place: Canada: Alberta | collected...
GGGATTTTTCTCTTGAGAATACCGGGCGGACACAAATAGTATCAATCCAGTATCAAGAGCAGTATGGACGGGCAAAAAAGCCTGTATTCATGCGGGTTTTCGCCGTTTCGAGCGTCATTCCCACTCAGTACTTACACCCAGTTCTCGAAATTTCTTACTCGCGGCATTTTACCAGATGAATGAGGGTGTTCCGAATGCGCGTCCAGGCGCCACTCGGCTGGGTGGTACGAATCTGGTACGAATCGTTCGGGACTCGTACCGCTCCGAAATGGCCGGTACGAGTCCCCTCTTGCTTCAGGCTCACTATGTGGCATGCCCCTCCGACGGCGTCGTCAGAACATCTTGCTCACCGCGTCGACGGCCTCCCGCTTCGCATCGAGGTTCACGTGGGTGTAGATGTCCATCGTGATCTGCGAGTTGCTGTGTCCCGCAAGCTCCTGCATGACCTTCGGGTGGACGCCGCTTTCGGCAAGCAGGGTGAGATAGGTGTGCCGAAGCTCGTGGAGCGTGAAGCCGGGCAGACCGTAGCCGTCCCGCGCGAGCGTCCACCATCTGCTCATGGTCGTCGGGGTGACGCGCTCGCCGTAGTGCCCCGCTATGACGGGGGTGTTCTCGTCCTGGACGAGGTACCCCTCCCAAGGCTTCCTGAAGCTGTTCGTCTTCGCGAACTGCGCCGCCTGGGCCTCCTTCGCCCGCCTGAGCGCGTCGAGAGTGCGCTCGGAGAGGGGGAGCAGGCGGATTCCGGCCCTAGTCTTCGGCTCCTTGAGGTTTCCCATCACGTCGAGAGAGTGGCTCACGTCCACGATGCGTCGGTCGAAGTCGACGTCGCCCCACGAGAGGCCGCAGATCTCGCCGCGCCTGAGCCCCATGGTGATTGCGAGCAGGAAGGCGCACTCGCGGGGGTCGGTCGGGTCGAGCGACTCTATGAGCTCGCGCGCCTTGGCCGGGTCGATTGCCTTCTTGGGCTTCGTGTCCATCTTCGGTGGCGTCGCCTTGTCGCAGGGGTTCTCCGCGATGAGCCCCTCCCTCTTCGCAGCCTCGAACACGAGGGTGATGTTGTCGTGTATCTGGTTGACGTAGGACCCGCTCGAGCGCTTTCCCGAGAGCGTGTCGCCCCGCATCATCGCGATGTACATGTCGTCGAGCATGGAGGGCGTCACCTGCTCGAGGCGCACCTTCCCGATGTGGTGGCAGACGGCCTTTATCTGGCACCTCTGCCGATGCTGCGTGGTCTCGGCGACCTCCTTCCTGAGCCTGCGCTGCTCGAGGTACCTATCGCTGTAGGACTCGAAGGTGTAGTCCGTCCTTCCCAGGACATGGTCCCCCTCGACCTCCTCGATGAAGTCCCGCAGGGCGGCCTTCGCCTGCGTGTAGGTGCCCTCGAACCTGTGCGTCCTGGTCTTGTACTTCCCCGTGCGCGGGTCCATGCCTACGGGCACCCTGAGCTGCCACCTGCGGCACCTGCCCCGGGGCTTGTCCCTCTCGAGCTGGACGACGGACCCCTCGCCAGTCACCTTGGCCATGGCTACCTCCGTCCCCCGCCGGAGCCCTCGCGGGCCTCGAGGTAGTCCATGAAGTCCGCGAGCATGCGGCGACCCTCCGGCCCGAGGGCGTCGGCGCGCTCGTCGAGCGTGACGACGTGCGGGACGTCCATGCTCTCCCTCCCGACGACGACGTCGATGGACTCGCCGAGCCGGTCGGCGATGGCCCACGCCGCGGAGAGGGGGATGCCGCAGTCGGGGCCCTCCGTCGCGCGCTCGTAGCGCGCGTAGGTGCTCTCGGGGACGCCGAGCTCGGCCGCGAACTCCTTCGCGCTCCTGAAGCCCGCCTCCCTGCGGAGTCGCTGGAGCTGTCTCCTGCTACCGGTATTTGCGCTGGTACGTGACGTGCCCGCGTGCGCGGGGCGGATGGATGACATATACTGTCACCGTCCTTTCTTGAAGTGGCCTTCGGATTGGACGCTCGGCCCGTCGGGAGTGCCAGCTCCCGGCGGGCCATTCTCTCTCCACTACCTGACGGCACCACCCCCATCCTCGCCGGCCGTCCACGCGCCCGACCACTCGACGCCCATGTCGTCGGGCTCCGACGCCTCGTGCGCGCGGTCGTACGCCGCCATGACCTCCCCCATTGCCTCCTCGTCGCGCTTCTCGGGAGCGAGCGGGTTCAGCGGGCGCTCCGCCCCGACGACCCAGCCGCGCGCGAACTCCTCGTACGCGTCCCTGAGCTCCCCGTCCGTGGTCGCGAGCAGGAGCGAGACCCCGTCCGTCGAGTCCGACTCCGCGATTCCGGCGAGGAACGCCCTCTCGATGCGCGACGCTATGGCGTCCCAACGCCTCATCTCGAGCCTCCTCGAGCGCTCCCCCTCGCGCGCGTCCCTCTCCGCGAGGAAGCCCATGAAGTCCCGGACCTCCTCCTGGGAGCGCGGCAGGAGCTCGTCGAACGCCCTCTGCTCCTCCCCCCGGCCGTTCTCGCGCCGCGGGGACGCGCGGCCGACGACCTCGTCGATTGAGACGCCGAAGTGGTCCGCGAGCGACCATGCCGTTCGCAGGGGGATCTTCCCGGGCTGGGACTCGTATCGGGTGTAGGTGGTGGGCGGGATGCCCATGGACTCCGCGAACTCCTTCGCGGTGGAGAACCCCGCCTCCCTCCTGAGCTCCTGAAGCCTCTTGCCCATGCGCGTGCCCCTCTCATATGTGTAGGAGTTGTGAAGGCGTTGTGGCACCCTCTGATTGGGGCAGTACAACGCTTCGCAACAGAAGTTAGCAAAACAAGACAGAACGTACAACCTTAACGGCTCAGATTATAGCAGTATTTCGTTTTACACTCAATCCATGAGTTTTTCTATGTTATCGTACGGCCACGGCGGCGGCCGGGGACCAATCTCCGAGCGCTCTGTGGCCCGCGACCGCGCCGACCGATCCGAAGGCCGACGAAGGGAAAGCGATGAGCATCAACGAGCTTCCACAGCTCATAACCCCGAAGCAGCTCTCAGAGCTGACGGGCGAGCACGTGGGGTCCATCAGGCGAGGGATTGCCGAGGGGAGGATCCCGGCGGACAAGATGAACGGCAGGTGGCTCATCCCCGTGGACGAGGTGCTGCCGAACGCACGCGAGGCCGCGCGCAGGGGTGCCCAGGGGCGCGCCGCGCGCGGTCGCGCGTAGCGGGGTGGGCCCCATGCGGGGGCTCGACATGGTCCCGGCGGAGCTGAGGTCCGAGCCGCGCTGGGTCTGCTGGAGGAGGCAGGAGCGCGACGGCCGGACGACGAAGCTGCCCGTCGACGCGCGCACGGGGCGCATGGCCAAGAGCACGGACCCCTCGACCTGGACGGACTTCGAGGACGCGGTCTCCGCCGTCGCGCGCTGGCACGCCGACGGCGTGGGCTTCGTCTTCGGGCCCGACCGCGCGTTCACGGGACTCGACCTCGACCACGTCCTGACGGACGGCCGCCTCGCGGACGCGTTCCGCTGGGTCGTCGCCGAGGCCCACACCTACTGCGAGGTCTCGCCGTCCGGGGACGGCCTGCACCTCATATTCCGCGGCCCGAAGCCCGACTGGGCGACGCGCTGCCGGCGCGGCAACGTCGAGATGTACGACCACGACCGCTTCTTCACCGTGACGGGGCGCGTGTTCGAGGGCCACGGCGCCCTCGGCGAGAACCCGCGCGTCGTCGAGCGCGCCTACCGGTCGTGGATCGGCGGCGAGCCGGCGGCGTCCACGCAGCCGGGGCTCGCGAAGGCCGGGCCCGTGGCGGGCGACGCCGCGTCGCGACCCGGGGACATGGGCGACAACGAGCTCGTGTCGCGCATGCTCGCCTCCGCGAGGGGGGCGGCCATCCGCGCGCTCATGGACGGCGACGCGTCCGCGCAGGGAGGCGACCGCAGCGCCGCCGACATGGCGCTCTGCTCCCACCTCGCGTTCTGGTGCGGCGGCGACGCCGCCCGAATGGACAGGATCTTCAGGGCGTCCGGCCTCATGCGCGAAAAGTGGGACTCGCGCCGCGGCGCGACAACGTACGGCGCCCAGACCATCGAGCGCGCCATCGAGGGCTGCAGGGAGTTCTACGACCCGGGGAGGCGCCGCGCGCCCTCCCCCGTGCGCCGCCCGTCCACGCCTCGTGCGGCAACACCGTCTCCTCGTGTCGCCCCGGACGCTCCGCCGGCGCCCTCCGGGCCGGAGTTCGACCCCGACCGCGCGCCATCCGTCGAGGGGTGGCGCGTCGACGGCGCGGGCAGGCTCTGGACGGTTGACCGCGGCGGCGAGGCCAGGGCGTCCGTGACGAGCACGGCCCCGTGGATCGCCTGCGACCTCGTGGACGTCGACACCCGCGAGGTGCGCGCCCTCGTGCGCGTGAGGCTCCCCGGGGGCTCCGTGCGCGAGCAGGCCATGGGCAGGGACGTCCTGCTGAACCAGGGCAAGGTGATCGGCGCGCTCGCCCCCATGGGCGCGAACGTCTCGTCCTCTAACTGCAAGGAGGTCGTGCGCTACCTCACCGACTGCGAGCGGAGGCTCGGCGCCCTCAGGCCGAGCTACCAGAGCGTGGGCCACCTGGGCTGGGCGGACGGCCCGCTCGGCGCCTTCATGCCCTACGACGCCGGCGCGGGAGACGTGCGCTTCGACCCGACGCCGGACGAGGCGCTGAAAGCGCGGCCGTTCATGGGCGCCGCGGGGACGCTCGCGGAGTGGGTCGCCGGCGTCTCGCCGGCGCGCGAGGCGTCCCCGGCCTTCCGCTGCGTGCTCGCCGCCTCGTTCGCCTCGCCGCTCGTATCCGTCCTCGGAGTGCAGACGTTCATCGTCTACCTGTGGGGCCGCTCGAGGAGCGGCAAGACCCCGACGCTGAAGGCGGCTGGCTCGGTGTGGGGCGACCCCACCGAGGGCGCCGACTCCTACTTCCGCACGTTCGCGGACACGCCGAAGTCCATCGTGCGCGCGGCCGCCCTCTTCCACGACATCCCGCTCATAGTCGACGAACTGCAGAGCAAGGGCGCGGCCGGCGGCCAGCAGGGGAAGAGGCAGCTCGTGGAGGACCTCCTCTACTCGCTGTCGCTCGGCCACGAGCGCGGCGCGCTCAACAGCGACCGCTCGATGATGCGCGCGGGCAGCTGGCGCTGCCTCACGATCGCGACGGGCGAGATCCCCCTCGTGGGCGGCAGCACCCAGCAGGGCGCCGCGAACCGCACGCTCGAGTTGAATGCCGAACCCTTCTCCGACGTTCGCGCGGCCCAGGCCATGCACCACCTCGTCGGCGCGCAGCACGGCACCGCGGGAAGAACATTTGTTCGACTGCTCCGCCGGAACACGGCCGAGTGGTACGCCTCCGAGTTCGCCCGCGTCCGCACCCGCGTGGAGGACGCCGCCGCGGGCCACCCCCAGGCGGACAACGTCGCCCTCCTCGCCTTCGCCGACGCTCTCGCGAGCTTCTACGTGTTCGGCGAGGGCGACTGGGGCTCGTGCCTCGAGGGGGCCATGTCGCTCGCTGCGTGGGCGCTCTCGAACTCCACGGGGGCGGCTGGCGGCGACACGGACCTTAAGGCGATCCAGTTCGTGGACGAGTGGCTGACGCGCAACAGCCTCCACTTCGAGGAGACGGCCGAGACGGACCGCCTCGAGCGCTGGGGCGTCGTGGAGCGCAGGGGCGGCTCGACCGTGTGGTGCGTCTTCTCGTCCGTGCTCGAGCGCGCGCTCGACTCCGAGAACTACGACAGGCAGAAGACGCTCCGCCGCATGCTGGACGAGGGCCTGCTCGTGACGACGGAGGGCGGTAGGCGCTTCACCCGTCAACGCCGCGTGAAGGGCGGGAGCAGGGTCTGGTGCGTTTGCATCGACAACGACCGGATGGAGGAGCTACTGGAGCGCTCGGTCGCGACTCCCTCCGTCACCGCGTCGCCCGCCGCGCCCGCGCCCGGTGACGGGGGTGGTGACGCGTGATCGCGCTCTCCGAGGTGCGCCTCCCCCTCACCGTCACCACGTTCACCACGAACCGAGCCATAGCGCTGACGCCCGCGCGGGCGCGCGGGCGCGCGCGGGAGGGGCTTTCCCTCCAGGCACTCCCCGGTGACGTGGTGACGTCGCGCGTCATCGCAGGCAGGAGGTCCGCCGGACGTCACCCGGCGGTCGTTGACGGAAGGTGGTGGGTCACCAGATGAGGTGGACCGAGGAGCAGGACGACGTCCTGAGGTCGGTCTCCTTCCGCGGCGCCGCGTTCGCGCGCGACGAGATCGAGCGCCTGTGCGGCGCGCGGCACAGCGTGCGGGCCGTGGAGGTGCGGGCGAGCAGGATCCACTGCTCGCTCGCGGTGCAGACCGTGTGTCCCGAGTGCGGGGCCGTGGGCGTGGTGATCAACCGCCAGACGGGGCTGTGCCGCCTGTGCACGGAGCGCTACCACCTGGAACAGGAGCGCGCCTTCGCCGAGATCCTCGAGCGCGAGCGGGCCGAGGCGGAGGACCCGGTGAGGATCGCCGAGGCCAGGCGCGAGCGCGACGCCCAGCGGCAGCGCAACAGCCGCACGTGCAGGAGGTACGGGCTGAAGGGCAGGCGGGAGCGAGGTGGCACGTAAGCGAGACTACGCATTCCTGCGGTCGAAGAGAATCTCCCTATGCCACTTCGCGCCCCTCCCGCTGTTCCTAACCAACTGGGAGAGTTCTAGGTCCCCGCCTTTCTTCCGCCGGTACGCGCGCATATTGTACTCGCGGCCTTGGCTCTCGATGAACACGTCGATGCGGTTGAGCAGTCCGGCAGGCCCCACGAAGAGCTCCCCCGTCATGACCGACGTCCCCTTCGTCGAGGGGAGTCTCACCTTCGCGTAGATGACATTCTTCGGTGTCCTCGACTCCTCGGGCCACTTTATGTACCTCAGCCAAACGAAATTGTTGTCTGTGCTGTTTGGTCCGTACTTGCCCACGTCAAAGGTCGGGTCCTCGGGATCGGCAATCCTCGAGAGGTCGGGCCTAAGGTTCTTCGGGAACTTGGGATCGTACTTCTTTGCCTCTGGAAATACCTCGAACGCCTCCGAGACCATCCTGGACACTTCCGAGAGGTCGGAGCCGGATGCCACCAGAAAGAGCCTCTGCGTGTCGATCTCGCCCGTCGACGCAACCAGACAGTCCCAGAGGTACCCCGAGATGTCCGTGGTCTTGAAGCCCGTTCCTTCGTACCTCTCGCCCTTTTGGGGCGTAAATAGGCCGTAGGTGAAAACGTCGCAGAACTTGCTTTCGAACATGGAGTCGTACCTTCGGGGCTTCTCCATCGGCTCGAAAGTCCCGTCCTCAAGCTCCAACGACTTCATGTTCTTCTCCTAGCGGTCGCGTCCCCCTGAAAGAGATGGTAGCAGCCCTCTTGTGACGGCATCCGATGATTCAGGCTGCGAGACCCCGTAATCTGGAGGAGGTGGCCTGGCATGGCGAGGAGGGCGAAGCTCACGCAGGAGATGGTCGATCAGGCCATCAGGCTGAAGGCCGACGGACTTTCCAACGGCGACATCATCTGCGCGCTGGGCATCCACGAGTCCACGTTCTACCGCTGGGTGGGCGAGCCGAAGAACCGGCTGCAGCGCGAGTTAAGCGAGGGACTAAAAAAGGAGGAGGCCGAGTTCAAGCACACGCTCCTGACGACGATCCGGGCGGCGGCGCTCGCGCGCAACCAGTACTGGACCGCCGCGGCGTGGCTGCTCGAGCGCAAGTACCCCGACGAGTACGGCAAGGCGGACCGCCGGCGCGACGAGGACGAGGGCGGCGACGCACCGCGCATCGTGCTCGGCGTCGTCGCCCAGCCCGTGCAGGAGCGGCTGGACCTCTCCTCCGCCATGGGCGACGGCAACGGCGACGATGGCGCTGGCGTAGGCCCGGGCGAAGGGGGCGGTCCTTCTCGCCCGCGTGATGACGGGTCGAGGAAGGAGGGGGACGAGTGACGGCGGTGGACGCGAGCGAGCTGGTGATCCCGGCGTTCCACGACGTGCTGGGCGACGTGATGGCTCACGGGCACACGCACTACTGGCTGCACGGCGGGCGAGGGAGCACGAAGTCGAGCTTCGTGTCCGTGGCGATCGTGCTGCTGCTCCTGGCGCGGCCGGAGGCGAACGCCGTGGTGGTGCGGCGGTTCAGCAACACGCTGAGGGACTCGGTGTACGAGCAGGTGCAGTGGGCCATCGCGGAGCTGGGGCTGGAGCGGTGGTTTCGGGCGCGGGTGTCGCCGATGGAGCTGACGTACCTGCCGACCGGGCAGCGGATCGTGTTCCGCGGGGCGGACGACCCACTGAAGCTGAAGGGCACGAAGTTCGGGCGCGGGTACGCGGCCGTGGTGTGGTTCGAGGAGCTGGACCAGTTCGACGGTGTCGAGGCCGTGCGGAGCATCCTGAACTCCCTCCGGCGCGGCGGGGACGACTTCTGGATCTTCTACACGTACAACCCGCCACGGACGCTGTGGAGCTGGGTGAACCGCGAGGAGCTGGAGCGCGAGCGGCGAGCGGACACGCTGGTGCGGCGCTCGAGCTACCTGGACGTGGTGGGGACGCACCCGGAGTGGCTGGGCGCGCCCTTCGTGGAGGAGGCCGAGTACCTGCGGGACGTGGACGAGCGCGCGTGGCGGAGCGAGTACCTGGGCGAGGTGACGGGGACCGGCGGCTCCGTGTTCGGCAACGTGGCGGGGCGGCGGCTCACCGACGCGCAGTGCAGAGGCTTTTCTCGCACGCGAAACGGCGTGGACTGGGGGTGGTTCCCGGATCCGTGGCGCTTCGTGCGGTGCGGGTGGGTGCCCGGGGAGCGGCGGCTGTTCCTGTTCCAGGAGCTGTCGGCGAACCGCAAGACGCCGGCCGAGACCGGCGCCATGGCGGCCGAGGCGCTGACGTACGCGGACGAGCCCGGCGGCGATGCCTACCTGCACGACGAGCTGATATGGGCGGACGACACGCCTGACGGGAAGCAGTCGATGGCAGTGTGGCGTCGCGAGCTGGGGCTTCGCGTGCGGCCGGCGCGGAAGAGCAACATGCGTCGGCTGAGCTATGAGTGGCTGGCGGGTCTGCGGGAGATCGTCATAGACCCCGTGCGGTGCCCGCTGGCCTACGAGGAGTTCCGGCTGAAGGAGTTCGAGCGGGACCGCGGCGGGACCTGGGCGGACGAGATACCGGATGGGAACGACCACTCGATCGACGCGGTGAGATATGCCGTGATGGACGACGTGCTGAGGGGCGCGTGAGGGAAGGGGCATGGCAGCTTACGAAATGGCTTGCTTAAACCTCTTCTCCCACTCAGCGACATTTCCTTCTATCTCTTGTCGCGAGATGTTCATCCTTGTCAGGTGCTTGATTACATGGTTCTTGTCAAGTCTGTAGAGAACGACTATCGCATACTGTGCACACGCAATCTTCTCTTCGCGACTATAACGGCCTGCGCCATTTGCCGGATTGAGCGCTTTGACGCTCTCTTTCATATGGCTGTCGTCATTCAGAACGAGCCTATACATGACATTACTGAGTATCGAGTAGTCCTCCCCGAACTTTTCCGCAATGTCCCTGTCCCTCGAAAACTCATCCATGCCCAAGGCATAGTTGAACGTACTATATCCTTCAAGAATTCTGCGCAGCTTATTGCCTATCGCAAAAGTCCCATCTAGATCGTCTTCAACCCCACCCTTGGCATATTCATAGGCTTGACTTAGCAGTATTGAATACTCTGCATGTTTATTTAACTTGAGCTCCCCGGTTGAATCCCCTGATAGCTCCAAGCAGTCTGCCTGAATCCTGCCAATCTCGCCCTTTAGCTGTCCGTCGATATCTCCAAATGTATGAGTTAGCTCGTACATCACTCCGATGTCGTGCGTCATCACTGTAATCTTGCTTTCGTTGTTGGCCTTCAGGATGTGGGCGAAACGCTCTCTGAGTAGAGACATTATTCCAACCCTATTCTCCATGTCGAAGCTAGAAATCGGGTCATCGAGGATGATGTACTGCGCCTCGTTGTCCTCGCTCCCCCTTGGTTTGTTCCGCCCTCCCTCGGCGAAGAAGTAACAAAGGCCCAGTACGTTCCTCTCGCCCGTTGAAATCTCTTCGGGCTTTACAGGCGCCCCGTTTGAGCGAATCCTGTACTTCTCCCCGTCGGCGATTATCTTGAAGCGGTCCACGTCAAAGTAGACAATTGCGAGGTACCGGTTGATGACGTCCGCCGCAATTTTCGTCTGCCTCAGCAGCGCCTCCTGCTCCCTCCTGCGAACTTGCAATCTAGAAATCTCTTGCGACTTCGCCGTTATTTCTTCAAGGACGTTTTCCAGGGCCTTTCTCGTCCTCTCTCTCTTTTCAAGCTGCCCACGGGCGTCCCACCATGCAATCTCGTCGTTCAGTTCGCTGAGCCTGCGCTGCATTCCCTCCCTGTTGCTGACGACTTCGTTGATGCTCTTGATTTCATCGTTAACTCGGCCCAATGAGGCATTGAGATCCTTCACCGCTTCGCTTAGCCCCAGGGGCTCGACATCGAGTGGGGTGTAGAGGTTTCCCAATCGCTGCTGAACGAGTTCGTTATATCGTCTGATGAGTTTGTTGGCCCTTTCTAGAGTCGAGCGATAGTAAAGCTTAGACTCGCTTGTGATGTGCTCCGGCAGCTTCTTCTCTTCGAACTCTGTTAACGTCACCTGCGTCAGGGCTTCCTTGAAGTCATCCGCCTCCTTGTTCAATACCTTTAGGATGCTGCTCTCGAGGGATGCCTTGTATTCGGGGGAGACTTCCTGCTGGCACATCGGACAGGTTGTCGTATCGTCATGCGAGAACTCCGCCCTCGCCCTCTCGACTATTGGCTGATCGCCATTCTTAACCAGCGACAGGATTCGACGCTCCCGACTCGTAAGAACGGGCTCATCGATTTCTTTCGTAAGAAGGCCAATCAGCGACTCTTCTTCGATGTCTTCTGGATTCTCAAGCTCGATCTCTTCCAATGGCTCGTCCCAAGTGCTTGCCCTCGTGAAATCCTTCGCCTGCTTGGTAAAATCGCGCTCGAGCTCTTTCCTTGGCCTTTCGGTTGAAGACTTTTCAATCTCACCCCACCGCTGCGTGGTGAGACGTGGGGCTGGCTTGCCCTCTATCTGTGCGCGCCGAGTTACCCAGCCTCCATCTCTTGCGCACTTCTTCGCCGATTCCTCAAGCTTTGAGACCGACTCTGGTCCGCTTTCGAGAGACGCCCTTCTCCCCCTCAGTTCGTCGAGAGCATCGTTAGCTCTCTTGAGTTCTTTGTCGATGTCCGCAATCTTTCTCCTGGCTTCCGCCTGGTCGCCCAGCATGACAATCGCGCCGAGTCCGTCGTCCTCAAGATGGATTTTCTTCTCAACATAATCCTCGCCAAACACCCTGACGCGGCTTCGTGCCGCATCGTCGAGCGTAACCTTGTCGCCGTTCGCATCGTAGAAGTAGCAATCGTCATTTGCTCCGCTGGCCATCGAGGCGATGTTCTCCGCGACGGTCGACTTTCCCGAACCGTTATGACCGAAGATTGCGGATGCCCTGTGTGGTTTAGGGACAGGATGACTCTGATTCTTGATGTTCTTCTGGGCCGGTTTGGAGAACAAGTCGATTCTCGTCCCCTCGCCAAAGGGACCCGCGCAAACACTCACGCCGAGGATAGAGGAAATGCTCATGTGCATGCTCGCTTCATATCTCACATCGCCCAGCTATGCGGGCGGACTTAAATACACAAGATGCTTCTAGTATTACCACCCAAAGACCGATTGCCATGAGATAACTCGCCATACGTCTCCTGTGACGGGAGCGGATGCTCTTCTCGACTAATTGGCGAGAAGCGGAGGCGGCATGGGGACGGACCTGATGGCGGGTGACACGTACTGGATCCCGGAGTGCGCGAGAGACTGGCTGAGGAAGAGCGGGTACTCGACGCGGGCGCTGGAGGACATGGAGCCGTACGTGCGGGAGTGGGACTCGTGGATGCGGGCAGAGGGCGAGTTCTACGACTACCGGGACACCGACGGGTTCGGGCGCGTCTACGAGGTGCACCGCAGGAGCATCATGCCGGCGATGAGGGTATGCCGGGAGTGGGGCAGTCTGCTTCTGGACGAGAAGACCGTGATGGCGTGCGGGGAGCAGGCGTGCACCGACTGGCTGGGCTCGCTCCTCTCGTCCACGAACTTCTGGGGAAGGGCCCAGGACACCGTCGTGCGGGCATTCGGGCTGGGGACGGGTGCGTTCGCGCTGTGGCTTGACACCGCGAGGCGCGAGGCGCGCGTGAGGCACTACGACGCGCGCATGGTCGTGCCGCTCGCGTGGGACGCCGAGGTCGTGCGGGAGTGCGCGTTCGTGACGAGGGCCTTCTCGCCCAAGGGGCCCGTCGACCAGGTGCAGTGCCACGTCGTGGGCGACGGCGGTGAGTACGAGATCCACACCGCGTGCTTCGACACCGAGGGGCGGGAGGTCGCCGTGCCGGGCGTGGCCCCGGTAGTGGCGACGGGTTCCACGTGGCCGACGTTCTCCATCGTGAGGCCGGCCGTCCCCAACACGCGCGTGGACTTCTCGCCCTACGGGCAGTCCGTGTTCGCCGACGCCGTGGACGCGGTGCAGAGCGTGGACCTGGCGTTCGACGCGCTCATCAACGAGGTGGACGCGGGCAAGATGAGGGTGTTCCTCTCGGACGTGATGTTCGACCAGGAGCGGACGGCCGACGGCAGGCGCGTGCCCATACCGTTCGGACGCGGGGACTGCACCGTGTTCCGCAAGGTGATGTCGACCGAGGACACGATCCAGGAGTTCGCGCCGGCGCTGAGGACCGAGGCGCAGGGCAAGGCGTTCAGGCTCGCCCTGCAGGTGCTGGGCGACCTCTGCGGGCTGGGGACGAACTACTTCGACCTCGACAACGTGGGCTACGTGAAGACCGCCACGGAGGTCTCGAGCGACAACAGCGCACTCATGAGGAACATACGCAAGAACGAGAACGCCCTCTCCGGGGCGCTCGCGGGCGTGGCGCACGCCCTTCTCGCCTGCGAGAGGGGCTTCGGGAGGGACCTGCCCGACGAGGGGGACGTGACCGTGATATATGACGACTCCATCGTGCAGGACACGGCCTCCGAGAAGCGGCAGGACATGGACGAGGTGGCGGCCGGGCTCATAACGCGCGAGGAGTACCGCGCGCGGTGGTACGGGGAGTCGCGGGGGTAGCGACCGGGGAAGGACGTCCTTCTCATCCAAAGCTCGCGAAGGAGCTAGTGACTCTACTGACCGCGAGGAGCGATGAGGAGGTCCGGGACGGTGACGAGCATGGGAGAGCCGTCCTCCGATTTGGTCAGGGCGATTGCCATGAGGTCGCTCTCGTGCACGGGGTAGTCGGCGTCGGGCTCGTTGATGAGCGCGCCTGCGAGCATGCCCTCCTCCGTGATGCCCTCGAGCCTGAACCAGACGCCCTCGCTGGGGAGGCCGTCGGCGGCAAGCAAGACGAAGACGTCGTCCGGGTACTCGCGGCTGCGGAGGGCGTCGACCAGCTCGACCTCTCGCGTCGCTACGACGTCCTCCCCGGGGTCGTAGTCCTTCTCGACCTGCTCGATCTGCTCCGCGTAGCGCCCCTCGAGCGCCTCCGCATCAACCGGAAAAAGGATGCGCGACTCGGGCGGGATACTGCCAGAGCGAAGGATGAAGAACTGGTTCTGCGCGCTCGGGAAGGACGCGTCGTGGAAAACCGCACCGCTCACGAGCGAGGCGGGCGCGAGCGCGAAGAGCGAGAGCCCCTGCTCATGGTCGACGTACGCGTACGCGAGGACCGCGTCGGCCCCGTCTGGGACGACGATCGACGTCTTGTCGAGCCTCTCCAGCAGCGGACACTCCACGAGAACGATTCTCCCCGCCAGCTCCCTGAACCCGAGGTCTGCAAACGTGACGTCCATGGTTTCCTCCCGTGTCGACGTCAGAATTGTTTTATGCATTATCTCACCCAAGGTACCCCGGAGCCGGCGGCGCGGCTGTGTGACCTCGGCAGCGTGAGAGATTGCCCGCGCCGGGGACGGGTCTCAGGCCGGCCGTCGAGGAGCGGCGACCTCGCAGTCAGCTGCCCGTAAGCCCGAGCGAGTCCCCTGCCCCACCGCCCCACGCGCCGCGCGACGACGAAGGGGAGGCTTGCGCCGCAGCCGCGGGAGCGGAGGGCGTGGAGCCGATGGGCGGGAGTGACGCGGGCCGTAGCGCGCCATGCGTGGGAGCCGCGACAGGCCGGGGGCGACGGAGCGGGCGTGGCCGAGCGCGGCGCCGGAGGCAGACGGCCGGAGCATGCGGGCCGAGCGCGGCGCCGGAGGCAGACGGGCGTAGCGTGGTGGCCGAGCGCGCGGCCGTAGGCAGACGCGCAGCGGCTGCCGGAGGCGCGTACGCGAGCGCCGCCGCGCGGAGCCTGGCTGCCGTAGGCCCGCACGCGAGCACCCGCATGCGGAGGACGGCTGTCGTAGGCCCGCACGCGAGGACATGCCCGCGGAGGAGTCCCCGGCCGCCCCGTGCGACTCCTCGGCGCGCGGAGGCCCGTGGCACGCACGCCCCGGCGGAACGCCCGCAGCGGACGCGGCTGCGGCACGCTGCGACGTCTCCCCGGCGCGTGGGGCGGTGGGGCAATACGGCCGTCCTTCTCGCCGCGAAACGGGTCGCCGCGGAACCGCGGCGCCCCAACGCTTCTCGTTCTTTTCTCGTCCTTCTCGCCACTCGACAGTCGATCCCCTACGACGCCAGCACCCTCTCGTCCCTCTCGTAGGCGACGCCCCAGAAGCCGAGGGCCTCGGCTATGTCGCTCAGGTAGACGTCATCGCCATGCTTGCGGAGGGTATCGGCGACGTCTTCGAGTGAGTACTGCTCGTTCTCGCGGAACCTGAGCGTGGTCTCCCTCGCCGGCGCGTCGTAGCAGAACTCGGTGATGTCTCCCCTTCCGGTCTCGGTCACGTATGCCTCGCCCGTGTCGAGGCGACCGAACTCCATTGTCCGGGCCTCGGCGCCGCTCTTGAACGCGTAGATGTTTCTCTCCTCCATCGCGATTTCCTCCTTCGTCTCGTTTCTGCCCTTCGGTCAGTCAAGACTACGGGGTCGACGTTGCCGACTTCCGAACACGGCGACGAACGACATTGGCGTGGATTACTTGCCTAGCTCACTTTCGGTCACGCCCTGCTCATCTTCGACTGAATAACGGCATTCCGGACTCATGGAGTGGCCCTATCCTCCCATGCTAATTGATCGCAGAATTCGGCGAGCGGCTTCTCGCTCCTCTACCCTCCTCATCTTCTCCATCCGAGCGTCTTCGCTCCCTTAGAAACCATAGGGCCTATTTCCCATATCGACATCCTCCTGCGGCTCTGAACAAGGACGATGCCCTTAGATCACACGATGCTATACTTCTGTACGAACTGGGCTAGTGCACCCACACTATCGGCATCGTCCTATGCGTTGGTGTAATTTAACAATGTTATATACATTTTTTGATTTCTATATTTTGTTATACTTCTTCTCCCATTTTCGAGCCTTCACCGTCCAGCCCCTCTTGTTGCGATTTCATCCACTTCAAGTCTGACTCTCACGACTTCCGTGAATGAACCAGAATTTGTAAAGTTATACTCCTAGATTGTTGATCGATGGCGATTTGAATTTTGCCTCGTTTGATGTATTCGCCTTTTATGTAATATTTCTTTGGAGCTAAAGATATGACAACGTCAACTTGCTTTTCCGTATTTAAGACATGCGTTGATTCAATCAAGTCAAATACTCTCGTCAAAAAGGAAAGCATTCACGATAAGGAATTTCATTTCCAAAACTGGTGTGGCGAACGCATCCGTGATGCAGGTTTCAATACTGATGATGTCTCCAGAAACAAATACCCTGATTACACCTTAGTTGACTATCCCGAGGGATATGAAATTAAGGGACTTGAATATCCTGGCCGTGAGACTAATTTTGATTCCAATAGCAATGTCCCGTCTGGACTTCATAATGGCAGAGCCATCTTCTATATTTTTGGACGATATCCTAAAGCACCTGAAGATTTGGAATTTCCTCTTGTCGATTTGATAATTTGCCATGGAGATTTTCTTAACGCAGCTCACGACTATACACATAAAAATATGCACGTTAATGGTTTTGGCACGTACGGAGACATCATGATTCGTGACCGCAAGATGTATGTCGTTCCTACGCCCTTTCATCTTCTTGACGGAGTCACTGGCTTGCCAACGCTCATTGTCCCCAACACATACCAAGCTCCCGATGGATTTATCAATGTTGGGACCATTACTCGGCAAGAAGCGGCTGAACTGGTAATCGGATATCGTTTTGATTTGAGAAAGAATGTCATCTCGTCAGAAAGAATTCCGAACCCACACGCCGGAGATTCTCATGTCTTCACTGCATGGCGTTGTTCCGGTCAACCCACTACTACAGTCTCCTTCCATATGCACTAGAGGTCTGGTGTTATGTTTCCCTATCTGAAAATCAGCCATATTGCAAAAAAGGAGAGCTGGCGTAAAGAAGTTTATCGTCCTCTCTATCACATTCATAAATGGTGGGCTCTACGTCTTGGTAGCGTATTTAGAGCATCGATTATTCATGCTGTTGGAAACGAAAGTGACGAATGGAGCGCCTTTTATCAGCAGCATGATTACCACAAAACGGTATTGGACCCATTTATGGGTAGTGGAACTACTCTTGGTGAAGCCATCAAACTCGGCTGTAACGTCATTGGTTGCGACATTAATCCAGTAAGCACTTTTCTTGTCGAGCAAGAGCTTAAAGACGTCAATATTGATGAGCTTAATAACGTTTATCACCAAGTTGAGGCGGATGTCTGTGAAACAATCAGAAACTATCATGTCACAAAAAATGATGCATCGAACGAGTACCTGCCCGTTCTTTACTACCTATGGGTCATGGTCGTTACTCTTCCAGATGGAGAAAGCATAGAACTATTTAATAATTACATTGTCTCTCACAATGCCTATCCATCTAGGCATCCAGAAATACAGATTGTTTGCCCGTCATGTGGATACATTTTCCAGGGCAACAATAATGATCATTGGACCATTTGTCCCAACTGTGGTATGGAATTTGACCCGCATAAAGGCCCGGTACGAGGTCAATATGTCTTTGATTCCGATGGGAACAGATACAGGATTAAAGACCTCCTCCCAAAAGATCATCCTCCTGATGAGAAAATGTACGCAATCATTGCTCTTTCAAAAGATGGCAATCGCCTTTATAGGGCCCCGAATCAGTTTGACCTTGATTTATTCGGAAAGGCATGCAGCGACTTTGACAACTCCTGCTTGCCTATTCCGAGTTTGGAACTTCTTGCTGGTACAAACTCTGATCAAGCCATTGGTTATGGTTATAAGAAATGGAGTGATTTTTTCAATAAAAGGGAGTTGCTCTGTCTGGGTATTCTCCTGAAACGAATCATGGAGATTAACGATGATGACATAAAGGGCCAGATGCTTTGTCTTTTCAACAGCACCCTTGAGTTCAACAATAGATTCTGTTCATACAAAGGCGAAGGAACTGGCGCTGTAAGGCCAATCTTTTCGAATCACATTCTCAAGCCCGAAAGAACCCCACTCGAAAATTCCGTCTGGGGTATTGCCCAAAGTAGCGGCTGTTTTAGCACTCTTTATCGCAGTAGATTGCTTAAGGCAAAGGAGTACCTTAGCAATCCTTTTGAAATCTCCATCCGTGATGGAAAGGCTGAGAAAATCGTATGCAATAGAGAAATGCACCCTAGGCTCGTAAACTCATACTCGGAAATTAGTAACACTGTAGTTGAAGCTTTGATATTAAACGGTGACAGTTCTCATCTGCCCTTACCAGACGCCTCTGTTGATGCCGTAGTAACTGATCCTCCTTATTTCGACTTTGTAAACTACAGTGAGTTAAGCGACTTTTTCTATTCTTGGCTCAAATGTGCCTATCCAAATGACTCGTTGTTTTCCAGTAACTCTTCTCGCGTTGAGGGAGAGGTACAAAACGCCGACGAAGCCGTCTTTTCTTCAAATCTTGAAAGAGTTTTCAAAGAGTGCTACCGAGTGCTTAAGCCCGATGGAACGCTCACTTTTAGCTTTCATCACTCGCGTGAAAGTGGTTGGATAGCAATCGAGAATGCGATTCGTCATTCTGGATTCTTTGTCGTCGAAGCGTATCCTGTATATGCGGAGCTCAGCGCCGCGACTCCTAAAGCTGGAGCCAAGAGTCCTATATCCTTCGACATGATGCTCGTTTGTTCTAAGAAACCTAACAAATTCTGTGATGCCTCTATTGCCGAGCGCTATATTAGCGATTTAATTAATGAGGGGTTTAAGCTAACTGACAATGACTGCTTTGTAATAAGGCACGGAGTCAGTCTAGTTCTTTCTTCTTGCTCATCCTCTCAGACAAGAAATTGACTAGCTCCCTAAAGGCATGGCTTAATCTCATCGAACTCTCCTTAGGAACCCCCCTTATAAACACACTCGTTTGTGACGTCCCCGGACAATGCCCGTACCAACAAGGTGCGGGCATTGTCCTTTTTCTCTGCCCGCCGACACGGAAGGGCGGTCCGGATGGACGGTGAGCAGGATGGCGCGCAGGCGCAGCAGCAGATCGAGGGACAGCCGAAGGACGGCCAACCGTCGCAGCAGGGCGAGCAGGGGCAGCAGCCGCAGCAGGAGCCGCAGGCGCGGCTGCAGGTAGGCGCCGGGAATGCGAATCCCGAGGACTACGAGGCGCAACTCAGGGCCAAGGACGCGCAGATTGCCGAGCTGCAGGGCAAGGTGACCGCCGCCGCGAAGACCGCCGAGGCCACCGAGGCGCTGAATGCCGAGATCGCGAGCCTGAAGCAGCAGATGGCCGACGAGCGCACGGAGTTCGCGCTGAGGTCCGCCGGCGCGCGGTCCGTCACCGCCGCGAAGGCGCTCCTGGCGGAGCACGGCGGAGACGTGGCCGCGCTCGCGAAGGCGGAGCCGTGGCTCTTCGAGACGAAGGGCTCGGGCCAGGACAGCGCCGAGGGAACGACGGGCCTGGAGCCCGCCGGAGCATCGGGAGGTAGCGACGCCCAGTACATGAGGCGCTGGGAGAGGATCGCCGGCCTCGCCGACGAGGGCAAGGAGTAGGACATGCCGAACAGCATCGCAGCAATCAAGAACTACACGACCATCCTGGACCGCGTGTACCAGCGCGAGGCGACGAGCTCGTGCCTGAACTCGCCGGCGCGCATGGCGCGCGCGGGCCGCAACGCGAAGGAGATCATGATCCCGAAGATCTCCGTCTCAGGCTTGGGCGACTACACGCGAAACGTGGGCTACAAGACAGGCTCCATCGACTTCGCCTACGAGACCAAGGCGTTCAACTACGACCGCGGCATCAAGCTCCTCGCCGACGTTATGGACGTGGAGGAGGCGGGCGTCCTGGACTGCTTCGTGCAGGCGGGCGCCGAGCTGGAGCGCACGCAGGTGGCGCCGGAGGCCGACGCCTTCACCTACGCGACCATCGCATCGCACAAGGGCGTCGCCGTGGAGGCCGCCGACCTCTCGAGCGCGAAGGCGACGGACGTGCTGGCCGCGCTGCGCAAGGTGACGAACGCGATGGACGAGGCCCAGGTGACCCCCGGCTCGCGCTTCCTGTTCATCACGCCGACGCTCAAGGGCGTCCTGGACGACTACTCGCTCGCGAACCCGAACATGAGCAACCGCGTGCTCACGCGCTTCTCCCGCATCGTGGAGGTGCCGCAGGCGCGCTTCTACACGAAGATCAGCCTCAACTCCGGCGACTCGGAGAAGTTCGGCTACGCGAAGGCGACGGACGGCCGCGCCATCAACTTCATGGTCGTGGAGAAGTCCGCAGTCATCAAGTTCGACAAACACGTGGCGAGCCGCGTCTTCAGCCCGGACGAGCTGGAGAACCTGGACTCCTACATGATGAAGTACCGCAAGTACGGCATCGTGGAGCTCCTGGACAACAAGCTCGCGGGCGTGGCCGTCTCCGCCGCGCCGGCGGCGTAGCGCCATGGGCGCGCCCTGGGCTGACGCCGGCGACGTGGGGCCGGACGGCCCCACGTTCGCGTTCTACCGCGACGCGTACGGCGGGACGCTGGAGGCGCCGGCGTACGCCGAGGCGCTGCCGGCGGCCCTGCGGTGCGTGCGCGGGATCTGCGGAGGGCTGGGGCCCGAGGGGCTCTGCGGCGACGGGGCGGCGCTTCTCGCCTGGGGGCGCGCCTGCTGCGCGGCGGCCGACGCGTTCGCCGAGTTCGGCGAGGGGCGCGTGGGAGGATATGCGGTCGGCGACTTCAAGGTGACGAACTACATGGAGAGGGGCACGACGGGCCGCGAGGTGGCGACCGAGGCCGCGCTCCTGGAGCTTGCGGGCACGGGGCTCGCGTTTTCGGGGGCCGGCCGGCCATGAGGTACCTGAGACCCATACCGAGGCGGCTGCTGCCCGACGACATGCTGGTGTACCCCTCCGACGGGCAGGGCGGCCGCGGCGCGGCGCGGCTCGTGCGACACGTGAGGCTGGAGCTGGCGGACGAGGTCTCGGACGAGCCGCACCGGGAGTCGGCGCCGGCGGGGCGGGTCTTCGTGGACGCCGTGAACAGCGCGGGCGCGTTCGAGGTGCCTGCGGGATCGCGCGTCGTGGTGGGGTCGCTGCCGGGGATGCTGGTGCGGCGCTGCAGGCGCTGCGCCGTGGTGCGCGGCCAGGTGCACCACTGGGAGCTGGAGGTTGGATGATGGCGGGATTTCCGGCGGGCGCGGCGGCCCGCATCGTGCGCGACGCCCTGCGGGCCGCCGGCTACGCGAACGCCTACGACGTGCCCGTGGCGGCGTGGGTGTGCCGCGAGCCGATTGTGGTCTCCTGCGGCGCCTGGGAGCGAGAGAGCGCCCAGGCGGACGGGGACGAGCGCGGGCGACGGGCGCTTGTGCTGCGCGTGTGCTGCGACGACCCCGCGGACGCGGAGGCGACGGCGCGCGCCGTGGCGGCGGACCTGCGCGCGGCCGAGTGGGCGGGCGCGAATGCGCCTGCGGGCAAGCGCGTCGTCGCCCTCGACGTGGGGCTCCCCTCCCCGCGCGGACGCGACCGCTCCGGGCGCTGGGTGTGGGACGTGCCCGCGACGATGACGGCGGTGGTCGGCCGTGGCTGACTCGGACGGGGAGCGCAGGCGCCGGGACCGGGGCTGGCGCGACGGGCGCGACAGGCGCGAGGCAGATCGCCCGGTCGGCCGGGGGGCCGCCGTACGCCTGGGCACAACGGGGCCCGGTGGCGGGGCCGAGGCGGATCGCCTTGGTCTTGAGCAGCAGCGGCGCGCGACCGCCTACGGCAGGGCGAGGGGGCAGCTGTGAGCTCGTTTGCCTACAACGGGCACGACTTCGGCGAATACGTCTCCGCGGAGCTCGCGGAGCCGCCCGCGCACGCGGTGCGCGCGACGACGGCCGAGGCGCCGGGGAGGCCCGGCCTCGTGCTGCTGTCCGGCGACGTGGCACCGCTCGAGCTGAGGCTCCGCGTGTTCATGGACGTGAGGGCGCCGGGCGGCAGGACCCCCGCCGAGGCGAGGCGCGACCTGCGCGCGTGGCTGCTCGCGCCCGCGGGTGCGGCGCTCGCGGTGCCCGGGGAGCCCGGGCTGGAGTGGCGCTGCGCCCTGTGCGCGGGCGTCGACACGTGGTCGTCGCTCTTCTCGGACGGGACGGCGGAGATAGCCTTCGAGTGCCTGGACCCCATCGCGTACGGCGAGGCGCGCGAGGATGCGGCGACGGAGCTCGACGTGGGCGGGACGTGGCCGACGTGGCCGACGTTCGAGCTCGTGGCCGAGGCCGGCGACGGAGCCTCCGTGACGGAGGGCGGCCGCGGCGTCTTCCTGGAGCGGGCGCTTGGCGCCGGCGACGTGGTGGCGATCGACTGCGCGGCGGGGCGCTGCAGCGTTAACGGCGCGGACGCAACGGCCTCCGTGGCGCTCAGGAGCGACTTCCTGCGGCTGGCGCCCGGGAGGCACGAGCTGGCGTTTTCGGGCTGCTCCTCGCACGTGGCTCGCTGGCGGGAGAGGTGGGCGTGATGGCGGCGCCGACGCTCTTCCTCTTCGACCGGTGGGACGAGCGGCTGGGGACGCTCCCCGTCCTGGGGGCGCTCACGCACTCCGAGGAGATCGGAGGCGAGGACACGGTGGAGTTCGACTGCGGGCGGGCGCCGGAGAAGGGCGACCGGCTGCTGTGGCGCGACCCCGAGGGCGGGGCATGGCGCGAGCACGTGGTGGTGCGCACGGACGAGAGGTCCGGCGGGGCGTGCCACGTGTACGCGGAGTGGGCGCTGGGCGAGCTCCTGCGCGACTACGTGGAGGAGCTCCAGCTGGTGCAGCGCACAGCGACGCAGGCGATGTCGATGGCGCTCGCGGCCGGCGGGTGCCGCTGGGAGCTCGGCGGCGTGGGCGTGGGCGACGCGAAGAGGTCGACGCTCGTGTACCACGCGAACGCGCTCGCGGCGCTCAGGAGGATCGAGTCCGTGTGGGGCGGCGAGCTGGAGTGCGAAATCGAGGTCGCCGGCGGGCGCGTCGCGGCGCGCCGGGTGTCGCTTCCCGAGAGGCGCGGCGGCAGGAGGGGCGCGCGCTTCTCGTACGGGCGGAACCTCCTGGGCTGCAGGAGGACCGTCTTGGAGGACGAGGTGCTCACCGCGCTGTACGGCTGGGGCAAGGGCCTGCCCATCGAGGGCGAGGACGGCACGCCGACCGGCGGCTACACGCGCAGGCTGAGCTTCGCGGACGCGAACGGCGGCGTCAAGTGGGTGGGCGACGAGGCCGCCCGCGAGCGCTGGGGGCGCTGGGATGCCGCACGTGCGACGCGCGTGCACGCGTTCGGCCACGTGGTGTTCCCGGAGTGCGAGGACGCGGAGGAGCTCCTGGCGCTGACGAGGGCGGAGCTCGCGCGCGCGAGCCGCCCCCGCGTGAGCTACGAGTGCGACGTTGCCCAGGTGGCGGGCGGCGTGCCCGTGGGGCTGGGCGACGACGTGGCCGTGGTGGACGCGAGCCGCGACCCGGAGTGGCGCCTGACGGCGCGCTGCGCGCGGCGCGTGCGCACGATGGGCGACGGCGAGCCGCGCTGCCGCGTGACGCTGGGGAGCATCGAGCGCGCGACGTGGTCCGTCGCGGCGGAGACGGCGTCGCGCGTCGCGGCCGTGGAGGACGTCGCGGGCGTCGCCGCGGACAAGGTGGCGACGCTGGAGGACCTGAACGGAAGGGAGTTCTGACATGGGAACGGCACTCGCGGAGGCGCTGGGCACCGACGGCCTGGCACACGTGGCGTGGGACGCCTGCGACTCCATCGTGGGCGGGGCGCTGACGGCGTCGCCCGCGGACGCGCGCGGGCGCGGCATCGAGGTCGCGGTGTCGCGCCGCGGCTCGGCGCTCGACCTGACCGGCGCGCGCCTGTACCTGGCGTGGCGCCACCGGGAGCTCCGCACCCGCGGCATCGAGGCGGCGGATGTGACGTCCGCGGCGGACGGGATCGCGCGCGTGTGGTGGCCGGCGGCGATGGCGGCGCAGGAGGGAACCGCCGACTGCCAGCTGGTGCTGACATGGGGCGACGGGAGGTCGCAGGCCTCCCCCGCCTTCGGCGTCGAGGTGGGGCCCGCGCTCTTCGGCACGCTCGCCGTGCGCGACGGCTTCACGCTCTTCGTGGGCGCGATCAGGCGCTACGAGGACGCGGGGTCCGACCTCCTCGCCCTCGCGGCCGAGATCCGCGCGGCGCGCGACGCCGGCGAGCTCGGCGGCTCCGGCGGCGGCGAGCGCGGGCCGAAGGGCGACCCGTTCACGTACGAGGACTTCACGCCGGAGCAGCTCGAGGCGCTGAGGGGACCGAAAGGCGACGCGGGACCGCAGGGCCCGAAGGGCGACAGGGGCGACGCTGGACCGAGGGGCGAGGCGGGGCCCGCCGGTGCGGACGGCAAGGCCGGCCCACAGGGGGAGCGCGGCGCGGACGGGCGCGACGGCGTCTCCTGCACGCACTCCTGGAGCGGCACCGTGCTCACCGTGACGAGCGCCTCCGGCACGTCGTCGGCGGACCTCGCGGGACCGAGGGGCGAGGCGGGCCCTCAGGGCCCCAAGGGCGAGAAGGGCGACACCGGCCCCGCCGGTCCCCAGGGCCCGAAGGGCGACGGAATCGACATCGGCGGCCTCACAGCCGAGCAGCTCGAGGCGCTCAGGGGTCCGAAGGGCGACACCGGCGCGACCGGCCCGCAGGGTCCCAAGGGCGACACCGGCGCGACCGGCCCGCAGGGTCCCAAGGGCGAGAAGGGCGACACCGGGCCCCGCGGCCCGGCGGGAGCCGCCGGCGGCGACGTCGACCTCTCGGCCTACGCAACGAAGCAATGGGTCTCCGAGCAGTTCCCGGACCTCATGGGGGTGGCTTTCTGATGGCGCAGGGAGTGGTGGCGGGGCGCGTGCTGTCGGACATCGCGAACGCGATCCGCAAGAAGCGCGGCTACGGCCCGATGCTTCCACCGAGCTCCATGGCCATGCTGATCAAGAGCCTGCCGGAAAGCCCCAGGGGCACCGGAGACGTGTTCGACTACAACGGTCCGGTGGCGGGGCTCGTCTCCGAGGAGACCCTCGCCTCTATCGCGGACGCGATCCGCACGGCGAGCGGCTCGACGGACAGGTACCGTCCCGGCGAGATGGCCGCCGCCATCCTCGCGATCGACAAGGGGCAGAAGCTGCGCGCCCTCCTTCTCTCGGACGGCACGCTCGAGATCAACTACCTCGGCCAGCGAAAAGCCTGCTCAGACAGCGGGAAGGTGGTTGAGGCGTGGAACCTCCCGACCACGACCTTCGAGAGCGCCGAGGAGCGGCCATGGCATTCCGTCGCCGCGCGGATACGGCGCGTCTGGATCGACTCGTCGCTGGAGAAGATCTACATACCGTCCATCAGCTACTGGTTCTGCGACTGCCCGCTTCTGGAAGAGGTGGTCGGCTTCGACAACCTCGGCGCGATCGACAAGGCGCGTATGGCCTTCTCGAACTGCCCCAGCCTGCACACGATATGGGCGGAGTCGTTCGACGGGTCGAATATGTCTGACGTGACATCCGCGTTCCACGGCTGCCACGCGCTCGTGAGCGGCGGGCTCGCCGTCGCGGACGACCCCGCGACGAAGGCCATGTTCTCCGTCGGCGGAAAGGAGGGGCTCCTCACGGACCCCGACGCGGACGAGAGGCGCTGGGTCCACGTCTACTACTACCCCATCAACTCGCACGAAGTCGACGCAGCCTACGAGGCCATCGTCGACGCCGTGGACACGACGAAGTACGACGCGATCTCCATGGACGGGCTTTGGATCAAGGCGGTCGGGAACGCCCGCTACAAGGAGGCGAGCGGCCTGCCGTGGCACGACCTGCGCCCCCACATCAAGAGCTTCACCTTCTACCAGACGATGGACGGCTTCGAGGGGCTCTGCCTGGACCACTGGTTCGAGGACTGCACCAAGGAGGACTTCCTCGTCATGGGCTGGGAGCACGCGCACGTGCGGAGCCTGCGCTTCTCGTTCGCCGGCTGCACCGGCTCCACGACGCTCTCGCTCCACGGCCTCGACCCGTCTGGCATCGCGGACTGGTCGTTCGCCTTCTCGGGGATGACGTCGCTCGTGACGGCCGAGGTGGACCCGGGCTGGGCCCTCCCCGCCGGGCTAACCGACGCCGCCTCGCTCGGAACGTTCCTGGGCGACGTCAAGCTCGTGGGCGGCGCCGGCACCGCCTACGACGCGTCCAGGACGACCGCGGCGATGGCCGTCGTCGACGGCGACGGGGGCGAAGGCTACCTGACGGCGGCGAAGGCCTACCTGTAGGTCCGCTTGTGACCGGCTGGCATGCTGTCCGGCGTTGGGGACGTCGTACGCAAGGGGGCCACGCGCATGGAGTCGGTAATCGTCGCGCTCATATCGGGGGGCGTCACGCTCGCGGGCGTGGTCGCCTCGAACTCCAGGAGCCGCGCCGTCATGGAGGAGAGGATCGTCGAGCTGACGCGGCGCGTCGAGAAGCACAACTGCCTGGTGGAGCGCACCTACCTGCTCGAGCGCGACATGGCCCTCGTTCGCAACGACGTCGACGCGCTCGAGAGGAAGGTGGACCCCCATGAGTGATTTCCTGTGCGGCAACGAGTGGTGGTGGAGACTCGCGAGAACGGTGGCCCAGGGCGTCCTGGGCGTCGTGGTCGCGAACCTGGACATGATCGTGGGCGTGACGGCGCTGTCGCCCGAGTGGCGCGCGCTCGTCGTCGCCCTGGTGATGGCGGTGCTCTCGCCCGTTATGGCGGTCATCGGCGAGGGCTCCCCGGAAGGCGGTGACGGCCGTGAGTGACGACGTGACGACCTGCTGCGTCCCCGTGGAGGGCTCCGAGACGGTGCCCACGCGGGAGCAGCTCGAGGAGATCGAGCGCGCAGCCGAGGGCTGCGACGCGGGAGGGGGCGGCGAGGATGCCTAAGATAGTCGAGTTCCTGCCCTGCGACGCCCGCAACTACACGAGGGGGCGCCGCGGCCAGCGCGTGCGCCGCGTGGTCGTGCACTACACCGGCGCGAGGGGAAGCGCCCACGAGAACCTCCTGTACTTCTCGCGCAACGCCGCCGGCGCCTCTGCCCACTACTTCGTGGGCAAGGCCGGCGACGTGCGCCAGAGCGTGCGCGAGTCCGACACGGCCTGGCACGCGGGCAACTGGCCGATGAACCTCATGTCCGTGGGAATCGAGGTGTGCTCCGCCGGCGAGGACTTCACGGAGGCTCAGGTGGGCGCGCTCGCCTCGCTCGTGCGCGACCTGATGGCGAAGTACTCGCTCACGCCCGCGGACGTCATCCGCCACTACGACGTGACGGGCAAGCGCTGTCCCGCCCCCTACGTGGACGCCGGCAAGTGGGCGCGCCTGCACGCGAGGATCACGGGCGGCGGCGCGGCGGCCCCCTCCCCAGCCGCCCCACCCGCGCCCTCCGGCGACGTGGACGCACTCGCACGCCGCGTGATCGCCGGCGAGTTCGGCAACGGAGACGAGAGAAGACGCCGCCTGGGATCGCGCTACGCGGCCGTCCAGCGCCGCGTGAACGAGATCCTGGGAGGCGGGGTCTCCGGAGGCGCGGCAAAGGGTCCCGCGACGGACGTCGACGCGCTCGCGCGCGCCGTCATCCGCGGCGACTACGGCAACGGCGACGAGAGGCGTCGTCGCCTCGGCTCACGCTACGCCGCGGTGCAGCGCCGCGTGAACGAGCTCCTCTCCTGATGCGCGAGGAGCTCGACTGGGCGGTCGCGGACGCGGTCGCGGTCCTCCTCTCGCTCGCCCTCGCGCTGCCCGCGATCCTGGCGCGGCTCTTGGCGGGACGCGGCCCGAGACCGTAGGCGGACGCATCGGACGCGAGAGCGGCGCGGCCTTTCGAAAGGTCGCGCCGCTCATTCTGTGACTCATATGTTTTGAAACGGTACTCCCGAGGGTGGTACGAATTCCGGTACGAACAATCTCGATTGGAGTGTTTTGAACTGTTGCGGAGCGTAACTTCTCAAAACACTTCACAACCTATTCTACCTGCGAAAACAATGCTTTTTGTTAGGTAGTGTTGAGAACCGTTCTACCCCGCGATTTACTCCCACTCGATCGTTGCTGGTGGCTTGGGCGTGACGTCGTAAACGACACGGTTCACGCCGTCGACCTCGTCGACGATGCGGCTGGAGATCTGGCCGATCACGTCGTAGGGCAGCTTCGCCCAGTCCG
>Ga0256406_1002286_pt1 | contig 27651 bp, 27 predicted proteins | sample RumenRJG_03DNA_FD_185986 | JGI IMG/M metagenome (GOLD analysis project Ga0256406, IMG submission 185986) | Bovine rumen microbial communities from Lethbridge, Alberta, Canada - RJG_03 | ecosystem: Host-associated > Mammals > Digestive system > Stomach > Rumen | place: Canada: Alberta | collected...
ACGACAGCTACGCCACAAGCCTCGAAATCCACCACAAGGACAAGTACCGCGCACTCGCTACTAGACTTGGCATCCCGACGCCGAAAGCCATTACAGTCCACACAGACAATGCCGACGAATTTGAATCTGCCATTGCGCAGCTTACTTTCCCGATTATCGTGAAGCCCGTTGACTTGACTGGCGGCAAGGGAATTCACCGCGCCGCAAATGCCGACGAAGCCCGGGTCGCTTACAAAGATGCTTGCAGCCGCACACGCCAAGACCACATCGTGATCGAAGAATTCGTGCAAGGTTCAAACCACGGATTCTCCGCCATACTCGTAAAGGGCAAAGTCGCATTCGCCTTCTCTGACAACGAGCAGTACTACATCAACAAGTACATGGTCTCGGGCGCAAATTCGCCGAGTACCTCCAACAACAAGACTCTCGCCATGCTCCGCGAGTACAGCGAACGCATCGCGCAAGATTTGCACCTGGTCGACGGCATTTTGCATATTCAGTATATCGAACGGGCCGACGGCACGCCAGTCATCATCGAAATCTGTCGCCGCCCGCCCGGAGATTTGTACATCAAGTTCGTGAAGTACGCAACAGGCATCGACTACCCGAAATTCATCGTTCTGGCAGAAACCGGCGAAGACATTTCCGGCATTGCCGACGTGCCTACGCAAGGATTCTGGCTACGCCACTGCATTATGGCCGACTGCCAAGCCGGCGAAAATGGTTGCTCGGGAACAGTCCGCGACGTCACCTTCGCCCCTGAAATTCAAGGCAACATCGTCGAAAAATTCCTGTGGTACAAGCCCGGCGAAGTTGTTACAGACAAACTCACCTACAAAGCCGGAATCGTATTCTTCAAGTTCGACACCCTCGCCGAGATGCAAGACAAAACAGCCCGCATGACCGAGCTGGCCAAAATCGCGACAGAATAAAGATTTTTTAACAGAAACCGCGCACCGCGCCATAAAATATCCTATATTCCATAACATGAAGAAGGAACCTTACCAGATTGCGTTTATCGGGGGCGGAATCAATTCAGCCATCGGCGAAGTCCACAAGGCCGCAAGCCAGATGGACGGCCATTTTGAACTTGTGGCGGGCGCATTCAGCACTCACGCCGAAACTAACCAAAAAACCGCCCGCACCTGGGGCGTCGCAGACGAACGCACCTACGCCGACTACCACGAACTTTTAAAAGCCGAGAAAGGCAAGCTCGATGCCGTCGTAGTGCTCGCGCCGACCGATTACCACAAAGACATCGTGATTGACGCGCTGAACGCCGGGTTCCCCGTGATTTGCGAAAAGTCGCTCGCCACCAGCGTAGCCGAAGGCGAAGCTATCGCAAAAGTCGTCGCCGACACCAAAGGATTCTTCTGCACCACCTACAACTACACCGGCTACCCCATGGTGCGCGAGCTCAAGCAGTTCATCGCCGACGGCAAGCTCGGTAAAATTCAGCAAGTGCAAGTCGAAATGCCGCAAGAAGGCTTTATGCGCCTGGGCGCCAACAACGAACCGCCCAAACCACAAAGCTGGCGACTCAAGGACACCGTGATCCCGAAAATTTCGCTAGACCTCGGCAGCCACCTGCACAACATGATTTACTTTTTGACTGGCGAACGCCCCGAACACATCGTGGCCGACCAGACCACCTTCGGGCTTTTCCCAGATCGTTGATAACGTGGGCGCCCTCGTGCAATACACAAACAACGTCCGCGCCCAAATCTGGTTCAGCAAAACCGCACTCGGCAACCGCAACGGCTTGCGCATCCGCGTGTACGGCAGCGAAGGCAGCGCCGAATGGTTCCAGCTGGAACCCGAAACGCTCAAAACCTGCGACCTGCGCGGCAACGTAAGCCTGCGCGACCGCACCGGCGACGTCAAAATCGCAAACCAGCAACGCTATAACCGCTTTAAAGCCGGCCACCCCGCCGGATTCATCGAAGCCTTCGCGAACTACTACAAAGACATCGCCGACTGTCTCGGCCAATATTTCGCAACCGGCAGCTTTACAAGTCAATATGTATGCGGCATTCACACCTCGCTGGAAGGCCTCGCCATGATGCAAGCCGCCGCGAAATCCGCACAAAGTAACAAGTGGGAATCTGTTCAGCAAAGGTTTTAAATGAAACTCTCTTTTGTAATTCCCTGTTACCGTAGCGAGAACACCATCGAAACCGTGGTGCAAGAAATTCGAGACACCGTGGCAACGCGCCCCGGCACCGACTACGAAATCGTGCTAGTGAACGACTGCAGCCCCGATGGCGTATGGCAAGTCATCAAAAAACTCGCCGCAGCCGACAACAAGATCAAAGGAATCTGCCTCGCCAAGAATTTCGGGCAACACAGCGCCCTAATGGCAGGCTATGGCCATGCCACTGGCGACTACATCATCAGCCTCGATGACGACGGCCAGACCCCCGCCAGCGAAAGTTTCAAACTTGTAGACAAACTAGAAGAAGGCTACGACGTCGTTTACGGCTACTACCAGCATTCTGCGCAGCACCTGTTCCGCCGCTTTGGCACCTGGGTCAACAAGAAAATGGCCGAAGCGATTATTGGCCAGCCCAAGACGCTCCGCACAACGAGTTTCTTTATTATGCGCAAGTTCATCGTCGATGAAATCGTGCGCTACCCCAACCCGTTCGCCTACATTAGCGGCCTCGTTTTCCGCGCCACCAAGAATCTGGGCAACGTCGAAGTGCAACACCGCCGCCGTCTCGAAGGTCGCTCCGGCTATACTATCGCAGGCCTTATCGGGCTCTGGATCAACGGCTTTACCGCATTCTCTGTCAAGCCGCTCCGCGCCGCCACCTACCTCGGCCTCCTCTGCGCTCTGGTCGGATTCGCAGCAGGCCTTTTCGTGGTGTACAAAAAATTCATGTTCCCCGAAGTCCCCGTTGGCTACACCAGCATGCTTGCCACACTTCTGTTTGTGGGCGGCATGATTATGCTGTTGCTCGGACTCATCGGCGAATACGTAGGCCGCATCTACATCAGCATCAACCAGTCACCACAATACGTGGTGCGTGAACGAACGTTTTAGGCAAAGCAAATGGCAGCGATGCAGACAAGCGAATGGACCACCGTCATCAAACCCAAATCGAGTTTACTCGAAGTGGACTTTGGCGAACTTTGGCAGTACCGCGATTTGTACCGCATGTTCGTGAAGCGCGATATCGTTACCTAGTACAAGCAAACCATTCTCGGCCCGCTGTGGTTCTTTATCCAGCCCATCATGACTACCATCATGTTCATGGTCGTGTTCAGCGGCATCGCCAAAATCAGCACCGACGGGCTCCCGCAACCGCTCTTTTACCTCGCAGGCATTTGTCTGTGGACCTATTTTTCGGAATGTCTGAACCAGACCAGCAAAACATTCATCGAAAACGCGAACATGTTCGGCAAGGTGTACTTTCCGCGACTCGTCGTGCCGCTTGCCACCGTTACCAGCAACCTGGTGCGACTCAGCATTCAAATGGGGCTATTCCTGATTGTGTTTGCGTACTACCTGATTTTCACTAACGCCCCGGTGCACCCGAACATCTACCTGCTGCTCACGCCAGTACTTATCGCGCTCATCGCAGCGCTCGCACTCGGTTTTGGCGTGCTATTCAGCAGTCTCACCACCAAATATCGCGACCTCACATTCTTGCTCACGTTTATCGTGCAACTATGGATGTACGCCACTCCGGTAATCTATCCGCTCAGCACCATCGAAGACCCGCGCCTCAAAATGCTGATGCAGGCAAACCCGCTCACCAGCATCATGGAAACCTTCAAGTTTGGTATGCTCGGCGTGGGCGAATTCAGCTGGGCTGCCCTCGGCTACACCGCCGGCTTCGCCGCCTTCATCCTCGCACTTGGCATTGTCGTATTCAACAAAATCCAACGCACCTTCATGGATACGGTGTAAATGGCGCGTTCCAAGACACATAAGGTTACGCTGCAGTACAAGAATTGCCCGCGCACAGAAGACGGGCTAGAAATCCGGGCTTCGTACAAATGCAATGGAAAAGGCAAGACCTTTGGCATATTCAGAATATGCGTTCCTTGTGACGGCACAGGCATCATCAACCTAGTAGACTGTTCCGACTGCCTAGGGACTGGCGTCAACGCAAAAAAAGGAATCTGCAGCATCTGCAAAGGAGAAAAGGTTGTCACCCAGCTCAAAGCCAACGATATCGCTTTAGAAAAGAATTGGTGCACTAAATTTAAAGAGGACCCCGTAAAAGCGCTCACCTGGTCCATAATCAACATCGTGCTCATTGCATTGTTTTTTAGAACAACGTGGCTCTATTTAAGCGTAGATTTAGTTCCCGACAAATTTATCGACTGTGTATGCATACGCATCCCAATGATTGCCTGGTTCTTCCTCATTTTCAATTGTATTTCGATCTTTAGAGGTTCCCGATATGATCCAGAAAGGAGATTGCTCCGAGCCGTAGGGCTAGGAACCATCGGTGCAGGCCTCCTAGTTTCGCTCATTGTCGGGCCGCTTACTTGTGAAAAATATGAATTGCTTATAGCCCAAGCGACGGAACATTTCAATAAGTACAGTAAAGGCGACAATATAATATGCACTACGATCAACATCAAAAAAAAAGAACGTATGTGCATATACTACGGTGACGCAATACTTACCACTGGGGACTCAATACCAGTCAAAATAGTCGTGCACAACGAAAATACTCGAAGCTACCTTTACATGGAATCAATCATTCCCAAGCACATATCAGATTCTTGGAAATAAGAATTGACAATTATACTAACAAGTATACAAGATGTTAGTACATTCATCAATACAACATTCAAAGGGGTCGATTTCGACCCCTTAATAATTGTACCGAATTCGGTATAATAAAACCTACACCGCAACCTTGAACACAATACCACCCGTCACGTAGCGATGGATGATAGAATTGATAAGCGTCTGGTACGGCATGCCCGCAGCCTTCGCCATTTTCTTGATGCCATTCAGATCATCAAGCTGCATACGAATGGTAATGTTCTTCGCCGAAGCAGACATAATGTCAGCACGAATCCGATCTTCCTCTTCTTGCGGAAGCGGAACAGTTTCCCCATTCTCAATAGCTTCCATAAGAGCACGTTCTTCTTCGTCAATCGGCTCATCTATGAATTTCGAGTTCGCCATTTTCGAACCTCCTTTGGTATAAACGGCTTTTGAAAGCAGTTTTAAGAAAGTACGTCCCATCATCTTCCTCAACAAAAGGAACACAATGAACATATCCATCCACAAGGACAAGAAACATTCTTTGACCTTCATGTTCCGTTTGGTTCTTAACCATCCTTGTAACAAAACGGCCTGCAAGAATTTCTTGCCTTACTGATTCCATATCAATGTTATGCTTCTGTTTGACCACTAGAGCCTTTCCAGGATCAAAACGCACCTTCATTTCTATATTTATAATATACATAATTTACAAATCCCCGTCAAGCACATTTTAAGTTTTTTCACCCCGCAGATGGTACAAATCCGCGACTTGAGCAGGTTTTCGTCTATAAGGGAAAACCTGGCTTTGGTTGGCACAACGGCCACATTTTTCTTCTTCATTACCTCCCTGCGGACAAGCGTGAAACCGCAGCGTTTTGAAATTTTGAGCACTAGAACATTTAATTAAATTCGAGTCACTTCACCATCGCGAGCACCTGTTCCTTGGTAACAAAATTCAGCACCGAGAACGCCGTCATTTGGTTCCCGAGATCCTTGAACGATGCACCCACGTGATAAACCACATCATCAACGATAACGAAACGGTCGTGGACCTCTCGCATATTTTCCAAACGAACCGTCGGGAATTGCTTGTTCAGACGGGTCTCTTCCTCCCTCATGGCATGCGTGATTCTAGCTGAATAGATAGTCGCATTTACCCCTTCGGCACGTTTTGCCATAAGAGACAAAACCATGTCGTTGGCATACGGATCGATAATAACGAGATCTTTTTTTGCGGAACGCACCAGCTGCACAGCAAATTCGTAACCGCTCCAATGCGCATGCGCGGGCAACAGCCCCTCGCTTGGCGGAAGATTCGCCTTCACGAAGAAATCCACCTGTTTTTCGAGATAAATGACCCGGGAATCAAGATTTTCCAGCCTATTTTCGTGCGAAACGAGCCTCTGGTTGACACTAAACCCCTTAAGCAAATGCTCTTTTAGAACCTGGTTTGCCCAACGACGGAATTGCGTTCCTTGATAAGATTTAACCCTGTAACCGACTGAAATGATAACGTCTAGACTGAAAAGTTTGACAGGTTTGTCCGAATTTGCAATTTGCAAAAAATGCAAATTGCTTTTCTCTTCCAGTTCGTGTTCTGCAAAAACATTGGCAATATGCCGTGAAATAACAGAAATGCTTTTAGAAAACAGCTCCGCCCTCCGGCTGGTACACGATGATCTCGTTCTTCTCGGCAACCGGCAATGCCTCTTTTTCGCTCATTTTTCACTCCTCCCCGCAAACAGGCTTGAAATTGCGGGTCTTCAATTGGTTTTTGCGAGTATATACTACTCGCTTGTACACTACAATATAATTTCTCAGGGCATCTTTGTCAATAGGTTCGCGACAATTTTTTGGACAGCCCTCCCGGCAGCCCCTTTTAATCTATATTACTCAACAAGATGACCGCGATCGAGTTCGAGAACATCAGCAAGCAGTACCGCCTGGGGCTAGTGAGCACCGGGACGCTCAGCCACGACCTCAACAGATTTTGACGCCTACGGCGTCCGCTCCTTGGCTCGGCAATAAGAATGAACAAGTTCTTTCTTGCTGCACTCGCCTTCGGGCTACTGGCAGACCATCTTTGAACGGATTTTCAAAGCCATGCGCTTAGGATGGGAAAACAAAAACGGAGACAATGCCGGATTCGAACACGAAGTCTAAGATTGGTTTAATTCAACGCCCTATCTTTTTCAACACTTCCGCAATTCTCTCGCTCGCATGGCCGTCGCCGTAGGGGTTCACGGCGTGGGCCATAGCATTGTAGGCCTCGTGATTGTCAAATAACGTTTTTGCGGCGTTATAAATGTCATTCTCTTCAACGCCGACAACCTTCACGGTTCCGGCGTCAACAGCTTCGGGGCGTTCTGTTTCTGTGCGCAATACCAGAACCGGTTTTCCGAAGTGCGGAGCCTCTTCCTGAAGGCCTCCAGAATCCGTCATGACCATGAAACTCCGGGCGAGGAGATTGTGCATGTCAAGGACATCCACCGGATCGATTAAATGTACGTTGGATACGCTGGACAAGACATCGAAAACCGTTTCCCTAACAGCCGGGTTCAAATGGACCGGATAGACAAACGCCACATCAGGATATTCGTTCGCTAGACGTTTGATTGCGTTGCAAATGTTGCGCAGCGGCTCGCCAAGATTTTCCCGACGGTGAGCCGTCACAGTCACTACGCGGCAACCCTTGAAATCAATGTTCCGCAGACTTGCGGATGCGAATTGATAATTGTCCTTCACCGTATATTGGAATGCATCTATGACGGTATTGCCAGTCACATAGACGTTCTTTGATATTCCTTCCGCAAGAAGATTATTTCGGTTCTTCTCGGTCGGAGCAAAATAGTAGGTGCAAATCCGGTCAGTCAGCAAGCGGTTCATTTCTTCGGGGAAGGGGGAGTATATGTTACCCGTGCGAAGCCCCGCCTCTACATGTCCCACGGGAATCTGCTGGTAGAATGCCGCAAGCGCTGCTGCGTAAGAGGTTGTCGTATCGCCATGAACCAGGACAATATCCGGACGAACTTCCTTCAACAAAGGTTCCATCGACTCCAGGATGGTCGTAGTAATGCTGGTGAGAGTCTGCCTATCCTTCATGATGCCAAGGTTGTAATCGGCCTTGATCCCGAAGGCGTCTATGACCTGATGAAGCATTTCCTTGTGCTGACCGGTAAGACAGACGACGCAGTCAATGCCTTCAGCCTCTTTCAACTTGTAAACCAGCGGGCACATCTTTATGGCTTCGGGCCTTGTGCCAAATACTACGAGAACTTTCATTTGCGAGCCCTAGTTATGAACATCGTACTTTTTCTTTAAAAAAATATACGTTGACTTAGGAACGAGAGTTTTTATTGTTTCCCAATTCTTTGTTTTTAACAACGCCCTAACTTTGGACGCGCTTATACTAATATTATCTGCGGTTGTTAAACGAGGTATTTCGCAAACCTCGATACCAAATCTTGGTAAATATTTTTTTATTTGCTCGTTGTATTGCTTGGTGACTTTATCTAAGGGCTCTTCACCAACGAAACGTTTTGTAATAGACCATCGTGCAGCAACAATCGTTCCAAAGCGTTCAATATCTTTATAGGCGACAATTTCACTATTTTGCAACTCGTTTTTCATAAAATATTCAGGGAAGGTTTCGTTCGATATAATATCACTGCCTCCGCTTGTGACGGTTAAATTTTTTATGTCTTTGCAACCGTAATAAACCATTTTGAGTCTGTCATCATATGAAAATTCAGACTTTTCTTCTGACAAAACAAATACATATAAGTAATCAACCTTTTTGGCTGCAAACTCCACTAAATGTCGGTGTCCCAAGGTAAACGGATTGGCATTCATTACTATGGCGCCGCAAACACTCTTTGATTTCTTTTTTCTTTTTAATTCTCTAATAATCCCGTGCATCCATATCCACAATCTAAATAATCCAGCTTTTGTTCTAATATTGTTTACGCCGCCAAGATTTATTTTAGTTTTTCTAAATAAGTTATATTGTTGTAATTGCGAATATACATATCTTGCATTATATTTTTTTGCATCTTTATACATATCACAAGATCGTGAAGTATTTGCTTTGGTACATATTATATTGCTCAAGTTATACAACACCTCGGCAATAATTCTATTTCCCGCTGGACTATAATGATGCATGTTTATAAACAGCAGCTCGTTGTGTGGATTATTAAAGGCTGTCGCCATATCATAACATCGTACACCATACGATTCCAATGTCATTAACAAAAAAGCTTTATATTTTTCCACAGTATCTGACGAATATTCCTTAAATTTATAGTGACGATATAAATCTGTAATTACACGCTCATCACCACTCTCTCTCGTCATTTCAACGGTTACTGGAAGATTAATATAAACAAGTTTAGCCCCCACCGACAAACATTTTTCGTTAATATTTTTCATATGTCGAGCAAATTGAATTTGTCGTTCATATGCTTCGGCCCTATATTCATAACAACCAGTCATAACAAAAACAATATCATCAATGTCTATCAAAGTATGTTCTACTTGATATTGAATTCTATCAATGTCTCGGCCGGGAATGCCGTAATTAACCACCTCGTAGTTTTGGTTATTGCCATTGAATAAATCTTGAAGAATATTAGAGAACAAATCTTGATCTTCAATCATATATCCACTAGCTCTGCTATCTCCGAAAATATGAACTCTTTTTTCCGGCGTTTGAGGAGTGTTCAAAGTCACTCGCCTTCCGTCTATTTGATTGATAAATTTACTTTGATAATCAAATAGACATATTTGACCATTTTTTTTAACTCGTCGACCAGCTGGGGCTTTAGAAAGCTCTTGTAAATAATGATGCCTATCTTTTGATATCTTAGGATATGCTCTTTTCATGTATTCCGCATCCGAAGCGACATACTTCACGTCATCAACAATATATTTTTTCCCATTATACTCGAATGTCCCATTATAACGGACACTAGCTATGTCAAAAAAATCGCAATTAATATTGATAGACCTATCAATATGCTTATGGATGTCAAATCCGCAATAAATTGTATAGTACTCTCCTTTTTGCAGATCATTTTCATTTAAATAGCAAATGTCGGCATCACAAGACCAATAATTTTTATCTGCGTTACATATATAAATACGAGAATTCTCAAACAAATTAAAATCAACAAAAAGTTGGATATAAAAATGTTCACCAAGTAAACATACTGGTAAAGATGCGTCAAGACCGCCCTCTTTCAGCAAAGTTTCTCCCGAAATACAACAAGTCATACTTCTAATTCTCTATTATTTCTTTATTAAGCATTTAAGCAACGAATTTAAAGCAGTCTTGCAGTCTGTCCGGAATGCGTATTTCCACCATTTCATACACATGGGTGTTCTTAAATTATTCCATGGCTTTACGCCATAGTGTAATACATAGGCTTGTTGTTTCAAAAAAGTCTTGTTATTTTTTCCAAAGTCACTTGGCCTGCAATTATATATAATAGAAGCATACGATACATTATTTTTCAAAATAGCATTTAAAATGGATTGATCTGCATCCTCTGTACATTTATGCGTCATTATATGTTGTTTTACCATATAGACAAAATTGTTATCCCTCAGCCATTTTAAATTTAAAACCATTACTCCGGAATTGAAATATTGAGTATCATTTAGAATTCCGTTTGCTTTTTTGAACGACTCTGCATGTTTTACAATCTCGCTTGTTTTTTCAATGCTATTATTCGCCAATAAAATAAAATCTTTATCTCTGAAAGCAAAACCAGGTACAACTACAGCCGCTTCACTTCCAAGCAGATTATATAAATCATACAGAGGTTTATCAACAATAATATCCGAATCAAGATAAAGGATTTTGTCAATATTTTGGGGAATTTTTATAGTTGCCAAAAGCCTATTATACGCGGCCATCGTTAAATGATGAGTTTTCTTTACGTCATCAAAATACAGGTCCGCCGATATTTGGGCATAGTCTTCATCATGAATTGCTATCAAATGAGACTTATGTCCACATTTACGAATAAAGGCATCCATTTTCACTTTATTATTTTCTTTTACGTTTCTCAGCAAAACATACACTTCAATAGGTTCAGCAGCTTGTGCATGATTCACAAATAAAGATTTGAGCATAACACATGTCTGAAAAACATAACCATTATCTGTTGAAACCAAAATATTCATATTTGGCGTCCCTTTATCTTGAACAACGAGACAGTCTAAAATTCGAAATCAACGAATGTATTCACGGTCTTTCTATGCATTTCGCAACGTTTAATATATTCAATCAAGCTGCTCCAAGGAACGAAATCATTATCTTGTCTCCAAGGATAAGAAATTAAAGATTGGCACGTTGCTCCACAAGTCTTCGTCCACCATGCAGGCCTAACAATTCCATCAAAAAAATTACCATAAGATTTATTATCAATGCAACTTGTCAAATTTCCGTCATAATTCACCGTGAAGAAATGTTTGCCAGCCTCACATTTTCTTCTTTTTGCGTTTCCTCTTAAAAAATTCCATTCTTCTGGCGAGATAAATTGTGTAATAAACTTCATGTACTCATCATGCCTTTCATAATTTTTGTCATTCGTATATGTAAAGTCGCCCGCGATATTCACGAATACACCAATTTCCCCAAACAACTCAATTAAATCATTAACATTCATCTTATAATCTTGTCGAAGTTTCATTAGATTATATTCACTTGCGACAAAATTCATCATTCCAACCATATCAAGCTCTTTCAATTTCTTTATTTTCTGATATTGCTGTTCCAATGTATGGTATCGCATATGGTAGCTGCAGTTCAGTTTTAATTTGTTACTTGGGCACCTCTCCGCAATTTTATCCGCAAAAAAGATGTTTGTATCTATTCTACATCCTGGCAAAAGATGATCCATTGCCAGCCATTCTTTTAAAATCGTATATGTTCCGTCAAGTAAAAAAGGCTCCCCTCCCCACATATATATTTCGATTTCACAATCAGAAAACTTTTTCATGGCGTCAATCCATTCATCAGGAGAATGCAAGTCAAACATCGTCTCTTTGGGTCTTTTTGAAGAATCTCCCACAAAACAATAAGAACAATTAAAATTGCATCTCATTGTTGGAACAAATCTAAACAGGTATCTTTTTTTCATATCGTTTACCTCTCCTTGATTATTTTTTCTACCAGTTCAAACATTCTATTTGCTTCTTTTCTCAAAAAAATAACATTTTCTTTAACTTTGTTTTTGTAAAATTCTTCATTTGCCTTATATCGATTAATCATATCCGGCAATTTATTTGCTTCGTTATAATGCAAAATCAAATCACTGATTCCAAGTTGCGAAGCCAATCTTGATACCTTTGGACAATAATCTATCGGAATACAGACTTTCCCACACATGGCCGCAATCAATATTACATGATAGCGCATAGCTAGTCCAAAAGTTATTTGAGATATAGCTTTTATTGCGTTTTGTGGAGTGTATTTGTATCCGAAATCAAATGAAAAATGATCTAATGAGTCGTGTTGATCAGGTATACCCACAATTTTAGAATTAATTGAAGTCAAAATGGCTTTGTTCCACGATTCCCAATTAACATTTCCTGTCAAATCAGGATACGGCATTTCCCTAAAATTAATACCAAAAGGACTTTCAACATGATTGCAATCAAAAATAAATTTATTGTAAGCAAACACAACATCAGCAGAAGGTATAACACTATTTGCTTTAGCAATACCGTTTAGAAATTCCGCAGAATACAAGTCTCTTGTATAAAAAAAAGAGGCGTTTCTTACCCATTCTTTTAAAGATTCAATTTTTTCAGAATAGTCAAAGTTGCCAACACTTAGCCCAGTAACTCCATAAAAGGTATGGCCTGTTTCTTCATAAAATTTAGAGAAATGTTCTATAACATCGGGAATGCCTCTTTCTATTATCCCTCCTCCCGCAAACCATACCCAGTCGCATTTCTTTGCTTTTTTTGCAATCAATTTGTATGGTTTTCCTACATCCATATCTTGAACATCAAAGCCCCATTTAATTGCATAATTACGGACAGTATTGAACAAATAATAGTCGCCTAAATTTTGGCCATGTGTATACCAAAGGATAAGGATTCGTTTTTTTTTGAAAAAAAGCATCTTAAATACACCTCATGTGAGGAACTACTACATTACCATAAATAGAATTATTCCATACAGAATCCCCACCCATGTCATCACGAATTATTTGAAAGCAAATTTTAGTTTTTGTTCTATCAAGAGTGATATGCGAACCATTAGGAAGCATTCTCAACGCCCCGATCTCAAAATAGTAATTTCCTCCAGCAAATAAATTTAAGTCGCATTCAAAGCTATACTTATGTTTTTCCGTGTCTATCATTTCAGATGTTACAAGCGTTATGGGAATCCCTGTTTTCGCATTATACATGTGTAAAAAAATCCTAACATCATTGAAAATGGTTTTACAATCAAAATTAATTGTAAAGCGCATTTGTTCAGTACTTGAATACACAGGGATTATTTTGTTAAATTCAATCTTTTCTAAATGAAAGTCGGAACCAAGCCCATACACAGATCTTTCTTCTTTAACCAACGTGTAAAAATTGTCAAGACGCTCGTTGTTCACATTTAAATATTCGTCAATACTTTTTTCAACATCCCCGTCAAAAATAATTCGTCCTTTATTTAAAACAATACATCTTGTACATAAATTCCTTATTGTCGCCATGTTATGGCTTACATAAAGGACGGTCTTTCCACCCTTGGCTTCATCGCCCATTTTGCCAAGGCATTTCTTTTGAAACTTCATATCCCCGACAGCCAAGACCTCATCCATGACCATGATTTCGGCGTCAAGGTGCGAAGCCACGGCGAAGGCCAACTTGACATACATTCCAGAAGAATAACGTTTTACAGGAGTATCAATAAACTGCCTACACTCAGAGAAATCAATGATGGATTCAATCTTCGCATCCACTTCTTTTCGGGTCATGCCAAGGATGGCGCCGTTCATATAGATGTTTTCGCGACCAGTGAGTTCACCATGGAAGCCGGTTCCCACTTCCAGCATGGATGCGACTCTACCGTCAATCCAGACATCGCCCTCTGTCGGGGCTGTCACTCTAGACAAAATCTTAAGCAGGGTCGATTTTCCTGCGCCGTTGGCTCCGATAATGCCGACGGCTTCGCCTTTCTTTATTTCCAGGTTGATTCCGTCTAGTGCCCAGAAGGTTTCTCCATAACGAGATGTGTCTTGGCCTATCTGCGTATTGGGATCTTCTTTCCCTCTCTTGCGGGCCCACCAAGACTGAAGTTCCGCGTTCAGAGTACGGCCGCCAATGGCTCCAAGCATGTACCTTTTTCTCAGGTTCTCTATCTTGATTGCAACATCCGACATATTACACCGTATCCATGAAGGTCTTTTCAATCTTGCTAAATAATATAACACCGATAAAGAGCACTACGATCGTCACAATCCAGCTGATGCCCCAATACTGCCAAGCATTCGTCGGGATGCCCAGAATTACACTCCTAAAACATTCAATAATCGATGCCATGGGATTCAACATGTAAAGCCCAAGATATTTCTGGGGGATGATTCCTGTCGTGTAAACTACTGGCGTCGCATACATCCAAAGCTGTACGCCGAAACCAACCAGGATGACCAGATCCCTATACTTGGTGGTAAGCGACGCGATGATGATGCCACAACCAAGCCCCAACAGGCCAACTTGAAGTATCAATGCCGGAACAAGGAGAATTGACAAGTTTATTCCAAAATCATACCCAACTACGCAATACCCAACTATGGCCAGAACAAGCATTGCCATTTGAATCAACAAGTCTAGCATTCCGGTAAGTACAGACGACATCGGCATCACAAGCCTTGGGAAATATACTTTGCCCATGATTGCCGCATTCGCCGTAAATGTGTTCGATGTTTCCGTCAGGCAAGTTGCAAAGAAGGCCCACAAAGCGTTGCTACACAGATAGAATAAGAACTGCGGGACTCCGCTTGCGGACAGCCCTGCCAGACGGCCAAAGATCAAAGCGTAAAGCGATACCGTAACCAGCGGATTGAAGATGAGCCACATCGGCCCGAGGATGGTCTGCTTGTAGCGCGTCGAATAATTTCTCTTAAAAAACAGCCAAACAAGGTCTCTGTATTGGTACAGTTCCCGCAGATTGATATCGAACCAGCCCGTCTTGGCTTTGATGTGAGTCGTCCAATGTTCCATACTATAGCTTTTTCTTCAATTTTAGTAACATCTGCCACAGGCGAGAGTACCAAATAAATACCTTGAGTTGGTTCCAGCGCAGGTGAAACCAATATTTCGGGTTCACCGACAGAAGTTTCTTTAGGGTTTCTTCATGGTGAGCAGAGGCCCTATTTAGCATATGATCAAAAAACTCGTTACAAAGTCCGCATTCTAACGATTTTGCACACGCAAACCGGAAATGTTTATCCAAGACCTTATAGGTCTGCTCGTCCACTTGGTTCTTTCTTGTTTCCGTGAGAGATTTTCCATGTATGCGATAGCAATAAAGATCGTCCTTTATATGCAGGACCTTGCCAACTTCATACAGTCGAATCCAGTAATCGTAGTCTTCCGCAAGGAACAAATTCGCATCATACAGCCCCACTTTATGGGCAGCATCAGCCCTATACAAAAAACAAGCACCAACCACATTTCCTACAAACATGAACTTCGGTTCGAGCTTGTCTGCCAATTCTATTGCGATCCCATTTGAATCAACCGTTGTATAATTGGCATAAACCATTACAGTATCGGGATTTTTCTCCAAACACTCAACCATAACGCGCAAAGCATCTGGCTTATACTTATTATCGTCAGACGTCCAAGTGTAGTACTCCCCAATCGCATGTTCAAATCCTGCATTAAGCGTATTAGGTAACTTTAGATTTTCTTTGTTGGAGAAGACCTTTATTCGAGCATCCTTGTTCGCAAAATCTGACGCAATAGCAAGCGTATTGTCTGTCGAGCAATCATTTACAATAATAAGTTCCCAATTAGCGTACGTCTGTGCCAGCACGCTCTCTATTGATTCTGCCAAATATTCAGAGCCATTGTACACCGGCAGAACTATTGATATCTTCTTTTCTTCCATTAGAAATAAGGGTTCGTTTTATTCCTAAACATAACTTTTTCAAATAGAAAAAGACTATGATAGAGGCTAATTTCTCTTTTTTGAGCAATTTTTCGCCAATTTCTGTAAATATTCCCGTTCGGGAACATTTCTAGCATTTTCTCCAATCCGCCCGTTGTTTTTCCCGTTCGGGAATATTATATTTAAGGTATGGAAATTCACAAAATTGAAGACATTTCGTCTTTAATAAAAAAAAGGCGAAAAGAACTAAACCTGACCCAAGCCGAATGTGCAACATTCTGTGGCGTGGGGCTACGATTCTTTTCTGAACTGGAGAATGGTAAGCCCTCTTTACACCTAGGCAAAGTTTTTCAAGTATTGCAAACATTTGGTTTGAAAGTCAATATTTCCACATCTGGGGCAGATAAATGAGACTCTCGGTTTACTTTGGCGAAAAATTGGCCGGGCATCTTTTCTCCACAGCGGAGAAAGGGATAGTCTTTTCTTATGACGTTTCATACCTTGAAGCGGGGCTTCCCCCTATATCCCTTTCGCTCCCTTTAAACGCAGGCGAGTTTTCTCAAAAGCAGTGTTTGCCATTTTTTGAAGGATTGCTCCCCGAAGGTGACGTTAAAAGAAGGATTTCTGACTACCTCCATATCTCCGAAACCAGCACGCTCAAGCTACTCAAAGAACTTGGTGGCGAATGCGCAGGAATGATTTCGATCCTGCCAGAAGGTGAACCAAATAAAGCAAAAAACGTCTACGACTTTTCACCCGACAACTACGAACCGGTTCCGATAAAAAAATTATCCGAGTACATAAAGAACATCAACTCCCGACCGCTACTCAAAGTCAAAGAAGAACTCCGCCTTTCGCTTGCCGGCGCACAGGAAAAGCTCCCCCTTTTATACAAAGACGGCGAATATTATCTACCACGCAACGGCGCCCCATCTACGCACATAATCAAACCCACCGGCCACGGAGAGTTATCAACGCTTTCCGCCAACGAGTATATATGCATCAAGCTGGCAGAGCATTCCGGATTGCCGGTCCCAAATACAGAACTTAAACTCGCCGAGGGTTCGGACTTTCTCTTGATCGAACGGTACGACCGAATTTTCAAAGACGGTAAATTGTCCCGAATTCATCAAGAAGATGCATGCCAAGCACTTGGCATATTGAGCGAGTACAAATACCAAAATGACGGAGGACCCGGCATCGCGGACATATACAACCTCCTTAAAGAAAAAACGAGCATTCCGCTTTTGGAAATGCGTTCTTTCGTGCAATACGTTCTATTCAATTTTATTATCGGCAACTGCGACGCACACGGTAAAAACTATTCTATAATGTACAAGAACAATTCGATAAAACTCACCCCGCTTTACGATACCGTGTGCACATTGGCTTACCCCAACTTGACCAACAAACTTTCCATGAAAATTGGCAAGCACGCCGAAATCAAGAAAGTCAATAAAGAAGACCTCGCAATTCTTGCAGAACAAATAGGACTAAAAACCAAAGCGGTGTGCGACACTTATTTTGAAATTTATGAAAACGTAAACAAAGCTTTCGAAATAATCAAAGACGATCCTGCACTTAAAAATTACGGCTATTTAATCAAGAACATTGAACAAATCATTTCAAAGCGAAGACTGAGTTAGCCGCATGCAAAATCCATTAGTATCCATAATTGTCCCGATTTACAAGGTAGAGCCGTACCTACGACGCTGCTTAGATAGCATCGTCAACCAAACTTATACCAACTTGGAAATCATCTTGGTTGACGATGGTTCGCCTGATGGTTGTCCGCAGATATGCGACGAGTATGCAGCAAGGGACGAGCGTATTGTGGTAATTCATAAAAAAAACGGGGGACTCTCTGACGCTAGAAATGTCGGAACGCAAAAGGCCAAAGGAGAATACATCTATTATTTAGATAGCGACGATACCATAGAAGCATCATGTATTGCATCAATGTTAGACTTCGTAAAGAAATCTCCCGAAATCGAAATAGTAATCGGAGAAATGCAGACCATTCCCCCATCATCAATGTACGAAAACAGGCGTTGCAAAAGCATTGATTATTTAAACAACAACCTTGATATTCGAAAATCCTTTTTTAGGATTAAAGACCGACTCCCCGTAAACGCATGCAACAAACTCATAAAAAAAGATTTTATTACAGAAAATAATCTTTTATTTCAAAAAAACTTGCTACACGAAGATGAATTATGGATGTTCCATGTAGCCCAAACAGCAACTAAAATGGCACTCATCCATATGCCAACATACAACAGATACATAAATCCAGATTCAATTACAACTTCGACACCATTAGAAAAAAGAACCCAAGCCTGGAAAGTCATCCTCACCGAATTTCTCAAGAATATCGCCGGTCCAGCACCAAAAGAGCAATTACTTTACGCATTGAACCAACTTCGATATTACTACAACCCTAAAATTGATAAATATGAAATAATTTGGTCTGAGGCATTTTCTCAACTAAAAAAACAAAAACTTCATTTGCTTAATATTTTATATCACATTTACAAGAGCACATATCCCATTCTCAAAGGGCATGGAATAGGATTTGCAATCTGGCTTATAACAAAATGATTCGCTACAGCATAATTATACCCCACTACAACACGCCAACTTTATTAGCAAGGTGTATAGAATCGATTCCGCACAGGAACGACATTCAAATAATTGTTGTAGATGACAGCAGTTCTCAAGAACATCAAAAAATGTTAAAAGTTTTAACCCATTCATACAACCATGTCCAGTTTATTTTTTTTAGCAAAAATGGCGGAGCAGGAGCAGCCCGCAATATTGGCCTCACTTACGCTAAAGGAGAATGGATTTTATTTGCCGATGCTGACGATTATTTTTCACCATCATTTATTAATGAACTAGATCGATACAAATCATGTGATGCAGATATCATTTTCTTTAATGCAAAATCAGAAGAAGCCATCAACGACAGAACTAGTCATCTAAAAAAAATATATTCTCTTCAAAATCATAATTCAATTCAGCATCTTTTACGCTACTCGTTTGGAGAACCCTGGTGTAAAATGATTCGCAGAAAACTGATTCAAAGTAACAGAATTTCTTTTGAAGAAAGTTTTATCCATAACGATACCAAGTTTTCCTATCTCATTGGTTTTCACGCAAAAAAAATTTATTATTCCCTTGCAGTTATCTATAGTGTCACAAAACAACAACAAAGCGTGTCTCAGCAAGTGTCTCCAAAAGTATTAGAACAACGAGCAAAAGTTTTTGCTGAAAAGAACCATTTTTTGCGAATAAATCACATTAACTACTTCGATTGGCAAATGATGAGCCCTTTATGGGACGGAATAAAAAACTTAAATATAAATTTCATAAAAGAATACTTTTCCATTTGTCGTTCAAAAGATTACAGCTTTGTTTTTATTGTGAGTCAATTCGTAATCTATGTTTTTAAGGTACTCCATTCTAAAGCAACTCGAAGTCAAATAATTTGATCTTTTCCCACCTAATCATCGGGGTAACTTTTGTCAAACCAAAGGCGACACTGTAACACTGAGGTAAACGGGCAATGGCGGTCGGCGGTGCAGAATTGAGAACAAAAAAAACGAAAGTACTTGACAACCCTGCCGAAAAAGTATATATTGTTACATACATAAAGGTTTTATTATATTCGTAACAACGATCGCCCACTATAGGGGCTGCATCAACGTTACGAATTTTTTTTTGAGGTAACGATGAAAACGGCGATTTTGGTCGATGGCGGTTTTTACCGCAAGATGGCGAAAAAGCACTTTGGCGAGAAAAGTCCCGCCGAACGAGCCCAAGAGCTGTTTTCTTATTGCAAGCGTCATCTTAAACAAGTAGACCACTATACAAAAGATGAATCCGGAAACAAGCAATATCACTATTCCGACCTTTACCGGATTTTTTACTACGACTGCCCTCCAGTAGAGAAGAACGTATTTCATCCCTTAACGCAAAAAACTATTTGTTTCAAAAAACACCCCACATACGTCTGGATGAACGACTTCCTCAAGGAGCTAAAAACCAAACGTAAATTTGCTCTTAGACTAGGGTTTCTTGCTGCTGACGCCGCAATCTACACTTTAAACGCAGACGCCACAAAAAAAATATTTAACCGTTCGCTAAAAATAGAAGACGTGCAAGAAGAAGATTTCTCCCTTTCCTTAATCCAAAAAGGGGTCGATATGAAGATCGGTCTGGACATAGCCTCTCTTTCGTATAAAAAATTGGTTGACCAGATTGTATTGATTTCCGGTGACAGTGATTTCGTCCCGGCCGCCAAACTCGCAAGATTGGAGGGTATAGACTTCATTCTTGACCCTATGGGACATCCGATTAATGATGCTTTGCAAGAACACATTGACGGCTTAAGGTCTTATTATTCATCATCTTCAACTTCGTCCATCGATTCAAAAACCTAATTTATACAATCATTCTTTGAAAAATATGTCAAATAAGGTTTTAAGCGTAGTCATCCCGACCTATAATATGGAATCCTACTTACGTAGGTGCTTAGATTCCGTTACACGAAGTGACGTTCCTGACTCATTGGAGCTGATTGTCGTCAATGACGGAAGTACCGATAGTTCCCTCGCCATCATGCAGGAATATGCGAAAGAGCGACCCGACATTGTAAACATCATTAACAAGCCTAATGGGCACTATGGGTCATGCGTGAATGCGGCACTCAAGATTGCGACGGGAAAATTCTTTCGAATTCTCGATGCCGATGACTGGTTTGATACGGACGGGCTGATCGCACTGCTTCAAACACTAAACAGAACCGACTCCGACTTAATTATCACTCCATATTATTGCCACCGGAATCATCGAACATATACAATCCAGCCACAAATTACGGATTATGCAAAAGGCTACACTCCAGAAGACATTTATATTTGGAACAAACAGGACCCAAGCCTTTTCGCCATGCATGCGTTCACATACAAAAGGGCAGTACTACTAGATGTCAGATTAAAACTCACCGAGGGGATTTGCTATACTGACACGGAATATTTATTGTATCCCTTAAACAAGACGCACTGCATCACCTTTGTCAAAGACGCTCTCTATCATTACGACTGGACCCGAGAAGGCCAATCTATGGATAAAGAGGTTTATGCTCGCAATCACAGCCACTTAGCTCGAATAATATTACGTTTTTTCAACGAATTAGAATTATCCAATTATCTATGCAAACATATTTTAAGAGACACATTGGTCAAGTATTACTATCGAATGCTCTTTTGCTGTCGTGACGACAAGGAACTAATTCAAATTGATCAACAAGTAATTCAGAACAAAGAATTAAAGGCTAGCGTGAGCAAAAAGCTATTCATGGCACCATCTTTATGGAGAGCCTTCAAAATTCATTTTTTCTTTTATGAGAAAATCAAAACGTTTTTTGGCATTGAACGATGATTTTCATTTATTAATAAAATCTCCGCCATTCATAAAATAGTCATATTGATAGCTTTTTTCCCGAATTTTTGCATTCAACGTGTCAATATGCATTTTTTCAAGCAAAGTATTTTCTGCAGAAAACACTGAAGTTCCCAATCCCAAGCGGTGGCCGCTAATTGTTACACCCAAAGCTTCTAATACACTCGGGAACATATCAAATGAAGCAAACTTCCGATTTTGTTTCGGCGGAATTGCTTGTGAATTCACAAAAAAGTTTATCCAATACAAGGGTTCACTCTTGGGTATTCCCATCACATCATTAAACTTCACCCAAGAATGGTCCCCCACCACTACAATTGTCGTATTCTCATACCAACTCTGTTCTTTTGCCCAATTAAGAAACGAATCCAGCATCCGTGATGAGCATCTCAATACAGAGGGAAATTGCGACACTTCGTTTTCAGGAATTTCACATCCCTCAGACAAATATCCATCTGGGAAATGCGTATCTACAGTCATAGCATACAAAGCAAAAGGCTTCAACGAATCACTCGCTAATTCCAATAGTTCTTTCTTTATCAGGCCATAGAGAGTCCTGTCAGTAACCCCCCAAAATATTTCTTTTTTATCGTCAACAATCTTATTTTTCTTATAATAGGGAAAATCATAAAAAGCATCCACATGATGCTGATTCCAAAATTGCCTTTTAGATGCAAAAGTGCCATCAGACCCTTGAACATAAACTTGGTTGTAATTATATTCTGCAAAAATATCTGGCAAGCACTTGACATACGGCAAGAAACTATTTACCTCTTCGCTATTTTCCATATCTCGCGGAACATTCAACGGAACTCCACACATTTTTGCAACCTGTGCCGCCATAGTCCAGGTGGTCATAGCCAAATCTATGCCTCCCGGCAAAAAAGACACATTCTCTTTAGAAAGGCGATTTATTTCTGGCGTGTAATCCTTAAAATTTGTTTCCATCGATTCCATCATGATGTATATCAAATTCCTCTTTCTTTCAGGAAATTCAACACTCACTGAATCAGGGAAAACATACTCATTTAAATAAAGTTGAGAATCGCATCTTTTACTCGACTCAAAATAGGCCCCACACAACTTGTACAGAGGAGGAACCAATTTTGGAACAACTACAAAAAAAACAACTAGAGAACAAACAAGAAACAACGTAGACAACTGCTTGAGCGGCACCCAAATGTTTGATCCAGAATCCAGGTTCGTTCTAATTCTAAAAAAACTAAAGCACCATTTTTTTCTTGAAAGCCTCACCACCATCGCCAACAGGAATAAAGCCACGCTGATTGGCACATAAGTAAGCAATGTCGGCCTTATTACATTTCTCCACACCATATCCCATACAAAACTTTCCGTCCCTGTTTTATTCTGCAGCAAAGTAAATAAAACTGCATCTGGATTATCAAGAGGGAACGCCTTTACAAGCCAGGGGATTCCATACGAAAACGCAATCAAGAAGAACGAGATTGCAACAAAGGCTATTGTCACCATCCATTTTTCTTTCTTCGCCTGATTATCTTTGAAAGTCAATGTACAGAGAAAAAGCGTTGCAATCGTGCATATTATTGACGTCGCATACACTCCATATCCATTCCATAATGGCAATAATGAATTCCTATATGTAAAAAAATACAACGACGATGGGATAAGAATCAACCCAAACAATTGCCTTATATTAGACGACTTTCGGTGAAGGACGACAAACAAGACTTCACTTATAAAACATGCTATTACGAAGTGATAATGCACGGACATCATTTAACAAATTTTAGCAAGAAAAAGATGATTTCTATTTGTCGATATCGCAATAACTCAACAAGAACCCGTTCAGGAATAGAAAAAAAATCCATCTGAGAGCTTTTTAACGGCTCTAAAAATTCACTTTTTGCCAGCAAACATTTCAACGCACGCTTTCTATCTTCAATTTGACGAGGGTTGTCCTTATGGCACAAATCCTCTTTTAAAACTCCAAACAGATAATGGACAAACAGACAATTCGCCGCATCAATAAAGCGTTGATCTTTCCCCGTATTTTGTAGCCACCTTTGTATCTTGTTCATTACAAAAGAAAAATACCGATCGCTATTGGGGCGATATCTATTTTGCGCAGAATCACTCTGTTGTTCATAATGATAAAAGCACTGTTTTGTATAGCCGACTCTATGGAAATAGTCCAAAGACAACGTATTGAACAAGACATCTTCACTAATAATCGTTTCTGTCGCAAAGCGAAGATTATTTTTTAGCAGTATTTCACGCTTATATAATTTTCCGCAGGAACTTCCAGCAAAGCGAGTATTCATTTTATAACTGAAAATTGGAGCCTGCGGAGCAAAGACCTTTATTTGAAGTTCTTCCTTTTGATTCTGAGAAAGTAATTCTATGTCTTTATCAAACAAATAGGACGAGGTTATTTTGCTTTTTCTATGATATTGCGCCGAATAGCAAAAAAGGTCATAATCATGCCTAGCATTTAAGTCAGCAAATAATCCACATACGTTCGCATCAATCCAATCATCAGCGTCAACGAAAGTGATAAATTCACCCGTCGCAAGTTCGATACCCTTGTTGCGGGCAGCCGACACCCCTTTTTCAGCGATGTCAACTACTTTTATACGTTCATCTTCTTTCACCAGTTCATTACATTTACTGAGACTTCCGTCTGTGGAACTATTATTGACCAAGATTATCTCTATATTGCCAAATGTCTGTTTTATTAGACTGCAGACACAGTCGTGCAAAGTCCTTTCCGCATTGTAGACGGGAACAACGAACGAGATTAAAGGATCTTTAGTGGTACACATCTTATTTTAAATATATATTTTCTACAAGCCTTTCAAGCGTGCGCCAGCTTACTCAATCATCAATTCAAAACAATGTAAGGCACCCATCTCCTATAAAATTGTTCTGCGAAGGTTTTGGGGCACAAAAGTGGCTCATGATCACCCTGTACAACAAAACGAACGCTAGGATGTCTTAAAGCAAGCTCTTTTATCATATTCAGCGAATTGAACATTCTATTGTAGTAGGTTGATTCTATTTTTATCGAATCAACCTGCATAGGGAAACTCGTATCCCGAGTTGTCCATGCGATAAATTGAATTTTACTTGAATCTTGCAACAAAGAATCTATTTGCTTTACAACCAAGGAATCTGGCACAGAATCAGCAAATATTACATTAGTGAACCCCATATTGTGAATATATTTGTTGCGACGATACAACAAAGAGTCTACGCCAACAAGGAATGTAGATTGGCGATTCTTTTCCTTATATATTTGCGGAATAAATATCGTATCTTTTTTTTCTTCATTATTCGAAATAGAATAGACCAAATCGTCGCGTTCGGCCGTCCTTGTCATGGAATACATCCGATGATGAACGCCACAGTCCGTTTTCAAATCCTTAAATACCTCTAATTCTTTTTTAAATACACATGTATCTATAGGAATTCCCCACGACTCAACAAGAACCACGACCATTGTCCTTGATGTATCTATATAATTCATTGAAATCATTGAGGATTCGTTCCATTTAAATATTTGTTTAAATGAATTTGACAACTTATTTCTCGGCTCTATTTGAGAACTCCGTTCCAACGCTCTCGTTACAGGAAATTCAAGTAATGGCTGCACAAGTGAAACATTCAACAAAAAAAAGTGTAGTCCCAATGTTACGAATACTATCGTATTCATCATAGGAAGAGTCATCTTTTTTACTTGACTCACCATAACTACTGCCAAAGAGCATGCGCCAGCGGGAATAAGGATGTTCAAGCCCAAAGGCTTAGACTGTAAAGCAAGGATGTTGCAAAGATCAACTACAGTGGATACAAGTAAAAGTATAACAACAAAAATTAACCCTATTTTTTTTACACGATTAAAACGACGATTTACCCATGCAAAAAGAAGTAATAGCAATAGAGCAGAGAAACTAAAAATTCCATGTACAATATCCTGTCCCGTTTCAAAAGTCAACAGGAATGGAGCAATTGTTACTAAAGCAGCGCCAACAAATGGATATATGACGTTTTTCATCTTTTGGACATCTCCGTCGCATACTTGTAGATTAGTATGCCATCAAAATTTCCAATAACCTCCCTATAAACATGTTCATAATAGTGGCGTTCTAGAAAATCGGTTAAAGCACGTTCGTTTATGACATATACATGTTCCTTTACGGCATCCTGAAGTGGGTTTTCAATACCCTTTTCACGTAATGTTTTTTCTACATCCGGAAACAATACATTCCAATACCCCATAGGAATCACCTTTTTCCAGCTCCCCATGGGTTCTGCTAAATAAGGCGGCTTACGGTAATATGACAACGTAATATAGTCATCAAGCGTAACCAAAAAAACACTGCTATCAGGAGAATGATCTATATATCGCCACAATTGTCTATAAGAGGACGCTTTCTCATTTTCATCTATTTTTTCCACTCGACCATTAACAGGTTCCCTAATTTTATTTGCATCATCATAGTAGATCCATATATTCGCCATTGCAATCGCAAGCATTATCCCAACAGAAACCTTTTTGTTGATGTTCGGCATTCTGCCTATATAAAGAATTCCCAAAACTGTTGCGTAAACCCAAAATCCATTTACAACGTGATATGTCGTCCGATTTAAAAGAATCATATAGAACGACAAGGCAAGTATAACACTCAAGGATAATACCGGATACACTGAGCGCCCTCTGTTAGAAAACAAAATTAAAGCACACAAAGTAAACCAAATCCACAACACCGGGCTATTAGATATCTGTGTCAGCGCCCTTAATTGCAGTGAAGGGATTTCACGCCAATCTATTTCATTTTTATGTTTCTGCAGTGTTTGATTCAAAATGCGAAGTGAATCTGTCGAAAAAACACTCTTGTCGTAAAACACCCAATGTTTGAGTATGGTATAATCCCGCCCTGACAAGCCCATCTCTTCTAGGTCCTCATAAACGGCACGATCATTGAAATGTCTACTATCAACAAACAAAGCGCGGATACCATTGAATTCCTTATATTGCTGATACTCTAAATTTTCATAATGCGATACATCAATATTTTTCAAAGCAAAAAGGCTTCCGCAAAAGACGACGGCAACAAGAGCAACAATCTTCTTATTCGCCCAAACTGATTTGTATTCTAGCAACAGCACTATAGCAAACAAAGGCATTCCCATCCAGAAAGAAGGCCACCTCAAAATCGCACCCAATAACATCAACACAAAACCCCATACCATCAAGCGCAATCGTCGCTTTACGTCTCGCAACGATTCTCCAACGGCAAGCATGCCCGAGGCAGTCAGAATAATACCGCAATACGTAAACTGGACTACCAGATAATAATCCGTCGCAAAAGCGGCCACTAATAGCATAGAAACGATTAAACCCCAACGTAAACCAATGCGCCTTATTGCCACATACGTAATCGTATTTAAAGCTAAAAAAACAAGAAACAACTCTCCAATGTAATACCAGCCAATTTTGGGGAATAAATGATACAAGGGCAAAAGAATATATCCATAAACTACATTAACAAAAACAAGATGGATATTGTATTCGTTTCCGTAAACTCCTTCAAGTATGCGCGCCATAAAGTAGTCATCGGCAGCACCAAAGCGATGTATTCCAAAAACGAGACAAATTGTCAAGAAGAATAAATTGACAAAAAAAGAGCAATAAATCGCATGTCTTTTTGTTTTTTCAGTCATGAAATACCATTCTTCCAAATATATCTTAATAATAACAAAAAAAGACTCCCCTTTCGGAGAGCCTTCTATAGAATCTTTATTTTAGATTACGTGCCGGAGGACTTAGCCGTGCCGCGTTTCAAATCCGTGAAGCGCGGGGTCAAGGCCTTGCAAGCAGCGGAAAGGGAACCAGTACCAGTGCCATCGGCATTAGTCGTCCATGCGGCGCCATTACCAGTGCTAGACTGAGCCAAATTCAACTGCCAAACCGACCCACTTGTGCACTCGTTCAAAGCGCTTCTAGATGTCGCTTTCCATGCACCAGACTTCGTTGCCAGAGAGACCTTAGCGCTGATATCAGACGAGTAATTGAAATTAGTCGTATTTCCCATTTCATAGCCAATATCAGAGAAGGAACCCATCCAGTCACCGTTTTCAGCGATGAAGGCATCCTGCAGCTTGACGTATTCACCAGCAGCCGGGCCAACTTCGGAAGCCTTGGACTTAGCAATCATGCCGAACAGTTTCGGTACTGCGACGGCGGCCAAGATGCCCATGATCACGATCACGACCATCAATTCGATAAGGGTAAAACCTTGCTTTTTCATAGTGTACTCCTTGTTGTTTGTTACACACT
>Ga0256406_1002287_pt1 | contig 27646 bp, 23 predicted proteins | sample RumenRJG_03DNA_FD_185986 | JGI IMG/M metagenome (GOLD analysis project Ga0256406, IMG submission 185986) | Bovine rumen microbial communities from Lethbridge, Alberta, Canada - RJG_03 | ecosystem: Host-associated > Mammals > Digestive system > Stomach > Rumen | place: Canada: Alberta | collected...
GTAAATGTGAAACTGAAGGACATCAGTGCCTGGTCAACCGAGCACCTGCCCAAGAATTGGGTTACAGAACGGACCAAGACGCTCAGAAAAGTGAGCTAAAATTGGCACAACGAATTGGACACCCTATAAAATAGATGACCCATAACCCCCATCGGCCCCATCAGACCCATCAGACCCACCCCTAACCCCTCCCTACAAAGGGAGGGGAACGCAAATCCTCTGCAGATGAGGTCTTGCATGTGTTCTTCATTGAGCGGACGGCCCTTACGGCCGTCCGCTTTATTTGTGTGTTGGGCCGAATGGTAGGAGGGCCGTCAGGAATGACGGCCCTCCTATAAACATCATTTGCTGTTTAGCGATTGGCACCGATTGCATAGCCCCTCCCTTTGTAGGGAGGGGATGGGGTGGGTCTAGATTTTAGTGGGTCTAGTCTTCTCTTTTACAGTTTATCTCCGTAGCAGAGGTCGCCGGCATCGCCAAAGCCGGGGACGATGTATTTGTTCTCGTTGAGTCCGGGGTCGATGGCGGCGCACCATACCGTTGTGTTGTCGGGGAAGCTGGCCTTCACCCTCTCGATGCCCTGCGGTGTGGCGATGACGCAGCACACGTGGACCGCCTTGGGCTGACCTTTCGAGAGAAAGGCCTTATAACCCAATTCCATGCTTCCGCCCGTAGCCAACATGGGGTCGGCAATGATGAGCACCTTGTCCTCAATGTGGGGAGCGGCAAGATACTCTACATGGATACCCACCTCGGTGTGGGCCACGTTGGTATATTCGCGGTAGGCCGACACGAATCCGTTGCCGGCATGGTCGAAGATGTTGAGAAATCCATTGTGGAATGGCAGTCCGGCCCTGAAGATAGTGGCCAGCACCACCTCGTCGGTCGGCACGTTCACCTTGGCCGTACCGAGGGGCGTAGTGATGTCTCGGGTTTCATAATGTAATGTTTTCGAAACCTCGTAGGCCTCGCATTCGCCGATGCGCGTGATGTTGTTGCGAAACAGCAGTCGGTTTTGCTGATACACCTTATCTCTCATTTCGGCCATATATTGACCTATTATTGAGTTTTGTTGCGATAAATCTACAATTTTCATCTTTTCTGTTGAATAGTTATTTTTAGGTTTCCAAGCGAAAGGAAAGTTCTCGTTGTTCCTTCTTTATCTTTTTACAGATACAAAGTTAATCAAAAGAGTTGGGTGTTTTGACAACTATATATTACAAATTGAATATTGTCGAAGTTGTTTTAACACGGTTTAACCTAAAAAGGTTTACCGGTCGCCAATTTTAAAGAGTGAAACTTGTTCATTTTCTGTAATTTTACTAACTTTGCATCGCCTAAAAAGGGAAAAGATTAACAGGAATTATTCACTTAACATATACTTAACAAAATGGCAAAGTTTGATAAGTCAGTTTTAGCAACTTACGGAATCCAGACAGGTACTGCAGAGGTTCTGTACAACCCCTCTTATGAGGTATTGTTCAACGAGGAGACAAAGGAAGGTCTCACGGGCTTCGACAAGGCTCAGGAAACTGAGCTGGGCGCAGTCAACGTGATGACTGGTATCTACACCGGCCGTTCGCCTAAGGATAAGTTCATCGTTGATGATGAGACTTCTCACGATACCGTATGGTGGGATTCCGATGAATATCATAACGACAACCATCGCGCCAGCAAGGAGACTTGGGACGCTGTGAAGGAGATCGCCAAGAAGGAGCTGAGCAACAAGAAACTCTATGTTGTTGATGGCTACTGCGGCACACACAAGGACACCCGCATGAAGGTTCGCTTCATCATGGAGGTGGCATGGCAGGCTCACTTCGTGACCAACATGTTCATCCGTCCTAAGACAGAGGCAGACTTCGAGCAGGAGCCCGACTTCATCGTCTACAATGCTTCCAAGGCTAAGGTGGAGAACTGGAAAGAATTGGGTCTTCACTCTGAGACCGCCGTTGTATTCAACGTTACAAGCAAGGAGCAGGTGATCATCAACACATGGTATGGTGGTGAGATGAAGAAAGGTATGTTCTCTATGATGAACTACTTCATGCCTCTGCGCGGCATCGCTTCAATGCACTGCTCTGCCAACACCGATATGAACGGTGAGAACACCGCTATCTTCTTCGGTCTCTCTGGTACGGGTAAGACCACACTGTCTACCGACCCGAAGCGTAAGCTCATCGGCGACGACGAGCACGGATGGGACGACAAGGGCGTGTTCAACTATGAGGGTGGCTGCTACGCTAAGGTGATCAACCTCGACAAGGAAGCTGAGCCCGACATCTACGGTGCCATCACCCGCGACGCTCTCTTGGAGAACGTCACTGTAGACGCTAACGGCAAGATCGATTTCGCCGACAAGAGCGTTACCGAGAACACTCGTGTAAGCTATCCTATCTATCACATCAAGAACATCCAGCGTCCTGAGAGCCAGGGTCCCGCCGCTAAGCAGGTGATCTTCCTGAGCGCTGATGCCTTCGGTGTACTGCCTCCCGTATCTATCCTGAACGCAGAGCAGACCAAGTACTACTTCCTCTCAGGCTTCACAGCTAAGTTGGCTGGTACAGAGCGTGGTATCACAGAGCCTACTCCTACCTTCTCTGCTTGCTTCGGCCAGGCCTTCCTCGAGCTGCATCCTACAAAGTATGCTGAGGAACTCGTTCGCCACATGGAGAAGAGCGGTGCCAAGGCTTATCTCGTGAACACGGGTTGGAACGGTACCGGCAAGCGTATCTCCATCCGCGACACACGTGGTATCATCGACCGCATCCTCGACCACGAGATCGACAAGGCTCCTACGAAGATGATTCCTTACTTCAACTTCGTTGTTCCTACAGAACTTGAGGGCGTTGACTCTCACATCCTCGATCCCCGCGACACCTACGCTGACGCTGCTCAGTGGGAGGAGAAGGCTAAGGATCTGGCTGCCCGCTTCATCAAGAACTTCAAGAAGTATGAGGGCAACGAGGCTGGCAAGGCTCTCGTCGCTGCTGGTCCCCAGCTCTAATCGTTGAATCTTTTACAGAGTTCAATTAAATAGCAAAGGCAAACATCGTGCGATACGATGTTTGCCTTTTTTCTTTTATGGCTATAGTTGCTATAGTTACTATAGTTGCTATGGTTTCTATAGTTTCTATGGTTGCTATGCTTTCTATAGTTACTATGGTTGCTATAGCTTCTATAGCCACCTATGGCTGGCCACAAAAAAAGCGCCTTCCTCCCCTTGCGGGTCGGAAGACGCTTTATCGAATGTTGGCGATATATACTTTGTTTTAGAGATCGAACTTGTAACCCAGTGTAATCTGGAATACGCTGTTCTTGGGACTGTCGTCACCAGCATCAATCACCTTCGTAACACCCCAGTTGTAGCGGGCATCGAGAACGACAGGCACTGTGGGGAACTCATAGCTCAGACCAACGGGGATAGAGAAGTCGAAGGTCTTCACTGCATCTCCGGCATCGTCCTTGTCTACCATGAATCCGGGCTGAACACCGAACTTCACGGCCAGACCCTTCACTACATACACGTTGGCCAGCACGGGGATGTTCAAGTAGCTGGGTGACCAGCTGTCGCCCTTAACGGTGAAGCCGGCAATCTTGGTGTCGTCCATCTTGAAGCCCTGACGGGAATAGATGAGACCGGCGCTCAGAGAGAAGATGTCTGTTGCCTGATATTCGGCTTCCAGACCACCAGCGAAGTCAACGCGCGACTTGCTGTTGTCGATATCTGTCAGTGTGGCGATGTTCAAGCCTACCTTGGGCTGCAACGTGAATGATCCTACAGAGTGCTGTGCGAATGCGGTTGCAGTGCCTAAAAGCATTACTGCTGCTAAAAGAATTTTCTTCATCATATTTTCTTTTAAATTACTATTAATAAACTCTTCTTGTTTAACTCGGGTGCAAAGTTAGATGTTTTATCAATATAAAAGAAGTCTTTTTAGTTAAAAGATGAATCTGTTTTCCATTTTTCTTGTTCAAAATATCCGTTTCGTTCCCTAATATACTCTATAAGTCCGCGGAAAATGGAGTTGTAGCTCAATATTTCCTCATTGCCCACGACAATCATCTGTCGTCTGGCGCGCGTGAGGGCCACGTTGAGTTTGCGGTCAATCTCCTGTTCGCCCTCAAAGAAGTTGTTGGAGGTGAGGAAGTCGAGCTGGTAGCGGTGTTGAATGGTGAACGAATAGACGATGACGTCGCGCTGGCTGCCCTGATAGCGCTCCACGGTGTCGATGCTGATGCGGCTCAGCAGCGGGTCGTCCGTCTGTTCGAGCAGACGGCGCACCATGGATATCTGGTTGCGGTAGGGCACGATGACGCCTATCGTCGTGTCGGGGTCGAAGAGCTGAGCATAGGTGTGGCGCACGGCCATGACCACGTCAGCCGTGATCCGGGCCTCGTCGGCATTCACCTTGTCGCTCTGGTCGGGGTCGATGCAGAACTGCGAGGGAATGAAGACGTAGCGGCGCGTGGAGATAAACCCGGCGATGGACGAACCGGTCCAGGCGGTGCAGCCGTCGGGATAGATGCGGGTTTCCACTTGGTGCCGCAAGGGCACGCACTGCAGATGCTCGGTGCTGTAGAACATGCGGTTGGCAAAGTCGGCTATCGCCTCGTGCATGCGGCCTTGGCGGTTGAGGGCTGCGGTGAAATCGTGGCGTCCCGACTGCGCCTCAAGCCGGATAAGACGCTGGAAGAGCGACTCGCGGCAGTCGGAAAAACCGGCCTTACGGAGCCGCTCGCTGGTGATGGCGGTGAGGGCTTCGGGCTGTTGCACCACGGCGGGCAGCTGCTTGTAGTCGCCAATGAGGATAAACTTCGGCACACGGGCGAGCAGTCCGATGAGCGACGGCTCAAGAATCTGGCTGGCCTCGTCGATGATGGCGCAGCAGAAATGCTTCATCTGAAAGATGGAGGCCGACGACTGAAGGCTTGTTGTCGTTCCGACGACGATGTTGACGCTCTCCACTCGCTGACGAATCTCCTGCAGGTTTCCGCCCTCGTTGACGGCGTTCTGCAGCAGGTGGGCGGCGTAGCGCTTGTCGCAGGAGTAGGGCTTGCCGATGCGCAGGTAGTCGAAGCCCGACCTCTCAAGCATTCCGCAAATCTCGTCTACCGCACGGTTGGTATAAGCCATGAGCAGGAGGTCGCGGCCCTGATGCTCGCGCACGAGATACTGCAGGGCCATAGAGGTCTTGCCCGTTCCTGGCGGACCCACGAGCAGGAAGTAGTCGGTGGCCTGCATGGCCTTGAGGATGACGCTGTCGTAGTAGGAATTGTAGCTGTTGCGTAGCTTTACCGTGGTGTCCTTGCGTGGCTGGCGCAGTCCCAGCATGAGGTCGCGGAAGGGCTGGTCGGCCTGGGCGAAGATGAGCATGGCGGCGATGGCCGATGATGTGCCCACGTCGCCGTTGTTCTTCTCCACGGCATAGAGGTATTGGCGACGGCCGCGTCCGAGTCTTGCCGCCTCGGCGAAGATGTTGGGATTCAGCTGTCCGTCGTTGAGATGCAAGGTGATGGAGTCGCTGCTCATATCGACAACGCTACCGGGAAACAGAATGGAGCGTCTCACGTCGGGCTCTTCCTCTGTTGCGTAAGCGTAGAGATAGACCGCGTCGCCCAGCCGGATGTTGGGCAGAAAGTCCTCGCCCTGGTCGGGCACGTCGAGCGTCAGCGTGTCGTAGCCGTTGTAGGTGTCGCTCTGTTGCATGTCGGTGATGGTGAGTCCGGTGAAGATGCTGCCGTTCTCCTTCTTCTCCGCGAGGGGCAAGTTCCACATGTCGGCGGTGGCGTTTCCACGGTTCTGCTGTGCGCCGGTCTTCGACATGATCTCCTCCCGTATGACAAAGGTGAGCATGGTGCAGACATAGTCGTGCTCAAGTTTGGAGAGGCGGTGCAGGGGCTGGGTCACATCGTCTATCTTCGGTTTGACATAACGGTTCCAGAAATCGCTGTTCAGTCCCTCGGTATTGATATTCTGCGTGGTGAATCCATCGAGATAATGGTCGAAACCCTCGCGGGCCATGCTGAACTCGCGGGCCACGATGCGGTTGCGCAGCTGGATGATGTCGTCGAAGAAACCGCCGAACCATGCCGTGTGGAGCACTCCCTGGGGGAAGGGATAGCGCGAATAGAGCAGCATCAGGTCGGCATGCTGCGGCGTGATGCCGAAGTTGCAGCGCAGCACACCGAAGTAGAGCAGCAGCTGGGCATAGTGCTTCTCGAGCTGCATGCGTCCTTTGGCGTCGGGGCGTTGTATTTGGATGTTATAGTTCTTGCCCGATTTCTGCTCGACGAGCATCCTGAGATCGGTCGTCATGAGGTCGACGCGGCCGTAGATGCCGAGTTGCTCACAGATGAACGTGGGCTCCAAAATGGCTAGGTCGCGCCGGTAAGCCTGTGGGTTGCGGGGATTGAAGAGCTGGTCTACGGCTCTTTGAATGTTCTTGGCCTGCTGTTTGGCGTCGGTCTTGAACGTGGCTGCGTCGAAGTCGGGGCAAGTACAATAGCTCAGTACCTGCTCTTTGAAGTCGGTCTTCAGGGTGTCGGTCCATTGGTATTTGTCCTTCGCGTGGATGATGTCGTCGAGTGCGCTGCCTGCGAAGTTTCCCAGGAGAATGGGCTGCGAGACGGCTGCGGGCTCCATGCGCTTGAGCAGATAGTTGTAGGCGCTGCGGCCGAACTCGTTGTAGCAGCCTGCGAGGGTGGAGATGTTGATGAGAAAGTCGGGCTCGACCACGATGAGGCTGGGCACGATTGTGCCGTCGTCGGCCTTACGGCAGTTGAGCAAGTTGAGCTGCATGCCGCCCCGGGCCAGTTCCACCACGTGCTGCAGGGCGCTGGCCGAACAGTCGACGCAGAGTTGCTGGTCGTCGCCGGTCGTAACGTAGAGCCTGCCCGCATCGGTCTTCTCCACGATACACCTTATATATTTATAGTCGATGGGGCGATATTCGTCGTCGCGCGAGAAGTCGTGGGGCAGCAGGGCAGTGAGCGAGTCGGGAATGCCGACAGAGAAGACCGCCGAGATGAAGAGGGCCAGCGCACGGCAGTCGTCGGCCCATCGGCGCGGGTCTATCGGTTCGGCGTGATTGCTGTCGCGGCGCATGCGCTGAATGCGCATGGTCTGTGCGGCATTGAGGCGATGGCGGCGGCAGAGAAAGTCGACCTTGGAGAAAAGGTTGCCAAAGGCGCCTTCGTTGTCGTCGGTGCCACGCGTGCAGGCAAGCTCAAGAATGTCGTGCATGGCCTTGTTGGGCGTGCGGCCGTCGGCAGGCGGAGTCGCTATGCTTTCCAGTCGCGCGAAGAGCTCATCGGCAGTGATGTTGCTTTTCATTGCTTGCTGTTGTTTTGGCTGATGATGGCTTCCCGCTGCTGTTTTTCCCAGTCAAGGAGCTGTTTCTTGATATTCGTTCCCCAGTGGTTTTCGCCCAGTGTGCCGTCCTTGTGTATCACGCGGTGGCAGGGAATGAGCACAGCGATGGGGTTCTCGCCGATTGCCGTAGCCACATTGCGCACGGCCCTGGGCTTCCCAACGAGTTTGGCAATGTCCTGATAGGTGGCGGTGGTGCCGAAGGGAATGCTGCGCACGGCTTCCCACACCTTCAACTGAAACTCTGTGCCTCTGGGGCAAAGGGGAAGCTCAGCGGAGATGGGGTCGGAGAGCGTTATCTTTGTTTCAAACATCAGACGTTCCACCTGTTGCGCCATGTCGTCGTTCTGTGTTGTAGGAGTATATACGCCCCACCGTGTTCCCAGTTCATGGATGACGCGGTGGCGGTCGAAGCCTAAGAATTGCAGGTCACAAACGCCCTTGCGGTTGCGGGCTACGATTATAGGGCCGAAAGGTGAGTCGGCAAAACCATAAACGATTGTATCCATTGTTTCAATTTTTCGCAAAGATACAAAATAATCAAATAATATTCGTATCTTTGCTGATGTAACTGAAAATAACAAACAATGGAAAAGATAGATTTCATGCGGCGTGCCATCGAACTGAGCGTTCAGAGCGTAGGTCTCGGTGGCGGTCCCTTTGGTGCGGTGATAGTGAAGGATGGAAAGATTGTGGCTGAGGCCAGCAACCGTGTGACGCTCGACAACGACCCCACGGCCCATGCCGAGGTGAACGCGATACGTCAGGCCGCCCGCTCATTGGGCTGTTTCGACCTGAGCGGCTGCGACATCTACACATCGTGCGAGCCCTGTCCTATGTGTCTTGGCGCCATCTATTGGGCCCACTTGGACCACATCTATTATGGGTGCAACCGCAAGGATGCTGCCGATGCGGGATTCGATGACGACTTCATCTACCGCGAACTGTCGCTTGCTCCTGCCGACCGAGAGAAGGTGATGGAGGTGCTGCTGCCCGAGGAGTCGATGGCCGCGTTCAGAATGTGGAAGGAAAAGAAGGACAAGAAGGAGTACTAAAATAAGAAGACCCAGCAGACCCACCCCCTACCCCTCCCTACAGAGGGAGGGGAGAAGCAAACGCAGGTAAATAACAATTGATGCTAGTAGGAGGGGCGGCATTCCTGCCGCCCAAGGAAGTACCCCGATAGCGAATTAGAAGTAAATCTTTCGGCGGCAGGAATGCCGCCGCTCCTATTACTACAGAGGGAGGAAGCGCCGCTTCTACAACGCTTCTACGATGAAGGACTGGTCATTCGGGCACTATGAAGATAATTCTCTAATTCTCTAATTCTTGACTTTTTTTCTAGAATTAGATAATTTGAGAATTATTCTCGTTCTAAGGATAGTCGTTGAATTCTCTTTACTATTTTTTTAGAATTAGAGAATTCTTGGTTCACTGGATAATTTCCGTGTTAAGATTGATAGCCCGCTTCCTGCCGTTAACGTGATTACCACCGAACAGTAATTCGTTTACCACCGAGAGGTAATTCGTCTACCACCGAACAGTACGGAAGTAAATAAGGCTTTTTCGTTATTTCAGCTTCGTTCTTTCGGTAGTTCATTGTCATTCTTTCGCTGGCTTAACTCCGTTCTTTCGGTAATTCAGAAGTGTAGGCGAAGGAAGTGGCGGCGGACTATCCCAGCGCCACATCCATCACCATCATCAGAACGAAGCCAAGGGCAAAGCCGATGGTGCTGAGGTTGGAGTGGTGACCGCTGGAGGCTTCGGGAATGAGTTCCTCCACCACGACATACATCATGGCTCCGGCGGCGAAGGCCAGCAATACGGGCAGGGCTGGAGTGAGCACCGATGCCAGCAGAATGACGGCCACAGCACCGATGGGTTCTACCGCACCGCTCAGACTGCCGATGAGAAAAGCGCGCAGACGGCTGTTGCCCGCTCCACGCATGGGCATGGCCACGATGGCTCCCTCGGGAACGTTCTGTATGGCGATACCCAAGGCTGTAGCCATGGCTCCGGCTGCCGTGATGCCGATGTCGCCCTGCAAAGCGCCGGCGGCGACAACGCCCACAGCCATGCCTTCGGGCAGATTGTGGATGGTGACGGCGAGGGCCAGCATGGCGGTGCGCGAGAGATGGCTGCGCGGACCTTCGGGCTCATTGGTGCCGATATGGAGGTGGGGCGTTATCTCGTCGATGAGCAACAGGAAGCCGATGCCGAGCAGGAAGCCTACGGCAGCGGGCAGCACGCTCCACTTGCCGCTGTCGGCACTCATCTCCATTGACGGCATGAGCAGCGACCACACGGATGCGGCCACCATGACGCCGGACGCGAAGCCCAAAAGCGATTTGTTGACTCGGTCGGGCAGTTCATTGCGCATGAAGAACACGAGCGCGGCACCAAAAACAGTGCCTGCAAAGGGAATCAAAAGTATGGAAAGAAGTGTTGTCATAAGCGTTGATTGTTATCGTAATAAACGGTCGGTTGTCGTTTGTATTGTTGTCGGTTGGCACAAATTGGTCAGTCTTGGGCTCAGATGCCCTTGGCCTTATTGGCCAGATAGATGCCGGTCAGAATCAATGCGCTTCCCACCCAGGCCATGGAAGTCATGGGCTCGTTGAGGAACAGGGCACTGGCGATGATGGTCGTCAGGGGATTCAGATAGACGTAGTTGCTCGTCTTGATGGCGCCCACGCGGCCGATGGCCCAGCTCCAAAGGGCAAAGCAGGCGAATGAGGCGATGAATCCGAGGAAGAGCAAGTTCATCCAAATCTCAGACCGCAGAAATCCCGACAGCGGAAACTGCCACGGCCGCACGATGAACATCGGCGCCATGGTCAGCAGCCCGTAGAAGAAGACCTTGCGCGTGATGAACACGGCGCTGTAGCGGTCGGCCACAAACTTCATCAGCAGACTGTATACGGCCCAGCTGAAGGCTGCCGTGAGGGCGAGCCAGTCGCCGAGCGGATTTAGATGCAAGACGAAGTGACCATTGAAAATCACGAATCCCACACCCAGCAGGGCGAGCAGCGAGCCCGCGATGAGCCGCCACGAGGCCTTGACGCTCCGCAGGAAGAGAATGGCCAGGATGACGGTGATGAGCGGTGCCGTGCAGACGATGAACGAGACGTTGTTGACATAGCTCATGCCGATGGCCTCGTTCTCGGCGAGAAAGTAGAGCGAACCGCCCGTAATGCCCAGCAGGCCCATCAGTCCCTCGTCTTTCCAGTTGTCGGCAAAGAGACGACGGGGCGAGATGGTCCAGATGGCAACGTAGGCCAACAGAAACCGGCACACGAAGATCTCCCAGGGCATCATGCCGCCCATGAGCAGGTATTTCGTGTTGACGAACGTACAGCCCCAGCAGCACACCACGGCTATCGCCACGGCATGGGCTATCCAATTGCGTTTGTTATTGATTGACTGCATATTTTTTTTATTCTGTGATAGACCCACAGCAGTGCGGGAATGAGGAAAAGGTCGGCAGCTATCCATGCCGCAGGGTCGCCATAGCAGACGCCGAGGAATCCGAACGTCGGCACCAGCCACAGGCTCACTCCGCAACGGGCTATCATCTCCATCACGCCCGAGAGCATCGACAGGTTGCTGTAGCCCAGTCCCTGGATGGAATAGCGGCAGATGCAGAGCACGCCCAGCACGGCATAGAAGCAGTTGGCGATGCGCATGAGCATGGCCGCGTTGTCGACGACCTGCGTCTCGCCGCTGTCGACAAACAGCCGCATCATGTCGTCGGCGAAAGGCCATATCACGATGGCCGTGAGCACGAAGTAGACCAGCATCATCTTCACGGCGGCAAAGATGCCCTTGCGTATGCGGTCTATCTTGCGCGCGCCGATGTTCTGTCCGCAATAGGTGGCCATGGCCACGCCGATATTCTCGAAGACGCAGGTGAAGAGATACTTGATGCGCATGGAGGCCGTGAAGGCAGCCACGTAGACCGTGCCCAAGGCGTTGTTGGCACTCTGCAGCATGATGATGCCGATGCCGGTGATGGAGAACTGCAAGCCCATCGGCACGCCGTTGTTGAGCAGGATGGAGATACGCTTGTTGTCGTAGCGGCGCTCTTCACCGTGGGGGATGAGCAGCTGCATCCTGCGCCAGATGTAGACGCAGCAGAGCATCGTGGCAAAGGCCTGCGAGATGAGCGTGGCCAGTCCGGCTCCCTCCACGCCCATGCCCAGCATGAGAATCAGCACGACGTCGAGCAGGATGTTGAGCAGGCTCGACGCAAGGAGGAAGTAGAACGGCTCGGTGCTGTTGCCCAGCGAACGGATGAATCCCGACAGCAGGTTGTAGCCCATCGTGAACGGGATGGCCAGAAACTGCAGGAGCAGAAACACCCACGCGTCATGGAAGATGTCGTTAGGTACATTGATGATCTTCAGGATGCGGTCGCAGAACATGCAGCTCAACAGCGTGATCACCACGGCCAGCACTGCGCCTATGCGCACGGCATTGCTCACGTAGGTGCGCATTTTTTTGAAGTCCTTAGCACCGAAGGCCTGGGCAATGGGGATGGCAAAACCCGCACAGGCTCCGTTGCAGAAGCCCATGATGAGGAACATCACGCTCGACGACGCTCCCACAGCCGCCAAGGCCCCGACCCCAATCCATCGGCCCACGATGGCCGCGTCGATAATAAGGTACATTTGCTGAAGGATGTAGCCAAGGGTCAGTGGAACGGCAAACTTGAAGATACCGCGGGCGGGAGAGCCCACGGTCATGTCGTTTACATTTGTCAATCTTAAAGTCTATTTATCGTTTATGCTCATCGCCTTCCTGATCTCCTCCACGCGCTTCACGCGCATGGGCGAGTAGGTCTGCTCGTGTTCCTGCAGCCAGTCGTACATCGCGTAGGCTTTCTGCAGGAGCATCTTCCTCAAAGGCTCGGTCTCCATCTGCGCGTCGTAGTAGTAGAGCTCGGCGAGCATCTGGATTTTCATGGCCCGATGTTCGGCATCCTCACCCGCCAGCGCCTTGAACACGTCGTCGAGCGTTGCCATGTGGTAGAAGTCGTGAGGTCCCACGTATTGGTCGTAGAGCTTCTCGAGGGTCTCGCGCCGGCTGGTGAACTCTTTCTTCTCGAGCATCCGCTGCAAGGCCGCCAGAAACTCCTCAATCAGGCGCATGATATAGTCACGTTGTAGCATAATCTTTCTCTGTTTTGTCTCGTTGTCTCTTTATTTGGCCGTGGCTGCATGGACTTTCTCAAGCCATCTTCTCCAACTGGGCCACGGCGTCGTCGATGTCGGCACGGAAGGTGGTGTGGTCTTGCAGATAATGTTCCCTGCCGTTGCTGAGTTTCTGGTAGAGTTCGGGATTCATCTGTTCCACATAGTCGGCGATGGTCCACTCGATGTGGTCCTTCACGTAGTCTTTCTGTGTCTCAATATACAGCTTACGCTTCTGATGGAAGAAGCAGTAGGCTGATTCAATGCTGTCTTTCGTAATCATAACGGTTCTTTATTAACGTATGAAGTGCATCGGCTGCCATTCCTCACGCTCGGGCACCGGTGTGGGCTGTCCGTGCAGGTTCTTGAGCATCCATGCCATGTTGTGGCCCAGGGTGCGCATGGTCTGCATGCCCTCAGTGTCGAGAGCGGCCTGACCCGGCTCGCGGCCGTAGGCGATGTTCCAGTATTGTGAGGTCACCTGTGGCATATTCATCATTTGGAAGGCCATGTTCATGGCGCTGAAGGCAGCCGTAGCTCCACCGCGACGGCATACGGCCACCGAGGCAAAGGGCTTGTTGACGAAGTTGTCGCCATTGGCATAGAGGGCGCGCTGCACCACAGCCAGCAGGGCTCCGTTGGGCTGTCCGTAGTAGACGGGACTGCCGAAGACGAAACCGTCGGCGCGCTCGGCGGCCTCACAGAGCTTGTTGCACACGTCGTCGTCGAAGGTGCAGCGGCCGTTGCCCTTGCGCTTGCAGGTGCCGCAGGCGATGCAGCCGCGTACGGGCTTGTTGCCGAGCTGCAGAATCTCAGCCTCTATGCCGTCAGCTTCCAGCGTGCGGGCAATCTCACTCAGGGCCGTGAATGTGTTGCCGTCTTTGTGTGCACTTCCATTGACCAATAATACTCTCATAATGTTCCCTTTCTTTATTTATAGTTGTTCAGTATCTTTTCCAGTTGCTGCATCTCCTCTTCGGTCGTTGCCCACGAGGTGACGAAGCGGCAGACGGTCGACTTCTCGTCGTAGGGTGCCCAGCGGGAGAACTCCACCTGCTCGGCGAGCCGGCCGATGCGGTCGTTGGGGATGATGACGAACTGCTGGTTGGTGGGCGAGTCGAGATAGAACTCGAAACCGCAGTCGGCCAGCAGTTGCTTGAGCCGCTGGGCCATGTCGATGGCATGACGGGCGATGCGGAAGTAGAGGTTGTCGGTGAAGAGGGTGTCGAACTGTATGCCCGTGAGGCGTCCCTTGGCCAGCAGTGCTCCGTGCTGTTTCACCATCGTGAAGAAGTGGCGCGGCTCATTGGCATGCGTGAACACCACGGCCTCGCCGCAGAGCGCTCCCACCTTTGTGCCGCCGATATAGAAGGCGTCGCAGTGGTGGGCCAGGAAGGGCAGCGAGATGTCGTTGCCGGGAGCCATGATGCCGTAGCCCAGACGCGCGCCGTCGACGTAGAGCGGCAGTCCATGGCGCTGGCAGACGGAGTGGATGGCGCTCAGCTCGCTGGCCGTGTAGAGCGTGCCGTACTCTGTTGGGAAAGTGATATAGACGATGCCCGGCCATACGCAGTGGTCGGCATCCGGGTCGGCCTCGCGCACCTTCAGGTAGGCGTCGAGTTCGGTGGCGTCGAGTTTACCGTCGTGTCCCGGCAGGGCGAGTACCTTGTGGCCCGTACGCTCAACGGCGCCGGCCTCGTGAACGGCGATATGTCCTGTGTCGACACTCACCACGCCCTCGTAGGGCTGCAACATCGTGGCGAGAACAGTAGAGTTGGTTTGTGTACCGCCGACGAGGAATGTCACCTGCGCGTCTTTATCCTCGCAGGCTTTCTTGATTTTCTCTTTCGCGCTGAGGCTCCACTCGTCGAAGCCGTAGGTCTCGCTTTTCTCGTCGTTGGTTTCCAGGAGCCGCCGCAGCACTGCGGGATGGGCTCCATTGTTGTAATCTGATTCAAATGTCAGTTTCATCTATATATAATAATGTGGATAAGTCACGCAAAGGTAGAAATTATTTCTCAAACAGCGGTAAAAACCGGCGATTTTTGGTGTATTGGGCTTGTGTTCCTTGATTTGTTTGCAATGGCGATGGCTAATGCGGGAATGGCTAATGGTTAGAAGTGATGTCGCGTGACAACTGTCACGTTTCTTCGTGACAATTGTCACGCTCGTTCGTGACGGCTGTCACGTTCATGCGTGACAACTGTCACGTTGTTTCGTGACAATTGTCACGCGACATGAATCAGTTATGGTTGTGTGTAGATTAGCGCTTATTGCTCTAACCTGCATGAAGTTTTTGAGGTGGAAAGGAGGGCCCTCAACGTACATCATAAAGCGTTGATTTCTTCTGCTGACAGTCCAGTAGCCTTTGAAATGGCGTCTATGGGCATTCCCATGCCCTTCATGGTTTTGGCAATTTTCAAAGCACCCTGTTTAAGTCCTTGCTCCAGTCCTTCTTTATGTCCCTGTTCAAGCCCTTCTTCAAGTCCTTCTTTATGTCCTTGCTCAAGCCCTTCTTCAAGTCCTTCTTTATGTCCCTGTTCGTGTCCTTCTTTATACCCTTCTTTTTTCCCGAGCCGACGGGCACTGCTGTAGTAAGTACGCTCTGTGCGCACTGTGTCCCAGAACTTGTCGTAACCTTCCAACTGGGCTGGAGTATACGATGACTCTTCAAGAATGTCAACGGCTTTCTTCACCTCGGGATTTTCAAGGAACTCCTGGGGCACTTTGCTGGCACCACCCATCTCCGTGAGATAGCGCAGCCATAGCACTTCCATCTTTCTCTCGGAATAGCTCTGTGGTTTGAACTTGGGAAGCTCAACGAAAATCAGGTGCAAGCCCTCGATTATCTTTTCCGGATGGTCTATGTTGGCTACCGAATATTGATGGTAGTAGTTGGGCATATCGGGCTCGAAAATCTCATTGACGAGGTTTAGGGAATAGACGGGCTGAAGGAGTTCGTAGTTCTCATGCTTATCCAACTGCCGCACATAGGCCTTGGAAGCATTAAACAGAACACGCTGCTTAAACTCTTCCGACCAAATCATCTGCATCTCTACCAAGAACTGGCGTCCCTCTTCATCCTTGCACCGGACATCTACGATGCTGTTCTTTTTCAGCGGACTATCTGGAACGAGTTCTGTAGGGATATACTCCACACTCTTGACCTGATGGTCCTTGTCAAGAGGCAGGAGGGCATTGAGTAAACTGATGACAAGGTCAGGATGCTCGCCAAAGACTCGTTTGAAAGTGAGGTTTGCTCGAGGATCTAAGTATCTCATAAGCGTTATCTTTTTCTGCAAAGATAACATTTTTCTGTAAGAAAAGACGATTCCGATGCGGATTATTGCAGATGGTTGCAATTTTATGGATTGTTCTCTCTTTAAGCAATCCGGGCACATGCATTCGCTTCGCTCATGTATGTTTCTGAGATATTGCCTTCCAGGCAAATACTTGCTAAGGCTGACTCACTCTTGTGTTGCATCGGATGTTTGCTCAGTTGTAGGAGCGGCGGCATTCCTGCCGCCGAAATATTTCTCTGGTGATAAGCAATCGGTCATTCTTTCTTGGCCGTCAGGAATGACGGCCCTCCTACCATTCGGCCTTCTACGAGCTTCAATAGTTACCTAATACTCGTCACGCCTTTAACTGCTGTTAAAATTATTGCGTTTGTTTTGTAATCTGTCTTAATTCTGCTATCTTTGCAGTATAAATCGTCATCGTCCCTGTTGGAGCGGTGACCAACAAAATATCGAATATGGATGCATTAAAGAAAGCTTTCGCAGCCAAGCTCTTGGACATCAAGGCCATCAAGTTGCAACCCGAGAATCCCTTCACATGGGCTTCCGGATGGAAATCACCGTTTTATTGCGACAACCGCAAGACTCTCTCTTACCCCGACCTGCGCAGCTTCGTGAAGCTCGAGCTCGTTCATGCGGTGCTGGAGAACTTCCCCGAGGCTACTGCCGTGGCTGGTGTCGCTACGGGTGCCATCGCTCAAGGAGCACTGGTTGCCGACGAGCTGAATCTTCCCTTCTGCTACGTGCGCTCCAAACCAAAGGACCACGGTATGCAGAATCTCATTGAGGGCACGTTGCCCGAAGGCTCAAATGTCGTCGTCGTGGAAGACCTCATCTCTACGGGCGGCAGTTCGCTGAAAGCCGTTGATGCCCTGCGCAAGGCCGGATTTGAGGTCGTGGGCATGGTGGCCAGCTACACCTATGGATTCCCCATCGCCGAGCAGGCCTTCAAAGACGCAAACGTGAAACTCGTCACGCTGACCGACTACGAGCATGTTGTGGCTCAGGCACAGGAGACAGGCTACATCAAACCCGAGGACGTGGAAGTGCTCCACGAGTGGAGAAGAGACCCGGCAAACTGGAGAAAGTAAGCAAAAGAAACTATGGTTAAATTCGAAAGCACCATACGCGAGGTACAGGCTCCGCAGCAGTTGGTCTACGGCGTGCTGAGCAACATGAGTAATATAGGTAAGGCGATGGACCGCGTTCCGGAGGATATGCGCGACAAGGTCTCCTTCACCGACGACGGATTCTCCATCCAGTCGCCCGTGGGAAAGGTGGCGGCGAAAGTCGTCAACCTGGAGGAGCCCAAGACCATCAAACTGGAATCGGTTGACAGTCCCGTGCCCTTCAACTTCTGGATTCAGTTGCTCCCCGTCACCGAGGAGACCTGCAAGATGAAGCTCACCATGAAGGCTGACCTCAACTTCATGATGGCTCAGATGGTGAAGGGACCGCTGCAGAAAGGCATCGAACAGCTGGCCGACGTGCTGCAGGCCCTGCCTTATCAGAAAATTGCGCAAGCCGAGTAAATTCCCGGCTGAGCGATTCATTTTGACACATGAGAAAGATTAGGACTATTCTCGCTGCCGGCGTTGTGTCGTTGCTTGCTTCGTGCAGCAACGACACGACGTTCACCAGCGACATCTTCTGCTATTTTGCCTATAACACGAGCATCCACAACACGGGACTGCTCTGGGCAGCCGTTCAACCGGCCAACTACGGACAGTTTGTCTTCGTCAGCGCTCCGGTCACGGGTGGCGTGCGGTATGTCGTGGCCCAGAACAGCAGCGGCACTATTGATCAGGTACCCATCACCACGGCGACCGAGACTCGTCTCAACTATTCGCTCGGTGCCAACAACGGACTCATCATCGGCCGTACCACCGACGGACAACTCGTGGCCTACGACCGCCAATGCCCCAACTGCTCGCGCGAGACGAATCGCTATCGCTATTCGCTCACGTTCAACTCCGTGGGACAAACGGTGCACTGCTCTACCTGTAAACGCGATTATGAACTCAACAACTTGGGCTACAGCACAAGCGGTGGACGGAAACTCGACCAATATCTCGTGAGCTACAACGGAGCGATGCTCATCGTGCATAATAAGCAGTGAGTTTGTTTTGAGTTCTTAAGTTTTTGAGTTGATAAGTTTTTTAGCTTCTGATATGTGTAGCTAAGTTTGTGGTTGAGTTTTTGAGCTTCTAAAAGGTGAGGCTAGAGTTTTGAACTTTTGAGTTGTTACGATGCGCCTTTCTCACATTATTCTTCTTTTTGTCGTTGTGTGTGCTCTTGCCTCCTGCTCACATCAGAAGGTGGAGGAGCGCGGCATGTACTATTGGCGCACGTCGCTCAACCTCTCTAAGGAGGAGCGTGCGTTTCTGCAGCAGCATCACGTGGGCCGTCTCTATGTGCGCTACTTTGACGTGGTGTGTGACGACGCGGGCCACAGTCAGCCCAATGCCACACTGAGTTTCGACGACTCGCTGCCTGCGGGTCTGGAAATCGTGCCCACCGTCTACATCCTCAACGACTGCATGCGCCACGACGATCCGCTCCTGGCTGAACGCATCCTCAAGCGCGTCAGACAGATGAACGAGACCAACGACGTGGGACCGCTCAAGGAACTGCAAGTGGACTGCGACTGGACCATGCAGACCCGGCAACGCTTCTTCGGTTTCCTGAAACAGCTGCATGCGCTCTGCCAGAAAAACAACGTGCGGCTTTCGGCCACCATCCGTCTGCACCAGCTCTCGCAACCCGCACCACCCGTCGACCGCGGCGTGCTGATGGTCTACAACACCGGTGACGTCACCCGGCTCGACTGCGAGAAACCCATTCTCAACCTCGACGACGTGAAGCCCTACGTTCATCATCTCGACGACTACCATTTGCCGCTCTCAGCAGCCTATCCTCTCTTCACGTGGCGCGTGCTGTTTCGTGGCGGCCGCTACGTGGGCATCATGCACGGCGACGACGACCTGCCCGTATTGCGCGGCGACAGCATCGTCACCCGTCAACCTTCCTTGCAAGACATTCTTGAGGCTGAGCGTGTCATCCGTCGGCACGGACCCGATGCCCACTCGGAACTCATCCTATATGATTTAAGTAAACAAAACATTAACATATTCAACTTTTCCGACTATGAAAAGATTTTTTCAGTCCGTTAGCGTGCTTCTGCTCTTGCTTCTGTGGCCCGTTCTGTCGGCCGAAGCTTGTGTTTCTGAAGCTCCTACCCACAACGCTTACCTCTTTAGCGTCTACGACAATGCCCTGATGGAGAACAGTCCCTTCACCAGCCGCGTCAACGACTATTGGCGCAAATATGTGGGAAGCAATAATGAGTATTTCGACTGCATCAGCGACAGTACGGCCATCATGCGTGCGGCCCGGAAGAAAGGCGACCGCGAGACCTACGCCTACCTGCGGTTGCTCTACCGCTACGTTGCCGCGTCCAACATGATCAACAGCGGTTGGGATTATCCCACCAAGCAGCAGCTCAGCCTGTATAGTCGGTTGCTCAACGTTATGCTCAGCACCTCCCGCAACTACAAGGGCCAGCGGCTGCGCACGCAGTATGCGCTGATGGAGATGCGTGCCCTCTTCGCCCAGAAGAATTATAAGGCCGCGGCCGACGTCTGGGTGAAGAAAGGTAAGGCGCAGCCCGCAGGCGTCTTCCGCGACCTGATGCAGAACCTCTACGCAGGCTGTCTGCTGCGGATGAACCAGCGGCGGCAGGCTGTGGAGATCTATGCCCAGCAACAGGACTTCGCCAGTCTGAAATATTGCGTGCGCAAGTACCGCAATCTGGCCGGCATCAAGAGTGTTTATGCCCAGAATCCCAACTCCGCCACACTCATCTACCTCGTTCAGGACTTCGTCAACAACACCCAGGAGACCTTCGACATCTTTGAGGCCAACCGGTATCCCTTCGACTATGTGGAAAACACCGACTCGGCAAAGATTGACTGGCTGAAGGTGATCGACCGCAAGGCCATCTACCGTCAGGAGGCGCTCGACTTCGTCTCGTTCGCGCAGCAGGTCATCAAGGAGGGCAAGACCACGAGTCCTTGCTTGTGGCAGACCGCCATTGGCTGCATCCATCATGTGCTGGGCGACACCAAAGCCGCCAACAATGAACTGAAGGCTGCGCTCAATATGGCCGGAAGCGATCGGATGAAGGCCAACGCACGGGCTATCTATGCCGTCAACTCGGTCAGCGTGAACAAGGTCGACAATGACTATCTCAACTGGATAGCCCAAGAGATGGAATGGCTGCGGGCAGAGAGCAAGAAGGAGACCGATGGCCGATACAACCACTACGATGATGTGCTCGACCGTCTGGTGTTCAACAACCTCGTGCCAGTATTGCGCCAGAAGGGTATGGACGACCTGGCCTTGGCGCTCATTGCCTCGCAGCAGACCGGACTTTGGTACGTCGGCGAGTATTTCAACGCGCTGCAGAATCTTTCCACCGACCAGCTCATCGGCTATCAGCAGTGGCGCAAGGCACAGTCTAGGAACGACCTTGAGGCCTACGCCAGACGCTATGCGCCCCAGGGTGGCGACGACTACTACAACGACCTCATCGGCACGCGGCTCCTGGCCTGCGCCCGTTGGGCCGACGCCATACCTTATTTAGAAAAGGTGAGCGCGGGCTTCCTCTGCAAACAAAACATCGCGCCTTATGCCCAAAGAAGAAACTTCAATGTCGACCGCTGGTTCACCAAGCAGAAGGTGGGCTGGAGCGAAATGTATGCTCCCGCAAAGCTTTCAACGAACAAGAAGGTTGACTTCTGCCGCGAGATGATACAGGAAGAGGCCCGCTACCGCTTGATGCGCAATGGCCTGGAGAAGCGCCAGCAGGCTTACAAGCTCGCTTCGCTCTACTATCAGGCCAGCTATGAGGGCGACTGCTGGTGGCTCACGCAGTATAGCGTCAGTGCCTATCAGGACAGTACCCTCGTCGGGACTAAGGATTTTGTGGCAGAAGCTATCAGTCTGCTCGAGTCTGCCCAGACACAACAGTGGAACAAGAAGGAGGAGCGCCAGCAGTTCGAGCTGCAGCAGAAATCGCTCTACGCCCTGGCCTTCATCCGTCGCGATCCCATGTTGCTGGAAAGCTATGATGCCAACTACAACGTGGTAATTACCTATCAGCCCCGCTCGCGTCAGTATCAGGCCATGCAGCGTCTGCTCGACTTCAGCAATCGTTATCGGCAGAGCGTTGCCAGCTACATCAGCCGTTGCGATGTGCTGAAGGCCTTCTCGAAAAAGAAGGGCTGAGACCTCTTTTAGCTCCAGAGCGGCGATAGTAGCTATAGCTTCTATAGTCTCTATAGCAACTATAGTCTCTATAGCAACTATAGCCCCTATAGCAACTATAGCGACTATCTCAACTATCGCCGCTCTGGAGCTTCTACCTTTGTAAAACACCCTATTCCTTATTCTAAAAAGGCCTTAGTCTAAAAAATCTATCACAGCATGCAATAAATAGCTGGAAAGGATTTCATTATCCCGTTTTTTATCAGTAATTTTGCATAATGAACAGATCAACCAATCAAAACCAATATGAAAATAAAAACCATTATCACCGCTTGTTTAGCGATGTTGGCTATTAGCGGATTCGCCCAGCCGAAAGTGGCGGATTACAGAGTAGTACCTCTTCCTCAGAACATAGTACAACAAAAAGGTAATCCCTTTGTTCTGACCAATCATGTAACCATTTCCTGCAGCTCCAAAGAAGAGGCCCTGAAGCGCGATGCAGAATTCCTGCGCGACTACGTGAAGGAGTATACTGGCATTCAGCTTGATATCGTCGAAGGTAAAGGAGACATCCAGCTCAATCTGGACAAGAAGATCCTGCAGCCCGAAGGCTATGCCATCACGGTGAACAGCAAGCGCGTGACGCTGAGCGGACAGACGCCCGCCGGTGTCTTCTATGCCATTCAGACCCTGCGCAAGAGTCTGCAGCCCAACGTGAGTCAGATCGAGTTGCCCGCCGTCTCCATCACCGACGCTCCCCGCTTCGCCTATCGCGGCATGATGCTCGACTGCGCACGCCATTTCTTCTCGGTCAGCTTCGTGAAGAAATTCCTCGACATGATGGCCATGCACAACATGAACGTCTTCCATTGGCATCTGACCGACGACCAGGGATGGCGCATCGAAATCAAGAAGTATCCTCGCCTGACCGAAGTCGGCTCTAAGCGCGACATGACGGTGGTGGGCCGCAATTCAGAAGTCTGGGACAGCATCCCCTACGGCGGCTACTACACGCAGGAAGAGGCACGCGAGATTGTTCGCTATGCCGCTGATCGTTATATCATGGTCATTCCTGAGATCGACATGCCCGGCCACATGATGGGCGCTTTGGCTGCCTATCCCGATATGGGCTGCACGGGCGGTCCCTACAAGGTTTGGGGACTCTGGGGCGTGAGCGATCAGGTGCTCTGCCTCGGCAACGAGAAGACCTACAGCTTCTGCGAGGACGTGCTGAAGGAGATTATGGACATCTTCCCGTCCAAGTATATCCACATCGGTGGTGACGAGACGCCTACCACGAGTTGGGAGAAATGCCCCAAGTGCCAGGCTCTGGCCCAGAAGGAAGGCGTAGACATCAAGCACCTGCAGAACTATTTCACGGCCCACATGGAGAAGTTCATCGAGAAGAACGGTCACCGTGCTATCGGCTGGGACGAAGTGCTGCAGTCAAAGGATCTCAGCGACAAGACCATCATCATGAGCTGGCGTGGCGCAGAGCCCGGTGGTGAGGCTGCCGAGCGTGGACACGACGTGATTATGTCGCCGACAAGCTACAATTACTTCGATTATTATCAGACGGCTGAGGGCGAGAATCAGTGGAGCGAGCCGCTGCTCATCGGTGGCAACTTGCCCATTGAGAAAACCTACAGCTTCGAGCCTTATCCTGCACAGGCTACGCAGCAGGCCAAGAACCACATCATCGGCGTGCAGGCCAATCTCTGGACGGAATACATCCCCTATGAGTCGCTGGCCGAATATCAGGTGCTGCCGCGTATGGGCGCCCTCTCCGAGGTGCAGTGGATGGATCCGGCAAAGAAGAACTTCAACGACTTCAAACAGCGTTCGCTCTCGCTGCGCCGCCTCTACGACAAATACAAACTCACGTACAGAAGTAAACTTTGGAAAACGACCGAAAAGAAATAATAACTATGAGATTAATCATTGAAAAAGACTACACTGAGCTGTCGCAGTGGGCAGCTGAGCACGTGATCAAGCGCATCAACGAGTTTCAGCCCACTGCAAGTCATCCCTTCGTTTTGGGACTTCCCACGGGCTCTTCACCCGAAGGCATGTATGCCGCACTGGTCAAAGCTTACAAGGAGGGACGTGTGTCGTTCAAGAATGTGGTGACGTTCAACATGGATGAGTATGTGGGTCTGCCCGAGAGTCATCCCGAGAGCTACCACAGCTTCATGGCCCGTAACCTCTTCGACCACATCGACTGCCCCAAGGAGAACATCCATATCCTCAACGGCAATGCTGAGGACCTCGATGCCGAGTGCGCCAGCTACGAACAGAAAATCAAGGATGCCGGTGGCGTTGACCTCTTCCTCGGTGGCATTGGCCCCGACGGTCACATCGCCTTCAACGAGCCCTTCTCCAGTCTGACGAGCCGCACGCGCGTGAAATCGCTCACCACCGATACCATCATCGCCAACTCCCGCTTCTTCGACAACGACGTGAACAAGGTGCCGCGCCATGCGCTCACCGTAGGCGTCGGTACAGTAATGGATGCCCGCGAGGTGATGATTCTCGTCAACGGTCACCACAAGGCCCGTGCCTTGCAGGCTGCTGTTGAGGGTCCCGTCACTCAGGCTTGGACCATCAGTGCCCTGCAGCAGCATCCCCACGCCATCATCGTCTGCGATGAGGCTGCCACCGATGAGCTCAAAGTCGGCACCTACAGATACTTTAAAGATATAGAGAAAGACAACCTTTAAAAAGCCAGGGGGATAGAAGCCTGGGCGATAGTGGTTTGGAGTCGGTGGTCCGCCCCTCCCCATTCACCCCAAAAGCCCCATTCACCCCATAACTCTCTCTCCCCTCCCACAATCAAAAGAATCAAATACAATGAATCTCAATTTAAGTTCACAAATCGTCCTCAATCAGGTTCCTGAGGAGTTTTACAATCCGAAGACGGCCGTAGACCGCTCGGAGATCACACGTAACGAGAAAATAGAGACCGACATCTACCCGAAGGTGGATGAAGGTGCAAGTGCCATAGCCAACGCCATCGTCAAGGAAATCAAGGCCAAGCAGCAACTGGGCAAGTACTGCGTGCTGGGCCTCGGTACCGGACAGAGCCTCACGCCCGTCTACGATGAGCTCATCCGCCTTCACAACGAAGAGAAGGTGAGCTTCAAGAACGTTGTCGTGTTCAATGCCTACGAGTATTTCCCGCTTAAGGCCGACAGCGCCATCAGCAGCATTCACCAGCTCCGCGAGCGCTTCCTCGACAAGGTGGACATTCCCGCTCAGAACATCTATACGCTCGACGGCAGCATCGCTCAGGACGAGGTGCAGCAGCTCTGCCGCCTCTATGAGGAGCGCATCCAGACCTTCGGCGGCATCGACATCATGCTGCTCGGTATCGGCCGCATCGGCAACATCGCCACCAACGAGCCGGGTTCGGGCATCGCCACCCGCAGCCGTCTGATCCTCATCGATGCCACGTCGCGCGAGGAGATGACGATGAGCTTCGGTGGTCAGGAGGCTGTGCCGCCTTGCTCCATCACGCTCGGTATCGCCAATATCCTCTCTGCCCGCAAGATTTTTCTTACGGCCTGGGGTGAGGAGAAGGCCGACATCATCCGTAAGACCGTTGAGGGTCAGGTGAGCGAATCTATCCCTGCTACCTACTTGCAGACCCACAATGACTGTCACGTGGTCATCGACCTGGCTGCTGCCGGCAAGCTCACGCGCATCATCCATCCCTGGCTCGTCTCCTCGTGCAAGTGGACCGACAAGCTGACGCGCGCTGCTTTGGTTTGGCTGTGCGGTGTAACCCACAAGCCCATCCTGAAGCTCACCAACAAGGACTACAACGAGAACGGACTCTCCGAGCTCCTGGCACTCTACGGCTCAGCCTATCAGTGCAACATCAAGATCTTCAACGACCTGCAGCACACCATCACCGGATGGCCCGGTGGCAAGCCCAACGCCGACGATACCTACCGTCCCGAGCGTGCCAACCCGTTCCCCAAGCGCATCATTGTGTTCTCACCGCACCCCGATGACGACGTGATCTCTATGGGCGGCACCATTCAGCGACTGGTCAATCAGGGCCACGACCTGCATGTAGCCTACGAGACGAGTGGCGACATCGCTGTCAACGACGAGGAGGTGACCCGCTTCATGCACTTCATCAACGGCTTCAACCAGATTTTCATCGACAACAAGGACGAGGTGATCAAGAAGATGTATAAGGACATCAAGAAGTTCCTCGCCGAGAAGAAGGAAGGCGACATCGATACGCTCGACGTGCGCCACATCAAGGGTCTTATCCGTCGTGGCGAGGCCCGCACGGCCTGCACGTTCAATAAGATTCCTCTCGACCACGTCCACTTCCTCGACCTGCCGTTCTATGAGAGCGGTCGCATCGAGAAGCTGCCCATGACAGAGAAGGATGTCAACATCGTGCGCGACCTCTTGCAGCAGGTGAAGCCCCACGAGATCTTCGTGGCCGGCGACCTCGCCGATCCTCACGGCACTCACCGCAAGTGCACCGATGCCGTTCTCGCTGCTATCGATGAGGAGAAAAAGGCCGGTGCCGAATGGCTCAAGGACTGCCGCATTTGGATGTATCGTGGCGCATGGGCCGAGTGGGAAATCGAGAACATCGAGATGTGCGTCCCGATGTCGCCTGAGGAGCTCCGCGCAAAGCGCAATGCCATCCTGAAGCACAGTTCGCAGATGGAGAGCGCTCCCTTCCTTGGCAACGACGAGCGCCTCTTCTGGCAGCGTGCCGAAGACCGCAACCGCGGCACCGCCAAACTCTACGATGACCTTGGCCTTGCCTGCTACGAAGCCATGGAGGCCTTCGTGCAGTATCGTCCGTAAACAAACGATAAACAATCAATACCTTCAAGGAGGAGCCGGGAACATGATTTCCCAGCTTCTCTTTTTTTGTTTTGCTGTCATCTCTTTTTGGCCAATTTGCTGAAATAAAACTAAGATTAGCAGATAATTTTTGTGCTGTTTCAATGTTTTGCCTACTTTTGCAAGTGAAACAACAGATAAAACGCTATGAAACAGTTAAAGAAGAAATCCATCAACATCATTGTACGCACTGCTTTTTGCGGCGCCTTCCTCGTGGCGGCACAGTATTCGTCGGCCAAGGAGTGGACGCTGAAGCAATGCATTGACTACGCACTGCAGAACAACATAACGCTGTTGAAGACGCGTGTGCAGCATCAGAGAGCCATTGAGGACTGGAAGCAGAGCAAGGCCGCATTGCTGCCTTCGCTGAGTGCTGCCACCTCACAGAACGTTTCCTACAACCCGTGGCCCGAGACTGGCAGCTACACCGTGGCCGGCTCGAAGGTGCAGACCAATGTGGACAAGGTCTACTACAACGGCTCTTATAGCGTGACGGGCAACTGGACCGTGTGGGACGGCAACGTGCTGCGCAACACGGCAAAGCTCAACAAGCTGACAGCCGAGCAGGCCGGACTCGACTCTGCCGTGACGGCCAACAGCATTCAGGAGCAAATCGCACAGCTCTTCGTGCAGATTCTTTATTCCAAGGAAGCCATCGAGGTGAACAGGCAGACTCTGGAGACGTCGAAAGCGAACGAGGAGCGCGGTAAGGAGTTCCTCAAGGTGGGCAGCATGAGCAAGGCCGACGTGGCACAACTCACGGCCCAGCGCGCCCAGGACGAATACTCGCTCGTGCAGGCCGAGAGTAATCTTCGCGACTACAAGCGTCAGTTGAAGCAACTGCTGCAGATAGTCGATGATGACGACTTCGACGTGGTCACTCCCGAGACCACCGATGCCATGGCGTTGCAGGATATCCCGTCTGTAAGTACCGTTTATAATAGCGCTCTGGCCACACGTCCCGAGATCAAAAATGCGATGTTGGGCATCCAGTCGAGCGACTTGCAGCTGAAGATTGCCAAGGCCGGCAAGCTCCCCTCGGTGAGCATGAGCGCCGGCGTCAGCACCAACACCACCTCTATGAACGACAACGACTGGGGACAGCAGCTGAAAAACAACTTCACGCTGGGCGGCGGTCTGACGCTGAGCATTCCGCTCTTCGACCAGCGCCGCACGAAGACTGCCGTCAACAAGGCCATCCTGCAGAAACAGAGCTATCAGCTCGACCTTCTCGACAAGCAGACCACGCTCCACTCTACTATTGAGAACTATTGGCTCCAGGCCACCAACAATCAGGCACAGTTCAAGAGCGCCCGGACTACAACCGAGAGCGCACAGGCCAGCTACGACCTGCTGAGCGAGCAGTTCAAGCAGAATCTGAAGAATGTCATCGAGCTGATGAACGGTAAGAACACCCTTCTTCAGGCTCAGCAGAATGAGCTTCAGGCCAAGTATCTCACCATTCTCAATATCGACATGCTCAAGTTCTACGAGGATGGAACACTCAACAAATAAGTAGGGTGTCCAATTCGTTGTGCCAATTTTAGCTCACTTTTCTGAGCGTCTTGGTCCGTTCTGTAACCCAATTCTTGGGCAGGTGCTCGGTTGACCAGGCACTGATGTCCTTCAGTTTCACA
>Ga0256406_1002288_pt1 | contig 27626 bp, 26 predicted proteins | sample RumenRJG_03DNA_FD_185986 | JGI IMG/M metagenome (GOLD analysis project Ga0256406, IMG submission 185986) | Bovine rumen microbial communities from Lethbridge, Alberta, Canada - RJG_03 | ecosystem: Host-associated > Mammals > Digestive system > Stomach > Rumen | place: Canada: Alberta | collected...
GTTTATTTGTCGTGTGCGGCCTTGTCCGCAAGGCTGCACACTTTCCCCCAAAACCACAACTAGTTATAAATATGAACAGTTTCAACAATATCTTAGACATGTTCCCCGAAAGGGAAATGAAAGACAATCTCAATGACATTATCGTTGTCATAGACGAGCTATCCCATAAGACACCTGTTGTCGGATTCCATCATTCATTTTATGTGCCAGGATGGATCGGTTTCTTCCAGCTCATGTTCGTAGAGAGCAAGATGAACAAATTCGCATCTCAATCATTCTGTAGGAACATGAACTACTTTGAATTTGGCGACTGGCTCATCAACAAGTCAAAGGAAATCGCTGATCTTCAAAAAAGAACAGCGACTGAAGACCAGCAAATAACCGAATCACAGAATGATGCTATTATTCGAGTGTTCAAAGTATTGGCTGCTTTATGGATGAACTATCTGCCAGAGATTTCCACATACCATAGCATCAAATATACAGAGAACACGCTAATATCTCCTGCCGGAATGGTTTATAAGGGACTAGAAGAAAACCTGAAGGGACTTGGATATGAACAAAGTGACGATAGTGGAAAAGGTTCAAAATCAAGTGTGAAAGATGATGCAAAAGGGTGTTTGTACAGCATTGTTGGCTATATACTGAATATTCTCTTGCTTGCGGCCATATTCGGCTTGTTAGGGGCAATATTTGGCTGATTTTTACGTTATATATATATGTGTAACTTGTTGTTATAAACGACTCTATTAGAGTTATCATTTAACGTCTAATTCGAAAGAGATAATTATGATTGAACTAAGACCAGCATTTGAAGAGGCTTTAAGAAATTTAGGCAATTGGAGAAATAAGTACCCTTATCAGGTATATCCTCACAAAATTGTGCTGAACATGATGTATCGAGCATACAGCACACGTTTTGTTTATCAAGCATTTGCCAACGATGAACTGCCAGAATTTGACGACTTCCAAGAAGCTGCCAAATATGTGATTGAATTCTATGGGGAAACAGCTCTAAGAGAAGTAATGCCCTATCTTGAAGGATGGATGGCAAACAACCCATATGAACAAGTGGGGCCTCTTAGCACCGCCCGCTACGAGAAACTGGCCACCCAAGCGGAAACTGACAAGAAGTTTAAGGAGGAACTGGAATTCTCTTATATTTTCGAGTTACTCAACGACATGAGTGTACTTTATTTTATTGCATTCAGATTGACAGGTCTATCTGAGGTTGATGCCATCGCAAAGATGAGTGATGTTATCATTGAACCCTTGGAGCATATGGATTACACTATTACCAAACAAGTTTTCCAACAATTGCTTGTTGGTAGATACATGAGCATGAACTATCATCCATTGCCATAATAGATAAGAATGGAGAATTTCCTGTGGGCATATTGTCTGAATGAAGAACAGTTCACAAAACTGTATCGTATCATTTGTAAGATTCCTGGTCTGTTACAATATCTAACAAACCACAATGACCGTGAGCTTCCAAGCCTAATTCTCAACTTCAAAATGTTTGTAGAAACCGAAGGGACATCTACCCCCGGCATAAGGACTAATCTGGAGCTTATCAAAAACAAATACGACTTGTTCAGAAAAGAATATGAAGATAAAAACAGGGAACAGAATGAGTTCTCATACGACTTCGACCTTTATCATGTTCTAACCTGGAATCCTAAGCCCAAATGGACAAACAACATGACTGTTGAAGAGATTGATTATCTCGATCATTTCATCCCAAAGGTTCTCGGACTTCCAGAATATCTTCATAAAAACACTAACAGTGAGAATCTGTATGATTTAATTGTAGCCTATCAGCTGCAATTGAACGCAACGGGGTTAAACAATGCAGAAATTGATTTTCTACTAGAAACCATAAAGGAAAGATTCTATCGCATAATGGATGATCATAAAGAAGCCATCCACTATGTAAATCATAGCCATCAGATAAACGACCATCGGTTGTTAGATGATTTTACAACAGAGGCTGCAAATTCTTTCTATCCGATGGAAGTACAAGATGAAAGATGTAGTGATTTTGCCAACAAATATCTCAAAGTCTTTCATCCCTATATTGCAAGCGAAATATTCCAGAAGTTTTTCAGAGCCAACAAATTGAATGTTGCATTATCATTTGCTCATCAGGAATTCAATCATATATTCTCTTCCCCCAATATCTATTGGCACAATAAGGAGGCGATTTTTGGTTATGTCAACATTCTCCATAATATATTAGATGCCTTAGGACACAAAGGCCTGAACCTGTTGCACGACAAAAACCCGAAACTCCAGGGTAATTTTCTCGAAACGCTTTATCTTCTTCTGTCCAGAATGATTTATTGGACTGATAAGGAAACACATAAAGACGAAAAATATGATGATGCGAGTTTGCCCATCAACGTCCAGCACAAGCTTCGGGCGTACAAACTAAGAGGGTATCTAATGGAACATTATGGAGAGCTACTTGTTTCAAACATCGATCATGCGGATGCAAACAAGATGAGTTTTGCAGATTATACTGCAGCTCACTCAATGGCATACATCCACAGAATTGTTGGCAGCAACTCCATTTTCAAAAGAGAAGCTGATAGAGTATTCCACTTAAAAGGGATTTTCCAACATTGCACTCCAGAAAAGGCATCTGAAGAAGGTTTTTGTATGAGTGATGAACTTGCAATGGCTATACATAAAAAATATAAGGAAGGGAAATACAGTCTACCCCAAAAGGATGTTTCTGAATTAATTCTATTTCTAAGAACCTATTTTAAGAACGAACAGAAGATTGCATTGGAGAACAATGAACCTATCTCCTATTTGCATAAAGACAATTTCTCTCCTGCATACAAATCAAGCAAAGATGAAATAAGGAATTATCTGCAAGCCAATGGTATTCAGTATCTATATCATTTCACGGAAAAGCAGAAGATACAGTCTATCATCAAATACGGTGGTTTATTCTCGTATAAGCGTGCCTTCGATGAAAGTATAGCAATGCCTGTCAGGGAGGATATGGCTCTCACACGAGACATCGACGCGAAAAAGGGATTGGAAGATTATGTAAGAACTAGTTTCTGTCCCAGATTACCCAAAATAAAGGAGAGACAAGCCGAAGGTGCTGAATTGGTACTATTAAAGATAGATCTCGATGTTGCACTATTTGACGAGACCCTATATACGGACATGGAGGCGACTCAATCAAACATGAAATATGGTGGTGATTTCGATGACCTCAAAAAAGTGAATCTCAAAGCGACTCAAAAGGATGTATCAAGACCTGAAGACGAAGACTATTGGCAACGGCAAGCCGAAGTCTTAATTAAAGGTTTTATACCTCTAAAATACATTCTTAATGTTAAATCTCCTGAAATTTTGCCCTAATGCGTAAATTTTACACAATAATGTTTGGTGGTAACAAAAAGGTTTTGTATATTTGCAGCGTAAATAATACACAATGAAATATTAAGAGTATGGAATTTAATAAGAAAACAGGCAAATGGGAATCCAAATTTTGGCATCCTGCTTTAACAACAGATGCCGTAGTTTTCGGATTCGACAAAGAGGATGGTTCTTTGCAAGTCCTCCTTATTAAAAGAGGCAAAGCAAAGTCAGGTGAGGTTCCTGCTTTTGAAGGCTATTGGGCACTGCCAGGCGGTTTTATTCAAAAAGATGAGCCAACAGACGAATGTGTTCATAGAGAATTATTTGAAGAATCATCAATGAAACTCTTTAATAATGACAAAGGTATTAAGCCTGAGTTCATTGAACAGCTTAAAACATATTCAGCACGAGGTAGAGACCCACGTGAGTTCGTCGTGACAGTTGCTTATTATGCACTGGTTAAAAGGGATAAATATATTATCAAAGGTGGAGATGATGCTGCTGAAGCAAAATGGTTCTCTATTGATGAACTGCCAAAATTGAATCTTGCATTTGATCATGCTCAGATTATTCAAGATGCGATTGATAGACTGCGGGAAAGAATACATTTTGAACCTATCGGATTCAATCTTCTTGACAAAGAGTTCACAATGCCTCAGTTGCAGAACATATATATTGCCATTCTTAATCCACCAGAAGATGACAATACTATACGGGACAGAAGAAATTTCCCCAAAAAAATGCTGAAACTTGGCTATATCAAAGAAACAGGAAAGAAAGTAACTGGCAATCCATATCGCTCACCAAAGTTATACACTTTTGACGAAGAGGCATATAAGGATGCCAAGAAAATTGGAATGAGATTAGAATTCTAAGAGCTTTCTAAACATTAGCCTCCCAAACTGGGAGGTTTTAATGGCCCCAATTTCTCAAAGCGTCATTTATACACAATGAAAACAAGGACTGATGTTAATTAAATAACAAAAGATATGAACGAGAATTTAGATAAATCCATGCCGGAATGGCATAATATCGCAGATGTGTCAGTACAGAGAATATGCGATAACTCCATCGTATCGCAGACACTATATGTCAAGATTATCGATGGTGAAAGATTCTATAAAGTTAATGGTGAACATGTGAGGATGCTGACGGGAACAGAATATGTAAATGGTTTCGGTTATAATGCCGTAACTGCCTCATATAGGCTATTGCTTTAAGAAACATGTTATAATAACCTCAAAAACAATTTCATTATGGACGAGTATGAAGATTATGAAATGTTCCAGGATGATTCCTACGAAGAAGAATATGGAACACATTATGGAAAGTACGCAGGTACTTATGCACAAGATGTTGCTGGTTATAGCGACGATGTAATAGATGATGCTTTCGATGGCGACCCTGATGCCTATTGGAATATTGATTAACAACACTAATAAAAAGAATTATGATTGGCAGTATTATTGGAGATATTGTTGGTAGTGTATATGAATTCACTCCAAACAACATCAAGACAAAAGAATTTGAGTTCTTTGATCCTGATGGCAGTTATACGGATGACAGCATCTTGACATTCGCAACAGCCGATTGGCTTCTTCATGGAGGTGAGGTTGCGCATTATTACAGTAGGTATGGGGAGAAATATCCCTGGCCAATGGGTGGATATGGAGGCGGTTTCAAACTTTGGCTTGTCCGCACTATCCGGCAACAGGATTTCCGACCATACAACAGCTGTGGCAATGGCTCAGCCATGCGTGTTGGCCCAGTTGGATGGGCATTTAACACTATTGAAGAGGTTCTTTCTATGGCAAAGGAAAGTGCGGAATGCACACATAACCACCCAGAGGGAATTAAAGGCGCACAGGCCACAGCATTAGCCATTATGATGGCAAGGCAAGGATGCACCAAAGAAGAGATACGTTCAGAGATAGAAAAACGCTTTGAATACAATCTTCAGTTTACCTGTGATGAAATCAGACCGACATATACATGGGGAGGAACATGCCAAGACAGTGTTCCGCAAGCTATTGTCGCATTTCTCGATGGTAAAGATTATGAGGATTCTGTCAGGAACGCTATTTCAATTGGTGGCGACAGTGACACACTTGGATGTATTACAGGCAGCATTGCAGAAGCATTCTTTGGAGTACCTGATGAACTGAGAAAGGAGGCCATGAAGTATCTTCCTATAGAATTTCAGAACGTTGTAAATGAATTTGAAAACAAGTACGGAAATAAATAAAAAGACTGATTATGAAAAAGACAAATAAGTTTTGGAAGTTGTTCAAGAAAGGCAACAAACCACAAAAAGAAAAGGACGTGATCTCTACGTCCTCTCAGCCTGAAACAGGCTCTGTCAACATAGAAAAAGAGTTTACTGCTTCTAAAGAAGAAAGCAAACCTGATTCCAATGAAGACAAGATGAATGACGGCAAAGCACGTATTTACAATCTGATCATTGTCGATGAGAGTGGTTCTATGAGTCATCTTCGGGAATCAACGCTTTCAGGAATCAATGAGACCATCTGTACCATTCACAGTGCCCAGGAAGAGTTTGCCGCAACGCAGAAACATACTTTAACTCTTGTAACTTTCGACTCAGGCTCAAACAGGCCAGATGTACGAACTATGATTGACAACCAACCCATCTCTGAAGTGAAAGAGTTCAAGGATTACATGCCAAATGGATGTACTCCACTATATGATGCCATGGGACAGTCGTTGACACACCTCCATGACCGTATAAAGGATGACAAAGACGCAACAGCTGTTGTAACTGTCCTGACTGACGGATTAGAGAATGCTTCCAGAGAATGGGATGCAACTGGATTACGCCGTCTGATAGAACAATTGAAGTCGGAAGGTTGGTCTTTTGCATATATGGGTTCTGCTCATAACGTGAAAGAAGTGACAGACTTGCTCTCCATTGAAAATGTAGTCGAATTTAGTCACAATGACCTCGGAGCTGGTAGCACATGGGGGCGTGAACGTTCATCTAGACGTGCCTACTATGCAAAGATGAATAGAATGTACGAAGAAGATAGGTCTATGTCAAGAGAGGAAATACTGGAAAGAAAGCGTCAGTATGCAAAGGAGTACTATGGGCCAAGGGTATCAAATGACCGTATTGACCATCTTGAAGAAAATGAAATCTTCGTGTTTGGAAGCAATGCAAGCGGTTACCATGGTGGAGGAGCTGCAGCCTATGCCATGCGCAAATTCGGTGCCATTTGGGGACAAGGCGAAGGATTGCAGGGGCAAAGTTATGCTATTCCGACGATGGAGGGAATTGCAGAAATGAGTGAAGCCATCAAAAGATTCACATCATTCGCATCCGAGCATTCTGAATTACGTTTCTTGGTTACACGGGTTGGTTGCGGTGTCGCAGGTTATTCCACCAGCCAGATTGCTCCCCTATTCAAGGAATGTATTCCATTGGAAAATGTCGCATTACCCTCAGACTTTTGGGACGTTCTCGGATTAAAAATGTATTAGTTATATATCTGTATAGGCTAAGTATTCACAAATAAAAAGAGTATTACATGAAAAATCTACTGGTCTTGCTGCTGTTATTGGTGGCTCTGAGCGCAAATGCGCAAGATAAGAAGAACAATCGACCTACATCATATAATTATATGAGAGGTGTCGAGTCTGTTCAAAATGAGAAGACAGAGGAAGCTCTTGAATTCTTCAACAAAGATATACAAGAGAATCCTAAGAACGGCTATTCTTTTTCATGGATTGCCATGTTACGAGTACATCAAGAAGAATATGGACGCGCTCTTACTGCCGCAGATATGGCAATTAAATTGCTCCCAAAGAAGGATGCGGAGTATGTCATCTTTGCATACACTACGAGAGCTGATGTTTATCTGAATCTCGAAGATACCGTTAAGGCCATTTCCGACTTAACAACCGCAATCAAGATTAAACCAGATGAAAACAGCTTATACGAAAAACGTGCTCAAATCTATTATGAGCAAGAAGAATATGACCTTGCCGATGCCGACTATCAGAAGATGATCGAGCTGAAACCAGGTGAGACGATGGGTTATATGGGACTGGGGCGTAATGCAAATGCGCAGAAAAGGTGGGACGATGCCATCAAGCAATTTGATTATGTTACTAAACTGGCTAGTGATTATTCGCAAGGTTACGCTTTTAGGGCAGAATCATACATCGGAAAAGAGAAGTGGGCAGAGGCTACCGATGATATTGTAAAAGCCCTAAGCTTTGATTGGGACAGAAAAGCCCTTTATCTTGCTAACACACTCAAAGAACCAGCGTTCACAATGTTGGTTTCAAAAATCAAAGTTCAATCTGCAAAATCGCCGAATGAAGCCACATGGCCTTATATCATCGGAACTATGTTTGAACAAGACAAACAGTACACAAAAGCGATTGAATACTATGAGACAGCAAATAGTAAAGACGTATCTCCAGTTGTTCACCAGAGAATATCTGAATGTTACTATGAGCTTGGCAACTATGAGGAAGCCCTTAACAGTATCAACCAAGCCCTAAACCTGGACAGTACAGACCTTTCATATAAGGCGCGAAAGGCTAACATATACTATGAGATGGGTGATGTTGAATCCGCGATTGCAGAATGGGACAATGTACTGACAGCCCAGCCTGAGTATGGTTTTGGATATTATCGCCGTGGCTGGTTCAAGGAACTTGCTGGGGATATGGACGGAGCCATAGAAGACCTTTCAATGTCTATAGTTTTAGAACCCGAATATTCCTACTCATACGTCAGCAGAGGTGACATTTATATGAAACAAGGCAAGAAAGAGTTGGCTGAAGCCGATTTCAAAAAAGTGATAGAAATAGAGGACTCACCAGAAAAATACGACTGTATTCATTACGCCTACCAAGGGATGGGTGATTATGACAGGGCAATTGCAGCTATCGATAGCATCATAGCCAGGGATTCAACTGATGCCGGAAACTACTATGATGCTGCTTGTCTCTACTCACGAATGCAAGATAAGGCAAACGCTTTACGCTATTTGGAGAAATCTTTTGAACTTGGGTATAACCGCTTTGCGCATGTCGAACGTGATTTTGACATGGACTTCCTTCGTGATACAGAAGAATTCAAGACACTTATTTCAAAGTATAAGTCTGCAAAAGTCTCATCCAAAAGGGAACAAAGCAATCATGTAACAAGCAAGGAATCTATTATTACAGAAATTCCATTTACAAAGGAAGACGGTATTTGCAAGGTGAAATGCCAAATCAACGGATTGCCCCTACACTTTGTCTTTGACACTGGGGCTAGTGATGTAACGCTGTCAATGGTGGAAGCTACTTTCATGATGAAAAACGGCTATCTGTCAAAAAAAGATGTCATTGGCAGCCAAAGGTATATGGATGCTAATGGTGATGTTAATGTCGGAACAGTTATCAACATCAAGAATGTCAATTTTGGTGGCCTGGATCTGAATAATATTCGGGCTTCTGTTGTAAGGAACCAAAAAGCTCCACTACTACTTGGCCAAAGTGTTTTGGCACGACTTGGGAAAATTGAGATCGATAACGCAAAAAAAGTTATTAAGATAACTCAATAAGAATGTTGCATAGTTATTTCAGTTATAAACAATTAAAAAAAGTACAATTATGATGCCAGGTAATCCCCGAATCCTCGTTTGCCCATTCTGCGGCAAGGAGAAAGCAATCATGTCACTCATCTCTGGTAACACTTTTGGAGCTGAGATTTGGTCTGACAACAAGCAAATAGCCCCAATGCTGCCTGAAATCTCGTATGTTCAGAAATGTCCAGAGTGTGGGAAGTATTACATTACTGGAAGGCAGGAAGTAAAGTATGCGAAAGACGGGCACTCTTTCGACCAAGGCCTTCTGTCTTATCCTGAAATGAAAGAAGCTTTCATTCAGTTGTCAGAGGAGGGTTTTGTGAACGAGAAAGAAGAAACCAATGTACGTATGATGCTTCATCACGCATACAATGATTATTATTACAGAAGTGACGACAATAAGGAAATAAATGCCGAAGACAAGAAGCTTTTCCACGAAAATGGCTCTTGGCTTATTGACAACCTTATTACTGACAGTGTGCTAAAAGCAGAGTTCTATCGTGAGATTGGTGAATTTGAAGCCGCACATGACATCCTTGAATCCTTAGAAGTCGAAGACGAGTTCTTAAAACGTATCGTGTCACTAATACAAGAGAGATTGCAAAACAATGATTGCAGGGTTTTCAAAATACAATAAACCATGAGAACAATAAGAAGAGTGTTAATCCTAATGGTGATTGCAGGTATGGCCTCATGTTCAAAGCCAACACCTAAAAGCGTAGAACATAGTGACCCTCTCCCCGTCAATTATGAGAATGAACTTTTCTCAATTAAAATGCCAAAGGGATGGATTTGTGATTCTTCTGGCTGGAAAGGGTTGGATTCTTTACAAAACACCGTAGAGATTTACGACCCCAATGGAAACGTCGTATGGTTTCACTTTGTCAAAACGTTCTGGCCATTCAAATGGAATGATATAGACGAAGCAAAAGAAATGGCAAAGACTGCCAGAGCTATTAGCGGCGATGATACAGAGCTAATCCATGAAGTTGACAGTGTGGAAGTTGGAGGCTATCCAACGAGCATACTATATTTTGCCAATTATGTGGATAATGACACCATTATACAAAAACAATTTGTAACTTATCTTCAAGATTCACACATTGTCATATACTTCAATGAGAACTTCTATGTCCAGAACTGGGAAGACGCACAGGAATTGGGAGACATGATAATAAGCACTATTAAGCTTAAAAAGGTCGAGAATCCCTTGGAGAATGACAGCGTTCTAAAAAGGTCAATGGAAGAAGGATTAGAAAATCATCCAGTGGAAGAGAAATATTTGAATAATGCAACACGGCTTATAGAGCAATATTCTAAAGATGAGTAAACTGAGAGCATATTGGGATTCACGGTCTCTGTTTGGAAAGATTGTAATGGCAATCGCACTACCAATTTTTGCCGTAGTAGCAGGAGTTGAACATCTTATCGCAAAGATGACTGGAGCAACATATAATGAAGTCAACATCATTGTATATTATCTTGTCATCCCATTATCATGGACGTTAATGATTGACTACATTACAAGAATGCCATTTCTAACGCCCCTCCTTACATCTGCATGGATTATCTTTATATGGAAAGACAAAATGAAATTCAGGAACCGGTGTGACTGGGCGTTCAAAAAGTCCGTTGATTTCCTATTATGGTTCAAGAAGCTTGGTTGGAACTATGTAGTAAGTTCAGTAATTATTTGTGTGATTGTACCATTATTGATATATGTTGAGCTAATTTACGCTATTTATTGAATTTATGGCAAAAAGACTAAAGAAACCAATTAGAATGATACTGAAAACATTCATCATCATTATTGTCATCTTCGCGCTAAAATGGTTGTGGGTGGCAGTTTCTACTATGGGACATGGTTCTTTTGAGGGAGAAAAAACAGAAATCCTTCGTAGAAGAAACTTTCTTGCAAACAAGCTTATAACCTCACCAGATGGAGTACTCAATGAAATGCCGAGCGGAATAGGACGACAGTTTCAAGGAGAGTGGGCTATGTATTCTTGTTCGATGTTCACGGCAGCATTGGTGAACATCGGCAAACTATATCCTGAAGAGAGAGAAAAATCCATCAAACAGATAGAACGGCTTATAGATATCGTCATGTCACCTGAACTTCGGGAATATGATGCGGCCAGATGGGGAGAAGATCCATTAGAGAGTTGGGACAGTGAGAATAGCCACATGTCATACCTGAGTATTTTATCATGGATGATAAGCGGTTATAAGGCTATTGGCGGAGGTGACAAGTACGATGACGTGTATTATCAAGCATGCAGCACATTGAACTGGCGGATGCAGAATAGTCCTACTTTAAACCTGCTGACCTATCCCAATGAGGCTGTCTATATCCCGGATATGCTGGTGACAATTGTTGCACTAAGTAACTATTCCCGCCAATGTGATGGACGCTATAATCCTATCATTAAGGAATGGATTAACAAAGCAAAGATTGAGTGGACAGATAAAGAGACTGGTTTGATAAAATCATTTCTGAGCTATGATGGCTCTGAAATGCCAGCTCCTGTAAAAGGGTCATACTCTGCTCTTATTTGCTATTACCTGACATTTGTTGATGTGGATTTTGCAAAAGAACAATATGAATTACTGAAGAAGCATTTCATTCAAAAGAATCCAATGACTGGAATCCGCGAATACAATGATCGTTCATGTTTAGTGGGAATGGATATTGATTCCGGTCCTATACTCTTCAATCTCAGTCCTTCAGGAACAGCATTTGCAATTGGCCCTGCGACATATTTCAATGATTCAGACTTTCGCTCACATTTATTGATGACTGCGGAAATAGGTGGTTCAACCATTAGAGGCTGGAACACTAACCATTACTTGCTAGCTAATCTGGCATTAGTTGGAGAAGCTATAACTTTAGCAATGAGAACAAGCGTACCCTGGTTTACAGAATAATACATATAACAACTATGAGAAAGCTAGCATATTGGTTTGTGATGACATCTATAATGATGTCTGTTGTCTGCTGTAATCATAATAGTCAGTCAACACAAAACGGGATTAATAACAGAGTATCTAATGATTCAGACAATTTGGCCGATGATACGTGTGGTCATTATATGGAGTTTATAACCATCTCTAATGAGGATTTGTGGCTAAAAGTAGATCCATCTTTACCAAAGCCACAAATGATTAAGAGGTTGATAGATGCTTATAATGCTTCTGTCGTTCAAAACAGCATTATGACGGACTTCGATTTGCAAATGAGAGGATATGACCTAAAGGAGGTTGTTAATGCCATTGAAAGTATAGACTTGAGAAGGGTCAAGGATGCCGAGGTTATGAATAAACTGAAAGCGTATAAAAAAGAAATGCTTTATTTGCTATCCGTCAATCCAGATAGCATAAATCAAGAGATTCATAACCCATGGAAAGCGAAAGATGAACTATATGCGTATTTATCAAAGAAATATAATGTTCACACCTTTGGTACGTTGAATGAGGATAGATATTGGAAAGAATACAATAATTGTCAAAGTGTACCAGAATGGGAAGAATTGAGAGGAAAGCGTGGCAATAAACAAATGGTTAAGGCTATACAGACGAAGTACAAGAATGCTAAAGACTTTGATGCTCGCTGTATCTATGCCATAGAGCTTGGCCATGCATACGAAGCAGATATAGATTCATGGGGAACAGACGATTATCAGAATCCAGCTGTTCCCATCATGGAATCTTTGATGAAAGAGAGAAAATACTCTTTATATCTAAACGAACTATGGCAAAAATGGCGTGTGTTATATCAAAACAGTAAAGGAGCATCAAAAGATTCAGAAATTCCCAATATCATTTATAATGAATTCCGAAATATATGTGCTTGTACGGTTTTAGCCTATATAGAAAAACATCCTGATGACATCAAGGCTATCAACGAGTTTCTGGTGATAGCATGTAAGGAGAACATCTTACGAGAAGGAGAATTCTCTTATGGTAATCAGAATGCAGTCGAAAAATATTATCTCTTTCATGAGATTTACGACAAAGATAATGACGAATAAGAAATAGAAACCTCGTTTAATTTTGAATTAGGAATAAAGATGTAATAAGTCTGTTGTATTGAATAAGGTAATGAATCTGATTTTATATAAGTTTGGCATTAAACAATGTAACCCAGATGGCATTTTGGGGTATTTTTATTTAATTTCGTTAAATAAAATCACTTTTTTGATTTTTTGAGTTCTCGTTTCATGGAAATTTATTATATTTGCGTTAAAATTTAATTTTATTGTTCATGGAGAATTTAAATAGATTAAAGGCAGTCCTTGCTGATGCGGGTCAGACTAACAAATGGTTAGCAGAACAATTAGGAAAAGATCCTGTAACCGTGTCAAAGTGGTGTACAAACACTACCCAGCCAGATTTGCAGACATTATCCAAAATATCGGATTTGTTGCATATTGACATTCGTGAATTGCTCGTGAGCAGGAACCAACCTGTTCAACCTTTAACTAAAGAAATAAATAATCTTTAAAGAAATATTGCATTATGGGTAAATCTATTGGTATTGATCTCGGAACCACCAATTCCGTTGTTGCATTCAAGGATGCAACTGTGAGAGTTATTGCAACAGGCCCCAATAATGAGGACCTATGTCGTTCATGTGTCGCCATTGACAGAAGTGGCAGCTTTACCGTTGGTAATGCTCCATACAAGAACTGGAGAAGATATGCTCCAAATATTGTTGTGTCAGTGAAGCGTCTGATGGGTGCAGCCATTTCTGACCCACAAGTTCAAAAGATGAAAGCTGACAAGGATATGTACCCCTATGGCATAGCTAAGATGTCTGGAGGTACGGATGAATCTGTTGTTGTTATAATGAATGGCCAGGAATATACTCCAGAACAGATTAGTGCAGAAATTCTTCGACAGCTGAAGAATGATGCGTCTGTAAAGCTTGGTGGCGAAGTTACTCATGCGGTAATCACTGTTCCTGCATATTTCAATGAGAAGCAAAAGACAGCAACCCGTAAGGCAGCTGAACTTGCAGGTTTGAAGGTTCAACGTCTATTGGCCGAACCAACAGCAGCAGCAATTTCTTATGGTGCAGACAAGATGGCAGCTGATGAGGATAAGATCTTCCTAGTATACGACTTTGGAGGAGGTACATTTGATTTGTCTATTCTCGTTGCGTCTGGTGGCAATTTCATCGAATCAGGTACCGGCGGCGACCGTTGGCTTGGTGGTGATGACATTGACAGACTCATTTCTGAGTATGTTCTTTCTGAGGCAGGAAAAGCCAACAATGTGGATATTCATAAATTGATAGAAGAACTACCTGAAAGAAAGAAGTATGCTTTCCAAGGTGAATTGAAAGATAATGTGGAGAGTGTCAAAAAGGCGTTAAGTCAGTCGGAGTCTGCAACAATCTCAATATTCGACCAGTTGGAAAGCGAGGACGGTTCTCCTATTGACATTGAAGTTAAATTGACCCGAGAAAAATTTGAGAGCATGATTCGTCCTCTTATACAGCGTTCAATGGACTTAATCGACGAATTGCTCGAAAAGACGGCTTATCCAATAGATACCATTGACAATATACTTTTGGTCGGTGGATCTTCATGTATTCCTCTTGTAAGAAAGATGTTATGCGATAAGTATGGTAAGGAGAAAATTCTTTCTTCCGAGAAACCCATGCTTGCTATAGCCGAAGGTGCTGCAATCCTGTCTCATTCTCTTGGTACTGAAGTAGAGTGCCCGCATTGTGGCAAGGCTATCCCTGCAGGCTCCTCAGAGTGTCCTTATTGCCATCAATCCTTAGAAGCTGTACAGCAGGTTTCTGTAGAAGAAGGAGGCGTACAGGTCAGCCATACTACGAAACATAAGTCTTTCATCCAGGTTTCAGACGATGCTGACAATATCCAGTATGAGAAGATTATAGACGAGAATACTCCATTGCCATGTGAAGAGAATCGCAAATTCTACACATTGGTTGAGAACCAGAAAATTGTTGGTGTAAAGCTGTTTAGTGATGCAGAGAATAATCAGATGGAACCCCTTGGAACAGGTTATTTCACCATTCCTGAGAATCTTCCAGTTCATAGTGAACTTCAATTTACTTTCAGCTTAAATGAAGATGAGACTATGAACGTAAGGGTTAGAGTACCTGCTACAGGAAAGACCACTAATGTGGTTTTGAGTAGAGGTGCATTAGATGCCCACTGTCTGGAATCCATTTCACCAGTTTTCGACAGAGTAATGAATGACCAGAATATAAGCGAATCTAAGAAAGCTGATTTTGTTGAGAAGTTACAGAAGGTAATTGATACTATATCTACATGCAATTATTCTCCTGAAAGTAATGAATGGCAAAAATTGGAAGACTCCTTGAAGTCTGCAAGTCAGGTTGCCACTACGAAGGACGATGATATTCCTGTACAGTTGATTATTGCTCAGATTCAATTGGAGAACTTCGGTCGTTTCATTAAGGAAGAAGATAAATCTGCCATGCGAAGTGAACTTGAACGTTACAAGAATGCATCTTCACCAATGGAGAAGAATGATGCAGTAAACAAGTTGGATGATTTAACCGAGAAATATGGATTGTTTACTCATGGATTCATGCTCAACATAGCAGGTCATGACGATAGTGATCCTGTAAGAGCAAATAAGGCTTTGGTAGCATTTAACCAGTTTATGGCCGCTTTGAACGAGGGAAATGTTCAGCGTGCAAGAGATATTCTTTCTGCAAATGAACATCTAATCGGTAATATTAACTTGCCAACAACAGGTGCAACCACCGGCATTGGAATGGGATAAAACTATGGCAGAAAATACAAAATGTCCTGTTTGCGGTAAAACAGGTATAGATGATTATCTGAATAAAGATGTTAAGTGTCCATGTTGTGGAAGTGATCTGAGCATTTATCGTGTGATTGAGCAGATTCCCGAAGAAGGACATAAAACAAATATTTGGAAACCTATCTCCGCAGTCGCTATTATAGCGGCTGCGGGATTGGGCGTAATGCTTTACACTCAAAAGCCCTCTATTCCGGCATCCGTAACTGAAGAATTGTCTCAGTTAAAGGATTCTGTTGAGGTATTAAATACCCAATTGGCTCAGAAGGGAACTATTAGTGTACAACCAAGTTCTAACTACAAGTATGTTGTGCTGCGCGGGGATTCATATTGGTCTATAAGCAAAAAGTTCTATGGAACAGGAACTCGTGCCGAAGAGATTGCCCAGCAAAACGACAGGACTTTAGATACTCCATTAATTGTTGGTGATACTTTGATAATTAAGTAAAATGGGATTAATAAGCTGGATAAAAGGCAAATATTATGATGGCCGCTTGGATAAAGCAGACCGTCTGGTATCTGAAAATAATCTTGATAAAGCCGAGGAAATATTCAGGTCTCTTCTTGGAAAACAAGACCTCGCAATAGTTCATCTGGCTAATATGTTTGTTTCACATTCACAAGGTGTGGAAGGGAAATTGTCTGCCCTAAAAAACATTGTCGAATTACAAGATTATTCAAATGAACAGAATAGGCAGGATTATGAAGGTTGCCTTACTGCTCACTTAAATAATATAGAATCACTCGCTAATGATAGATTCAGAAATGAAAGCTATCACGATGCGGTTCTTTTGATTGATGCGATTCAGACTTATCGCAAACAGAACGCTTCCTATGATGAAAAGCGTCATAGGTACCATGCCTATCTGGCTTTCTCAAAGTCTCAACAGACTTCACATTATGACCAGCTTATTAATGAAGTCATATCTGAAATAAAGCAATATGAGAAAAATGGGGCATCGGATATTAAGTCTTTTGTCAATCTGTTGAAGTCAAAGAATAGGTATTCTCGCATTATAAAGCTTTTAATACCTTTCTTGTCTCTTGATAAAGACTTTAAGAAAGATGCTATAGAATCCATCGTCAATGTCGTTTCCAAGAAAGACAGTGACATACCTGAGCCAAAACGAATTTCCGAATTCTGTTCGGACTCTTCTTTGTGCAAAGACGCTGCCAATGAACTGATTACTTTATCAGCTTCTTCAGCTAAGAAATCTGATTATAAGACTTCTGTATTATTTGATACATTTGCCTCAGAATATCATTCATCAGACAATCAATTCAACAATACAAGGTGTATACATATTCTTGAAGAATTGAGTGAACGTGCAGATGCCAATGAGATTAAGCAATTGCTAAAGAAGGCAAATGATCTGAAACTAACAGATGCACAGATAGATTCTTTGAAAGTAAGAATCACGGAAATTGCTGATGCTGCTGATCCAGAGTTAGCCATTAAAATATGTCGCTTATTTATCACTGAGAAAGCTTTTGACCTTATCTATATTAAACAAGCAGAAAAGCTTGTTGCTGACGGTAAAAGCTCTAAGATTGATGAAGCTGAACTTAAAGATATTATAAGGAAAAATTCGGATGAAGATTCACTTGTAGATATCCTATCTCCATTTGTGAGCATTGCATCATTTGAAAAACTATTCTTTGATGCTGCTATCTCAAAGGTGCAAAGACATAAATCTATGTCATTTTTGGAGAAATATTGGAAAGTAAAGGAAAGTACTATTTTCTTTGAAAAGCTGATTTCTCCTTCTTCCGAATTAACCCAAGAAGTAGTCAGGTTCATTGCTGATAAGCACAAGATGTTCTTGCACACAAAGGAACTTAGAACTGCATTCTGTAAGTCCCTTGATTCTTTAAATGATAATTCATACGCATATTCTTCTTCAGAGTATCTGGTTCAAAAGAATTGTGATGTAAATAGTTATTATGTAACAGTTGCTCTGAAAGAAGCTAAGAATCGCGCATCGAAAGACGCTCTATCTATTATCAATCACTCACTTTCTGTCATTTCTGATTCAAAATTGATAGAAAGAAAGAAACAGATTATTCGTCAATTGATAAATGAAAATGATTTTGAATTGTCTGAGACTGAGGCAAAATCATTGATTGGATTAGATGATGATGCAGATACGCTTCTTGCAGAAGTATATTACCACAAAGGAAAGTCATCGACGGATTCTGTAGAGAAGAAGAATAATTATTATCTGGTATTGGATTTGTGTGAAAATGGGAACGTGAAGTCATCTTTCGATTCGTTGAAAAATGATCTGTTAGATGATTTGACTTCACTTTCTAAATCAGCATATGATGATACCAGGGAACAAGAGGCTTATGAAATTGCAGATAGAATCAAGTCCTACAGTCAATACTGGTTGCCTTTATATATATCATTGCGTCAGAAAGATCTTTCAAAGGTAGAATCTCTCGGTCAAAAAATTAAATTCGAGGAAGAATCTATTGCACAAATTTCTGATAGTATTGGTAATTCAAAGAGCATTGAGGATCCTTTGTACTTTGAATTATGGGACAATTATATCGATTTGCTGTATAAGAAAGCCCAATCACAGCCTAAAGATAAAGCAATAGATAGTTTCCTTAAAGTAAGGACACTATTAAGGAATAACTGCAACACTCAGTATTCTGATGAAAAGGATTCTAACTTGACAAAGGATATTGTTAAATTAGAATGGTCGTATGCTACAGAATTGGAGGCAGATATCGAGTATGATAAAGGCGTTGAACTATACGAGGCAATAAAGGGTGAGAATCTGCCATCTTATAATGGACGTGCTGAATTACGTTCTTTAATATGTAGTGTTAAAGCAGGGAACATAGACTCCGCAAAAGAACAACGCATTTCGACAGCTTTGAATCTCAAATCTCATGAATCTTTGAAGGACGATTTGGCATATCGCTATGCTTGCTACTTGTTACAGGCTACTCGACCTGCAGATGCAGAGCGACTACTGAAGGAATATCTTCCCAACGAAAATACCCTCTTGGATTTATGTGACAACATTTACATAAAAGAGTCTGAGAAGTATCTGTTGGAGTTTAACAAGAAGATAAAATCTGTCATAGAAGGAACAATGACAGTTGCAGAGGCAACGACGTTCCTGAAAGAGATTGATAATTACAAGTCTCATATTGCGAATAGGCTGACAGATACATCTTCTAAGTTCAACTCATATAAAGGGAAGTTAGAGTCCTATATATTAAGAGGTATGTTTAATGAAGAGCAATATGAAAAGGCATTCGACAAGCTCCTCTTGATGCACCCGAATTATATCGAGGAAGATAGCCAATTCCGCAACGTTGCAATTGCAGCATTGGGAGTTGTCGAATCAGGTTCAGCGAAGGAAAAAGCTCTGAAATATGCCATATCTGTTTGGCTCTCTGCTGTCTATACTGACAGACTTTTCGTCAAGAGTTTAGATTATACTTCATGGGATGACAACTATACGTTTACCCTTCAGGGAAGTCTCGGCCAGACAAACGATTATGATTATGATAGTTTGCCAGAGAACATCAACTTTGATGCACCTGTAGATAATCATAACATTGCCATCAAGGATGTCCAGGATTCTTTATCGTCAAGAATGGAGAACTTTATTCGAGACCATTATCCGAACTATGAGGATTTCTTTACTTCAGAAAAAGAAGCCTTGGATGATTTGATGGAGTTAAATTTAGACCAGGACTTTATTATTGCATCTCCTTATTTGGCTAATCAGCTATCAATAGTAAATAAATCCTTAAAGGAGGCTTTTGATTATGATATAGCCCAAAGCTATGATAATGAAGAGGATGCATTAGATTTAGGTGTTAGATATGGTTTTTCTGGCAATGAATACTCTTCATATAGTGATGCTCTACAGAAGGTGGATAATTGTAAGTCTGCTATGTCTGGGAGTGTTACAACTATACGTTCAGCATTGTCATCTTTGCCGCAAATAAAGAATTACTCCAAATTGTATGCTTCATTAAAGTCCTTCGTATCTAGTCGCATGAATGAAGATATTAAGTCTAAGATGGATTATAAGAAATTCATTGATGTGTACGAGATTGTTTGCAAGGCATTCAATGAGGCTCCCTTGTCATTAGCATTCTCAAATTATGCAAATGGTGAAGTCATTCAACGTCTAAATGCCGATAAGATGGAACTTAGTGATGGTGTTGGATATATGGTAAGAGTCTATCTTGTCGCTCCATCAAGTATTCAGGTAAAGCAGAATCTTGAAGGAATGCTTGCCGCTTTGGCTGTACAGGCTGAGCAGAATAATAGCAGTGCAGATAGAACAGTTGTAAACAACGCTCTTCAAAAGACAGGTGACACTTTTAAGGGCAAAGTTGAAGATGCACGTGTCCAAGCTTCTCTTTCCGTTATTGTAGATAAAGTTAATAGCGGTTCTATGGCGAAGGATAAGGCTCTTAAAGAAGTTTATGAAATATACAAAAAGAATCCAAATAATGACCGTATTTGTGAGAATCTTGTTACCCTGTGTGACATCTGTATAATGGAATATATTATCGGGGATAAGTGGGGGGCTTCTTCTGTAAAGTCGATTCTTGATTCACTAAACAACAACAAGAGTTCTGCATTTAATAGGCACAAGAGTAAATTGGCAAAGTCATATTCAAATATTTGGAATCAACTTGATCCAAGTAATCGTATGCTTTTGTCAGGGCATAGCATCCCCGGAACAACTCTCAATGAAAAAGGTCGGGCACTTAAAACTGGACTGGATTATTATAAAAAATTAGGTGATGTACGTAGTTCAGGCAGGCTTAGTGGACTTGGCGGACTTGGAATTTTTGATGATCTTGATTTACCGTTCTAACATAACAAATAGTAAATATGAAAAATCCATATAAAGTATTAGGGTTACAGCAAGATGCTTCAAACTCTGACATAGTAAAGTCTCAGATTAAAGCTCTGAAGTCGAAAAAATATACGATGAAAGAGATAACTGAAGCACAAGCCACTCTTAGAAAGCCAGCCCAGCGTTTAGCAGCTGACTTCACATTTCCAATTCTCGATGAAGAGAAAGTGATTCCTTTGGCATCTTCTATCAAAAGTAAAGAGGTCAATTTGGATGCGTTGGATTTAAATAAGTATAACTCTTTAAAATAGAATCATATGAGCGTAAGAGATGAAATAGCAAATAAAGTATCTGAGCTTTCAAGAGAGAATCTTACTCTTAGAAATAAACTTGAAGAGTTCGAGAAAAGTCAAGACAAGAAAATTGATGAAATTTTCTGTGAGTTTTTGACTGTATTAGACACGTTCGATAGAGCTGAGCAAACGATTAAGGAACGCGAGCTGGATAAGGATGAGAATGCTCAGAAAGCAATCAATAGACTTTTAAATGCCAAGAAAAAGGCTTTGGGTGTATTTGAAAAGTATAATGTACAGAAAATTGAATTTGAGAACAACAAATCAGTTGAAGAGCTTTGTGAAGTGGCAGATACAGAGCCAGACCCAAGTAGAGAGACTGGTGATATCGTGTCTATAGAAAAGCAAGGTTATACAAGACAGGGGCATTTGATTCGTCCTGCTGAACTTATTATTGTTAAGAATTAATATATCAGATTATGTTCCTATTCAAGAAGAACGATAGTATCGGAAAATATGTAGTTGTATTCCCTCATAAGGAAGGCAGCTACGCACAGACGTACCGTGTAAAGGATGAGTACGGTAAAGTCAAGTTTCTCAAATTGATTTTCATGGAGGAACTGGAGGTATATCAATATGACAAAGATGGACAGGTTATCGAGGTGGAGTTAGCCAGTAGCTTGAATCATATGAATTTGTGCTCGTTTGTCGATTCTGGCAAACTTGAAAGGGACGGTCATCAATTGTTGTATATAGTTACAGAATATGTTAAAGGTGAGAATCTGAATGATAGATTATATCGAGGAGGAAGCCTTAGTCCTATGGAAATTCGCCAAGTGATGTCGGCATTGTTATCAGCTATTAATTTTATCCACACACTTGACCGTCCAGTTATCCATAATGAGATAACGGTAGAAAATATCATGCTTGATACCGTCGGTAATCTAAACAATCTAAAGTTAATAGATTTCGGTGCAGCGAGATATGCAGATTTGAAGCCTGACACAAAATCTTGGCATGGCCAAAACCTTTATTATGTGGCTTCAGAACGTTTCTTCGGTGATGGTAGCACTCGTTCAGATTTGTTCTCTGCAGGTGTTGTACTCTATAAACTCATCTTTGGTATCATGCCCTGGGAAACCAATATTGCGGGAATGACTTTACAGGAGCAGGTACAAGCTATTGTTGAAAAAAGGAATGGCCCACTAGCTTTACCCAACATACAAATACTTGAAATGGACAACGATTTATTGAAAGTAATGGTAAAGGCTTTGGCTCCTGATCCAAATCAGCGTTTTGCTACAGCACAAGAATTTTTGGATGCAATAGAACGAAAAATAGAGATTGATGCACCACCTATTTCAATGACTCGTGTAAACCAGACAGAAGAGAAAAGTAAGATGCAACCAAAACAAGGTAATGGTTTCGCAGATGTTGCTGGCATGAGTGAGATAAAGTCCATCATGCAGAAAAAGATCATCAACATCTTAAAAGACCCTCAAAAAGCTGAACGCTTTAAGATTCAAATACCAAATGGAATGTTGTTATATGGCCCTCCTGGATGTGGAAAGTCTTTCATTGCTGAAAAGTTTGCTGAGGAAGCCGGATATAATTATGTTTTCATTAAATCATCAGATTTGGCAAGCATTTATGTTCATGGATCCCAGGAAAAGATTGGTGCATTATTCGAGGAAGCCAGAAAGAATGCTCCAACGATTCTTAATTTTGATGAGTTTGAGGCTTTGGTGCCTAATCGTAGTAAAATCAATAATTCCAGTGAATCTGGAGAGGTGAATGAATTTTTGTCTCAAATGAATAACTGTGGCAAAGATCGAATCTTTATTATAGCCAGTTCAAACCGTCCCGACCTGATTGATCCAGCAATACTCAGAAAAGGACGTATGGATAAAGTTATTTTTATTCCAGTTCCTGACAAAGAAGCTCGACAAGGAATATTTGAAATTCACATGAAAGACCGACCAGCATCTAGCGATATAGATTATGCGCGTCTTGCTGAGTTGACGGAAAATTTTGTGGCTTCAGATATAGCATATATCGTTAACGATGCAGCGACTAGAGCTTTTGAAGACGATGTCGATATTACCCAGTCTCTCTTAGAAGAAGTAATCAAAGAGAACAATCCTTCAGTTAGTCCTAGTGAACTCAAATCTTATGAAGAAATGAGAAAGAAGATGGAAGAGCCTGGAGTAAAAGAAGAACGCCGTCGTATAGGATTCGTACAGAACTAACATTAGTGTCAAGGGCATTTAGAAAAGTCGTTTGCGTTTTGCAAGATTTCCACGAACTTCTTTTTGCTTTAATAAACTCAAATCGATGCACTTGGATAATCAGCATCTTAAAACTAAAAGAACTATGACATTTGAACAAAAAGAGTTTGCAGCAATTGTTAGATTAGCTATTTCTATGGCTGCAGCAGATGGAGTGTTCGCAGAAAACGAGAAAAAAGCAATTGCTTTAGAATTGGCTCGTTTTGGAGTTTCCGAATCCAATATGCCTTCGCTGTTTGCCGCAGCGCAAGCAATGGATCCAGCTGATTGTATGATTACTGTGTCCAATATGAGTACTGGGCAAAAAGAGTATGTTGCAGCATTTCTTGGCACACTGATGATGATTGACGGTGAAATTGCCGATTCTGAAATGAAGTTGTGGAAATTAACGTCAACACTTTGTGGTTTACCGACAATGAGCGTGGCCGATGCTCTAAATTATATGGCCAATATGTAGTATGTTTTTTACACACAATTTGTAGTTAGATTGGATAAGTATATTCTTGTCCGATTTAACTACATGTTGTGACAATACAGATAGAAGATTCTTTTAATAGATGTGTTATGAGTAAACTCGTCAAAATTGCAATTGAGTGTCCGATGTGTTCTCATCAGTACACAGGTGATTTCTTCAGGACTATCTGGGGTGAGAATGAAGCAAACCGCAGTATGGTGATGGAAGATAGAATCAATATCGCTAAATGTCCAGCATGTGGTCATCAATTTCATTTGCCATTGGCAATGATGTATGTTGATGTCCAGAAAGGATTTGCAGTTTGGTGGGAGCCTAACCATGATCCTGGCGTTGATTCTGATTCAGATTCTTATGCAAAGATGTTTGGAGCGAATAGCTACTACGCAAAAGCCCCAAGAATATCAGATTGGGAAGAGTTCAAGCGAGTCGTTAAAGAGTATGACGATGGAATCCGAGTTGGTGGCCCGATTGAAAAGATGGACATCAAAGCATTAAAAGGAGCGATGAATCAATCAAAGAAAAGTGGATGTGCTGGAGTATTACTGGCTTTGATTATACTTTCAGGTGTTCTTGTTATGTTGTAGAAATCAGAAATTGTAATACGATGCTAGATACTCTTAGTATAAAACAGAAGAAGGCTTTGGCTCTTGTGGGGCTGAGTATATTGGGAATCTCATATGGTGGAAAGATTAGAACCAATGAACCTGATATATACTCCTTGTTCGTTGACTTTTTCTATGTTGATTCACAAGAAGAGATTCTTCCAATCCTTCAAGACATAATCAATATGACCCAGAACGAGGCAACTGAGATAGCAAAACAGTTAAGCAACCGTGAAAAGGACGAATTCCGTACTTATATGGTGGATGCTGCTGGTAATGACAGTAGAAGATTACTTGCTATTGCTTCGTTCATGCAAAATATTGGCTTTAATTCGAGCTACTTTGATTAATTTGATTTACTAGTATAGTTTAAATGGAAAAGACATACGACATATTCATAAGTTATTCTAATAAAGATCGTCATATAGTTCACAAGTATGCAAAATTTTTAGAGGATTATGGGTATAAAGTATGGTATGATGTCAAAGGCCTTTATGGCGGTGCTAAATTTGCAGGTGAAATAGCGGATGCCATCGAAGCTTCAAAATTGTTTGTATTCTTCTCTTCTGAGAATTCAAATAAATCAAAGTGGACAAAAGGAGAGATTTTTTTGGCTCAAAAATATAACAAACAAATACTTCCTGTGCGAATTGATGATTCGGAATATGAGAAATCCGTAATGATTGTTTTATTACCACTACAGTATATTGTTTGCAAGAATGGTGTGTATGAAGAGTCGTTAGAAGAATTGCGAGGTGCCATCAATAGATTTATAGGTGAACCGTTGAATAAGGATGAATTGAAATCAAAAAATGAGAAGACAAAGCGTCCTTGGGTGAAGCAGAGTCTCTGGCTTTCAGGTATTCTTTCCTGTTTCTTTGCACTATTCATGATGGTTGTTAGTGGTGAGTATATGTTTAATGTTTCGCTTTCTCTCTTTTCGATGACAATTACGGCTTTACTCTGTTTCCTTGCATGCCTATATATTGTATTGCTTGACCAAAATTGGAACGAACGGTCAAAGACAATGAATGTCGTGTATCTATTAGGGATGACATTCTTCTTATCTTATTCAATTACGGCATTTGGTTTATGCTACATAAGCTATGATATTTTTGCATTAAACTACCCAAGTATAATTTGTGCAGCTATATCGATTTATGCTTTGATCAAGCTGATGAGTTATAAGAAAATCGGATATTTCCTTCTTTGGATATGTGTATTCTTGTTTTCTGTCGGTAGTTATTGGTGGCTTATGAATTCTATTATTGCTCCAATAGTCATTGCAATTGTTGGTTCTATTTGTATGCTTGTATTAACCAGTCTTTTAAAAATAAAGCACAAAGGTATTTCCATGTGGAATAAGTTGTCTTGAATAAATATAACCTAATTATTTTCAGTAATATGATGCGATTGATAGTTAATGGTGAACCATATCTCTATACCCATAAGTGTAAATATGGAGAGACAAAGGGTGATAGCATGTCGTTAGAAAGTTTGCGTCACTTTCTTGTAGATGCGTTATTTGAGAGTTTCTGTCAATGTGGTTCCAAGATAGAACAGGTTGAAGACGAATGGAGATACCGAAACACGGATAATTCCAATGTTTTTCGTGGACTGTTTTCAACATCACTGAAACAGCAGCCAGACCTCATTTATAGAATGGATGGGGAATCTAATGATACTTGGTTATATGTCATGCCTAACAAGGAAGATGTGTCACTGATTGATATGAAGTTCCTTCATAAATCAGTTGAAAAGCGTAGAATACTTCCCGTATTAATTGTGGGAGATGTATGGTGCTTTGATACAAATGGGCAAAAGAATATCTGTGGTGCTGCATATGCTGCTAAATTTGAAGCGATTTCATTATTAAGAGACAAGAACGAACCATTGCCAAGCATCTTATCTCAAAAGCAACTCGTAGAAAAAGTAGCATTATCTTGGCAAAACCTTGATGCCGATATTATTGAGCCATATCTTGATAAAGATTTTCATTATACATCTGATGCCGTCTTTTACGAAATGTCGAGCAGACGCGAATACATGGGTTATATTCGTGCCAAATTCGACAGATTGAAAGACGGTTCCAATCCTATTGGAATAAAAATTGGACGAATGGACGGGACAAATGACTTTGCTCTTTTGTTACATCAAGGCGCATATAACCAGTCTTTACTTATTACAATACAAGTAAATGAAGGACGTATCACATATATGCGAATGAGTGAGTATGAAGTGTAATTTTAATGGTTTATGATGAAATACTCGTATCTTATTTTGGCAGCCTTGCTCTTGCTTTGTCTTGCTCCAATGCCCTATGGCTACTATCAGTTAGTACGATTTGTTGCAATGGTTTTGTTTGCTGTATTTGCCTACAATTACTGGAAAAATGACAAGCAACCCTTGACTATTGTTTTTATAGCTTTAGCGTTACTATTTCAGCCATTCATGAAGATTGCTCTTGGTAGAGCGATGTGGAATATTGTTGACGTGATAGTAGCATTAGGAATGATTACTTTATGGTGGTTAGAACGAAATAAACGAGGTATAGATTGAGGTTTCAGTAAAAAAAAATGAAGCTTACAATTGAAAGGGTATCTTATTATAGAAACCTATTATAAGCTATAAGCATTAAAGGAAACTCAGCCATTTTCAAGATCCGTTTTGAAAATGGCTGAGTTTTTCGTTTTTTGCCGTACAAAAGAAAGAGAGTCCAAATGTCAAACATGACCAATGGACTCTCCAACCTCTAAATTATGAACACCTCGTCTTTGTAAACAGGAACCTCTTTACCGTTGGTCAACTGAACAAGCCATTCAGTACCCAAGCCATCAACGATGATGCCGTTTCTGTTGTGTACAAGTAAACAGGTACACAAGTTTACAAAAGTATAAGTAACCATCTTCAAGATATGGGTCCTGAGGATGGTTACAGAAGATAACGCTCTTGAATATGTTCAATGAGTCACAAATGAATAACTGACATTAAAGCACTCATCAGACACCTTTAGGGTAGTGATGACCGTTGATTTGTCAGGGGTAGTAAATAGGTATTGAATGTTCTCATCATCACTGCCAGCTCCCGACACAAGGGAATAGTGCTCTTTGAGATACTTGATGATAACAGACTTATTCACACACAACTCTGTATCAATAACAGAGTACAAACCACCTTCATGCTTGGTGAAACTATATATCACACCTGTGGATTCATAAGAACCAGAATACACCAACTGATAGTTAGCTGTCGAGCTTGATTCATTTGTCAGAGTGTAGCCATACATTGAAGTTGACATGTACGCTTTGACTT
>Ga0256406_1002289_pt1 | contig 27617 bp, 30 predicted proteins | sample RumenRJG_03DNA_FD_185986 | JGI IMG/M metagenome (GOLD analysis project Ga0256406, IMG submission 185986) | Bovine rumen microbial communities from Lethbridge, Alberta, Canada - RJG_03 | ecosystem: Host-associated > Mammals > Digestive system > Stomach > Rumen | place: Canada: Alberta | collected...
GGCCCGAGCTTTGTGATTTCTTCTTTGGTAAACACATCACGGACAAGCCCTACCTTCTTATGATAGGAAATCACCCCGCGATCATTCACCGCAATCCCGCATGATTCCTGACCTCTATGCTGCAGGGCAAACAGGCCGTAATACGTATCCAGAGCTACATCGCAGTGTCCGGTATCATCATAGATACCGAAAATGCCGCACTCTTCATGAATGGTATTTTCCATCAGTTCAGTTCCTCGCCGACTGCCTTGTCCTTTGCCAGAACACCCTGCCGCATGGCTTCCCGGTCAGCCTTGAGCTTTTCCTTCAATGTATCATCACCAAGCGCAAGAATCTCCATGGCCAGATAAGCCGCATTCTTGGTGCCGTCAATTGCGACTGTAGCTACCGGAATACCGCTTGGCATCATGACCGTTGCCAGTAAAGCATCCGTTCCTTCCAATGCTGCACTCTTCAGCGGTACGCCAATTACCGGAAGTGTCGTATGTGCTGCCAGTACCCCGGCGAGGGCGGCGGCCATACCAGCCCCGGCAATGATGACGCCAAAGCCGTTTTCTTCCGCTTCCGCCGCGAACTTTCCTGCTTCTTCAGGTGTTCTGTGGGCAGAATAAACATGTACTTCATACGGCACATCAAACTTCTTCAGCACATCAGCGGCCTTTTTCATGACTGCCTTGTCAGAATCGCTTCCCATTACAATCGCAACCTTTTTCATACCTTCTCCTTATCTCCTTTTAAACAAGAAAAGCCCATGGTATTCTCCATGGGCTGTCATTTACTGATCACATAAAAGATAGAAAAATCCCGGATGCGCACTACGGTTATCGTACAGAACCTTGTTGCCAAAAACCAGAGTCATAACAGCAGCCATAGCTCTCCTTTCCAGTAATACAGGACTATCCGGGAAATACCTACTTATATTATTAAAAATTGATATGAAAGTAAAGATAATGCGCAGGTTAACAAACGGTTAAGACTGTGCCTGCATCAGGCTTTTCTCTGTCCCTGTCATCTTACGCCAGGTCAGAACATACATGACAATCCCAACCGCAAATGAAACAAGATCTGCTGCCGGCTGCGCCCATACAAGACCATCCGCCCCAAACAGACTGCCCAGGACAAACAGCATCGGAATATATACCATACCCTGTCTTGATATGTTGGCAATGAAAGAAGACACCGACGCCCCCCCCAGCTGATTCAGACCGCCATAGCATAACAGCGTCAATCCGGTGCCAAGCGCTGTCGCAAAGATCATGGAAAAGCGGAAGTACTGCCTGAACCGCTTCCAGTCCCTGGCCCCTGTACAATAGCCAAGCAGCGGCTGCACGCCCTGGCCGATGCCCATGGATACCATCCCGGTAATCATCGTGATCTTCATTGCCACACCGATTCCAGCTACTGCCATATCCTCATACGCTGCCATCTTTGCATTCATGATAATCTGGGCCACGCCATCAATACCGGGCTCATGGCCGCCGGCACCCCGATCGCCAGTACGTTCAAAGCCGCATGGTCCTTCACCGTGAAATTGCTGAGCCTTACATCCAGCTCTGACTTTCCTTTTATATAGTAGGCAAGGTAATACAGCGCTCCGGCTGTTTCACCAATCAGGGTTGCCAGGGCACAGCCCGCAATGCCCCACCTGAACCCGGAAATAAACAATGGGTCCAGGCACATATTGGTCAGATTGCCGATCAGCTGGCCGATCATGGCTCTTTCTGCCTGTCCTTCGGACCGCAGAAAGCCACAATCAGAAGATATGTCCTGGTAAAATTCCATGTTTTTGCACTGGCACCGATTAATGACAGCAATGGATTCATAAACACAAGCATCAATACCGTCAATGCCGTGCCGATGAAGATACAGCACCACATACAGAAGGCACCGACTTTACCTGCGTATTCCTTCTTCCCTTCACCATATGCCCGTGAAATCATGCTGGTGCCGCCGGCGCCGAAGACCGTTCCCTCCGACATGAAGATCAGAAATACCGGTGTCGCCAGGGATACCGCAGCCACCTGATAGGCATCATTGGTCTGGGCAATGAAGTACGTATCTGCCAGGTTATAGATCAATGTCATCAGCATCGCAATCATGGCCGGCAGGGCATTCTTCATAACTGCCTTTCCCACCGGCATCCGATTATATTCATCCAGTGTGTTCTGCTTCATCCTATTTCACCTCATGCGCCTTCAGATTGTCTTCTGCTCTTTTCAGAAGCGCATGAAACATTTCCTTTTCCTGCTCGCTGAACCCTTCCAGCAGAACCCTTTCATTCTCATCCGCATTGGCTTTGAGCTGCTGATACAGCTTCTCATTGCCATAGGTCAGCTGAACAATATTGCCCCGGCGGTCCCTGGGATCATCTTTGACTTCCACCATGCCTTTCTGCTTCATACTGCTTATGATGGAGATCAGCGTAGAATGTGCTACACCCAGCAGCTTCAAGAGATCATTCTGTCTTGCCTCATGCCCTTCCTGTTCTGATAAGTACATGACAATTCTTGCCTGGGCCATGGTCAGCCTGTACGGCCTGTTCTGTGCATTGATCCGTCTGTCTATTTCTTCACTGATATGCTTGATTTCCGGTCCGATCAGATACTGTTCCATATTCCCTCCACAATGTAGCTATCTACTTATTAATGTAGATAGCTACATTACAATCAGCTTTGAAGTTATTGCAACAGCAATAGTTATCGCCGTACGGCTTTATTTTTATCCTGTTTCATATAATTTAGCCGTTCGGCTATATAATGAAATTATCAGATAATTTATCGCCGTACGGCGATGGAGGTTTCCATGATCAATGGTCAAAAAGTAAACAATGCAAAAGACTTCGGGCAGGCACTGCGCAGAAGAAGAAAAGAAAAGCATTATACCCAGCAGGACATCGCTGAAGCTGCCTGTGTCAGTACAAGCTTCATTTCTGATCTTGAAAATGGCAAGCCAACCTGCGAACTGGAAAAAGCCATATACATTGCCAATATGCTTGGCATCGATACCATTCTGCATCCAAGAGGAGAAAATTAATATGCGTATATTACATATTTCGATAGAACGAAACGGGATACAGGTGCCAGTGGGCATCATTCGGGGCAACATGCCCGAAGACGCTGCGTTCCAGTATGATCCACTGTATCTTAAGTCAGCTTACGCTGTTGCCATTTCTTTAAGTCTGCCCCTGCAGGCCGAGTCTTTCTCTGTGCAGAAAACAGCCTGCTATTTTGAAGGTCTCCTTCCAGAAGGCTTTTCCCGCCGTTCCGTAGCACAGTATCTTCATACGGATGAGGACAACTATCTTTCTATTCTTTCTGGCCTTGGCCGGGAATGCCTTGGCGCTGTCCAAGTCACAGAGGACGGTTTTCAGAGCGAGCCTGCCCACTATGAGAAACTGTCTGGAAAAGAAGTGAAAGCACTAGCAGAAGAAGGTGTTTCCAAGTCTACCGAACTTGTCACAAAAGCACATCTTTCACTGACCGGCGCATCTGGCAAAGTTGGGCTCTATTATGGGAACGATCATCAATGGTATCTTCCCAAAGGCACTGCTCCAAGCACCCATATTGTCAAGCAGAGCCATATCCGCCTCCGTGACATAATCACCAATGAACAGCTATGTCTTCTAACTGCCGAAAAAGCAGGACTGACCATACCGCACAGCTTCATTGTTAATACCGGTAATGGCAGAGAAGATGAAATACTTTTTGCAACGGAACGTTATGACCGTCGTATTACAGCTTCTTCTGCTGTTCTGGACGGCCTGCCTGTTCCCTTCCGTCTGCATCAGGAGGACATGGCACAGGCATTGGGAATCTTCGGCAGCCATAAGTACGAAACAGAACCGCATGCGTATTTCAGCCGCATGTGTCAGCTGATCCGTGAGAATTCTGATCGTCCTGTTGAAGATTTGGAATCACTCTGGAAACTTCTGATTTTTCACTATCTCTGCGGCAATACCGATGGTCATATCAAAAATATCTCGCTTCTTTATAATGAAAGTCTCAGCGGTCTCTGTCTTTCTCCTGTCTATGACATTATCAGTACCGTCATTTATCCTTCCGGGTCACGGGACATGGCCCTATTCATTGGCAGCACAAATCACTTTGCCGAAATTACAAAACAGAATTTTATTGAAGAAGCACATAAGGCAAAACTCAACATCCGCAAAGCCATGCAGATCTATCAGGAAATGCTCAGATCCTTTGCTTTTCATATGGATGAATCTGCAGCAGAACTCAAAGCGGCCGGTTATCTACATGCAGATGAGATAAAAGAGAAAATCCTAACCGAAGGAGGTTATGCCCATCTTCAGCAGAAATTCTGATCATAATTTTACAGAACTTCATAATGCTTCGTTTCAGATGCAGTATGAAGTTCTGCAGGTTTCATATGCATACACATAATATTCAGCCACTCACTTTCCAGGGCTTTGATAGAACTGTATTCTTCCTTCTTTATAAATAATTGCAGCCCTACTTTGGCGCTGTTTTTTCATCCCGCCGTATTCTTCTGAAGGTACTGGAAAAGATTTTCTGCCTGCATCAGCTTACTGCCGGTTTTCACATCATTTTCATATTTACAGCTGTCTAAATTTCTTTATATACTTTTAGCAGCTGAACCGTGTTACTACACAAAATTCACAGCCATCATTTAAGCGCTTTCATTTTTCAAACAGATTCCAAAATTGTCACATATTTTTACGTGATTTTTACATATTTCTATTGACTTGGTTAAACAAGAAAATTATTATAAAAATCGTAAGATAACTTGTGCAAACAAGTTGAAGGGAGAAAATTATGGGCAAATTTACTCAGGATGCGACCAAGCTGCTCGAGTACGTCGGCGGTAAGGAAAACATCAGCGCAGTTACCCACTGCGTCACTCGTATGCGTTTCGTTCTCGTGGATCCTTCCAAGGCTGATGTCCGGAAGATCGAAGCGCTCCCGTCCACCAAGGGCACATTCACACAGGCCGGCCAGTTCCAGGTCATCATCGGCAATGAAGTTGCCGCCTACTATGATGACTTTGTCGCGGTAAGCAGCATTGAAGGCGTCTCCAAAGACGCTGCCAAGCAGGCTGCCAAGGGCAATCAGAATACGCTTGAAAAGATAATGTCCAACATTGCTGAAATCTTCGCCCCGCTGATTCCGGCAATCATCTGCGGCGGTCTTATTCTGGGTTTCAGAAACGTTCTGGAAATCTCGGTCAACCTGCAGCAGGGCACCTTCCTGCAGGGTCTGGACAAGTTTCTGTGGCTGATTGGTGAAGCAGTATTCCATACCGGCATTCCGGTCGGTATCTGCTGGTCCGTTCAGAAAAAGATGGGCGGCACCCCGATGTTCGGTATTGTCTTAGGTCTGACGCTTGTTTCCGGACAGCTTGTGAATGCATACGGTGTTGCCGGCATGGCAGCTGACGCATGGGCGCCGGACTACGTATGGGACTTCGGTTTCACCCAGGTTCGTATGATCGGCTATCAGGCACAGGTCATTCCGGCTATCTTAGCGGCATTCACCCTGGCTTACCTCGAGCGGTTCTTCAAGAAGATCATCCCGAATGTTGTTCAGATGATTCTTGTTCCGTTCCTGTCCATCACCCTTGCCGTTATGGCATCCCACTTCATCCTCGGTCCGATCGGCTGGAAGATCGGCGAAGGTGTCTCCTACGTTGTACAGGCTGGTATTTCCGGCAGATTCAGAGTTCTGTTCGGTGCGCTGTTCGGCTTCTTCTATGCTCCGTTAGTTATTACCGGTCTGCATCATATGTCCAATGCCATCGACCTGCAGCTCATCGCTGACGGTCAGAAGATGAACCCTGTACAGGGCACCATGCTGTGGCCTATGATCGCTCTGTCCAATATTGCCCAGGGTGCAGCGGTTCTCGGTATGTCTGTTCTGCAGAAAAAGAATGAAAGAGCACAGGAAGTCAATATTCCTTCCATGATCTCCTGCTGGCTGGGTGTAACTGAGCCTGCCATGTTCGGTGTCAACCTGAAGTACAAGTTCCCGTTCTACTCCGCTATGGTCGGTTCCTCTATTGCCGGCATCATCTCTACTTCCTTCCGTGTCCAGGCTTCTGCCATCGGCGTCGGCGGTCTGCCGGGCATTCTGTCCATCATGCCGCAGTATATGCTGATATGGGCTCTGGCAGCGGTTGAAGCAATCGTTGTTCCGTTCCTGCTGACATACACAATCGGCAGAAAGAAGTTCGATCCGAAAACAGGCGAACTGTATGAAGAAGAAGCTGAAGCAATTGAAGATGAAGCCAATGCAGTTGTGGAAGCACCGGCTGAAGTACAGTACACAGAGGCGGAAAAGAATGAAAAGTTTGCTGCCCCTGTTACCGGCAGGATCGTCAGGATTGAAGATGTTCCGGACCAGGTATTCGCATCCAGGACTATGGGTGACGGCTTTGCCATCGATCCCACGGAAGGAAAACTCTATTCTCCGTTCACCGGTGAAGTAACTGTCGCCTATCCGACCGGCCATGCCTACGGCTTAAGAACAGCCGGCGGCAAAGAAGTGCTGATTCATATCGGCATGGATACAGTTGAACTCAACGGCAAGGGCTTCAAGCCTGCCGTCAGACAGGGCGATCATGTCAGACAGGGCGATCTGCTGACAGAAATCGATCTGGATTACATTAAGAAAGCCGGCAAACCGGTCATTACTCCGATCATCTTTACCGACGGCACACAGGTCGAACTGACTAAGACCGGCAATGTAAAGCATGGCGATACAGACGTACTGAAATTAAAGTAAGAAAAGAAGGCATAAGATGGCATTAGAAGATAAAGTTGTATACCAGATCTATCCGAAATCATTCTGCGATGCAAATGGCGACGGCTGGGGTGACATCCAGGGTGTCATCTCAAAGCTTGACTATTTACAGAAACTGGGCATCAACTGCATCTGGTTCAACCCGATGACCGTATCCCCGCAGAAAGATAACGGCTATGATGTTGCAGATTACCGGAAATTCGATCCCCGCTACGGTACCATGGAAGACTTTGAACAGCTGTCCGAAGAATGCCATAAACGCGGCATCAGCATCATGTTCGATATGGTTTTCAATCATACTTCCACAACCCATGAGTGGTTCCAGAAAGCTCTGGCCGGAGACGAAAAGTACAAGAACTACTATTACTTCAGAAAAGGAAAGGGACCCGGCGTCCCGCCGAACAACTGGCAGTCCAAGTTCGGCGGACCGGCCTGGGAATATGTGCCGCAGTTTGATGAATGGTACCTGCATCTGTTTGATGTATCGCAGGCAGACCTCAACTGGACCAACCCTGAAGTCAGACAGGAGTGTGCCGACATCGTCAATTTCTGGCGTCCCAAAGGCGTCCACGGCTTCCGTTTTGATGTCATCAATGAAATCGGCAAGTGGTCCTTTGAGGACGATCCCAACAACTTTGACGGCCGTCAGTTCTATACCGATGGGCCGATGGAACACGCCTACCTCAAAGAACTGAATGAAAAGAGCTTCGGCCAGGATCCGGATCATATCACCGTCGGTGAGATGTCCTCCACCACCATTGAAAAGTGTGCCGGCTATGCCGGAAGAAATAGCCATGAACTGGATATGGTCTTCTCCTTCCATCATCTGAAAGTCGATTATAAGAACCAGAAGAAGTGGGAGCTGCAGCCCTTTGACTTCATGGAGCTCAAGAGGCTGTTAACCGAATGGCAGATCGGCATGCAGAAGGCAGATGCCTGGAACGCCCTGTTCTGGAACTGTCACGACCAGCCCCGTTCCGTCTCACGCTTCGGTGATGATAAGAAGTACAGAAAAGAAAGTGCCAAGATGCTGGCCACTGCCATCCAGATGCTCAGAGGCACACCGTATATCTATATGGGCGAAGAAATCGGCATGCCCAATGCCGACTTCACATCCCTGGATCAGTACAGAGATGTCGAAAGCATCAACGCTTTCCATATTATGGAGCAGGAAGGCAAATCCGAAGAAGAAATCTATCACATCCTGCAGGAAAGAAGCCGTGACAACGCGAGAACCCCCATGCCGTGGGATGACAGCGCAAATGCCGGCTTCACCACAGGCACCCCATGGATTCAGGCTGCTGATCACTATAAGACCATCAACGTCAAAAATGATCTCTCCGATCCGGACGGTATCTTCGCATACTATCAGAAGCTGATTCAGATGCGCAAAACCATGCCGGTTGTACAGACCGGTCTCTTCCAGCCATTGCTGGAAGATCATCCTTCCATCTTCGCCTACGAAAGAGTGCTGGGGAATGAAAAGATGATTGTTCTGAACAACTTTTATGGCAAAGAGGCAGGATGCGACATCGATGCGGACGGCATGCATGTCTTCCTGTCCAACTATGCAGATACAGAAGCACAGAATCATATGGTCCTGCGTCCTTATGAATCTGTCATCCTGTATAACAGATAATTTATATTCCCTCAACCGGCCTGTGCTGTGACAGACCGGTTTTCATTTGCGCTATAATGGGACACACAGGAGGCATGCATGAAAATCTGTTTCTATTCACTCCGTCCTTTCGATGAGCTTCCTTTCTGTGAAGCCTTCCGGAAAGAGACCGGTATTGATTTTGTCTATACATCCGAATATCCTGACATGGAAAACGCGTCACTGGCCCAGGACTGTGATGCCGTCAGTGCAACGCCCTGCGCCATGTCCGAAGAACTTATGAAAAAGTTCAGAGAAGAAGGCGTAAAATACATTGCCTGCCGTTCCATCGGCTATGACCACGTGGATCTGAAGAAAGCAAAAGAACTCGGCTTCCGGATATCCAATGTCAGCTATACGCCCAATGGCGTAGCCAACTATGCCATCATGTTAATGATGATGTCATTAAGAAAGATGGGTCATATTCTCAAGCGCTCTGAGCTGCAGGATTATTCCCTGAAAGGAAAGCTCGGCCGGGATATCAGTTCCTGTACGATCGGTGTCATCGGCACCGGCAAAATCGGCACCACCGTCATAAAGCATCTGTCCGGCTTTGGCTGCCGCATTCTGGCCTATGATCTCTATCCCAATGACACAGTCAGAAAATACGGTACCTATACGGATCTTGACACACTGCTGAAAGAGAGTGATGTCATCACCCTCCATGCCAATGCGACCGCAGCCAACCATCATCTCATCAATGATGAAACCCTGGCCCTGATGAAAGACAATGCCATCATTGTCAATACGGCCCGTGGCAAGCTCATTGATGAAGACGCTCTGATCCGCGCCCTGCGCTCTCACAGAATCGGCGGCGCTGCTCTGGATGTACTGGAAGATGAAAACGGTCTTTACTATTACAACCGGATGGGTGATCTGCTGGAACAGAACAATATGGCCATCCTCAGATCCTTCCCGAATGTACTTCTCTGCCCGCATACCGCCTTCTACACAGATGAAGATGTCAGATCGATGGTGCAGGGAGTCTTTGAAAGCGTACAGTGGTTTGAAGAAGGAAAAGACAACCCGCACGAAGTAAAACTGCCTTGATTATTCACACTCCTGCTGTTACAGCAGGAGTTTTTCATTTTCCTTTCTGTAACATGGATGTAAAATAGTGAAAACACTCAGGAGGAACACGCCATGGAATTTTCAAAGCTTGTAAATGGACTGGATGATGAGATCTTCGCTGCCCTGAATGATCGCAAAGTAGAGCTTGAGGCAGAAGGAAAGACAATATACAACCTCTCGGTCGGTACACCTGACTTTCCCACACCCCCGCATATCCGCGAAGCGCTGATTGACGCTGCGAAGGATCCGGCCAGCTGGAAATACACATTAAGAGATATGCCGGAAACGCTGGAGGCAGTCGTAAACTACTACCATGATCGCTATCATGTGGACATTACCCCGGACATGGTCACTTCCTGCAATGGTTCCCAGGATGGTCTCGGCCACATCGGTATGGTGCTGTGCAATCCGGGCGATCTGGTCCTGCTGCCAAGTCCCTGCTACCCCGCCTTCATTACAAGTGCACGCATGGCCCAGGCAGAAATCTATTACTATCCGATGGCAAAGGAACATAACTTCCTGCCTTATGTCAAAGACATTCCGGAAGATGCAGCCCGCAGGGCAAAGTATATGGTTGTTTCCCTGCCCTCCAATCCGACCGGCTCCGTCGGAACCCCGGAAGTTTATGAAGAAATCATTGCCTTTGCGAAGAAATATGACATTCTCATTGTGCATGACAATGCCTACAGCGACATTGTCTTTGACGGCGTGACATGCGGCAGTTTCCTGCAGTATGAAGGGGCCATGGATATCGGCGTGGAATTCTTCTCTCTTTCCAAGTCCTTCAATGTGACCGGGGCAAGACTGTCTTTCCTGGTCGGCCGCAAAGATGTTGTGGCCGCCTTCCGCAAGCTTCATTCCCAGACAGATTTCGGCATGTTTTATCCGCTGCAGAAAGCCGCCGTCGCTGCTTTGACAGGACCTCGTGATATGGTGAAAGAACAGTGTGCACTATATCAGGAAAGAAGAGACGCATTATGCGGCGGTCTTCGTTCCATCGGCTGGGACTGTCCGGATTCCCATGGCACGCTGTTTGTCTGGGCGCCGATTCCGGCCAGCTATACTTCCAGCATGAACTTCTGTCTTGATCTGATGGAAAAGGCAGGCGTCATCTGTACGCCTGGTTCTTCGTTCGGTCCCTTAGGTGAAGGCTATGTCAGATTCGCCCTTGTTCTGCCGCCGGCCAGAATAAAAGAAGCCGTACAGGCCATCGCCCATAGCGGCATCCTCTCTTCTCACTGAACTGTCAACGCCTGTCCAACAAACGTACAGTCGGCTTCACTCCAGTCGGCTTCACCACTCCAGCCCGAATCAGCCAGTGCTCCTCTGGCATCATCTGTTGAAGCAGAAGAGATCCATGATGCCACAGCATTCAGCTGTTCTTTAAACGTATCCGGATCATCATCCGAAGATACATAGGCATCGGCCCACTGCTGCAGATCATCCGCTGTCAAAGAGCCCGCATTGGCTTCATACCAGCTTAAGACTTCCGCTCCCTGATACGCCGCATTCAATGTTGAACCGGCCGATCCGGGGAACACCCTGGAAGCGATCGCATCCATATGTTCATTGAATGCAGTCTGCAGATCACTGACTGTACTTTCTGCACTGATCTGTGTTTCATCCGTCTCTGCACTTTCCGCAGGTGCGCTGGCCGCAGTATCAGTCTTCTCAGTCTCTGTCACAGTGGTCTTCTGTGCCGCAGCGGTTTCTGCTGCAGTCTGATTACCCGTTTGTGTACATGCGCTTAAACTTAAGCCAAGCAGTATGGCAAGCACTGCCTGACTGACATGATTGAATTCTGACATAAGCTTATTTCTCCTACGCTCATTGTACATCATCCCATCTGAATAAAAAATCATTTGAAAACACAAAAAATCAAAGCTAAAATAACTAGCGTTAAAAGATCATTGCAAGTTTTTAACAACCAAAGTGTGTAGCCCGGCAGGCGTAAATCCAACTGCTGGCTGCACACTTTTTTGTGTGAACGGGAGGTACGAATGAAAGATCTGAAAACTGTATTAACGGAAGAAAAACCAACGCATCTGATGAAACGCTATGCCCTGCCATGCATTATTTCCCTGCTGACAGCTGCGCTGTACAACATTGTCGACCAGATATTCATCGCCAATGCGTCTTATCTTGGTTCCTACGGCAACAGTGCCAATACGGTCGTCTATCCATTAACCGTAGCTGCACTCTCCATTGCGGTCATGATCGGGGATGGCTGCTGTGCGTTCATCTCCATCTCATCCGGGGCCGGGCGGGATGACGATACCCATCGGGCTGCCGGCAATGCCATCATGATGTCCATTGTCTCATCCTTAGTCATCACCATCCTGTATCTCGTCTTTGCGGATCAGATCCTGACGGCTTTTGGCGGCCGTGTCTCCGCAAAAACATTTGAACTGTCCAAAGAATATTTCTTCTGGATCACCCTGGGTATTCCGTTCTATATGTTCGGCCAGGCCATGAATCCAGTTATCCGTTCCGATGGATCACCGCGGTTTGCCATGTTTGCGACGCTGGTCGGCTGCGGTATCAATATCGTTCTTGACCCGCTGTTCATCTATCCGATGCATATGGGTATGATGGGTGCAGCGGTCGCTACTGTACTGGGTCAGATCGCAACTGCTGCTGTCTCCGTCTATTACCTGATGCACATGAACACCATGACCCTGCACAGAAACAGCTTCATTCCCAACGGCCGCATTATCAGAAAGTCCCTGGCTCTTGGCATCACATCCTTCCTTTCCCAGATCTCCGTTGTATGTGCCATGCTTGTGATTCAGAACATGGTCATGAAATACGGCGCCATGGATCCGATCTTCGCTCAGCAAGAATATGCCCAGATTCCTATGGCTGTGCTTGGTATTGTCATGAAGGTATTCCAGATTGTCATTTCCGTCTCGGTAGGTATTGCGGCAGGTATGATTCCGGTCATTGGCTTCAACATCGGTGCCGAACTGTATCAGCGTTCCAGGCAGCTGTTCATGCTTGTACTGAAAGCAGAATTCATCCTTGGCTGCGCTGCCCTGGCGGTCGTAGAAGTCTTCCCGCATCAGCTGATTCAGCTGTTTGGTGCTGCCAATGAATCACAGTACTATACCGACTTTGCCGTCAAAAGCTTCAGAACTTACCTGTTGTTAACGCCATTGGCAACTGTAAACAAAGGCGTATTCATCTCCATGCAGGCCTTAGGCAAGGCCAAGGAGAGCACTATGCTTTCCTGCATCAGAGAGATCGTGCTTGGCTGCGGCCTGGCCCTGTTACTGCCGGTCTTCTTCGGACTGGATGGGGTTCTTTACTCCATGCCGGCTTCCGACTTCATTGCTTTCCTCATTTCATTGGTTCTGATTATCCGTACACTGAAAGAACTGGACACTGCCGGCGAAAAGGCCTGTGCCCGTCAGAACTGAGTTTTAACGGCAGGCTGTTCTTCAGACAGACCTGCTTTTTTCATGCCGGCACAGCATTGTATGCTGCACTGTTTCTTTTCCAAGGACAATGGTAAAATAACAGAAAAAGAGGGAAAAGAAACAAATGCAGTTAACAACACCTGATAACTATGATCCTGTCCTGAATGTACGTGAAACAGAAGAAGCCATTAAGTATATCCGTGATACATTCCAGCGTGAATTCGGCAAAGAGATGCATCTCAGCCGGGTCAGTGCACCGATGTTTGTCACCAGATCCAGCGGTCTGAATGACAATCTGAACGGTGTGGAACGCCCGGTTTCCTTTGATGCACTGGAAATGCCGGATGAGACCATGGAAGTGGTACAGTCACTGGCCAAGTGGAAGCGTGATGCCCTGCACAAGTACGGCTTTAACATGCATGAAGGTCTGTATACCAACATGAATGCCATCCGCAGAGATGAAGTTCTCGACAACCTGCATTCCATGTATGTTGACCAGTGGGACTGGGAAAGAGTCATTGCCAGAGAAGAAAGAACAAAGGAAACTCTGGAAGATACCGTACGCACGATCTTCAAGATCATCAAGCACATGGAACATGAAGTCTGGTACAAGTATCCTCAGGCCGTCTGTCATCTGGCGGATGATGTGTTCTTTATCACCTCCCAGCAGCTGGAAGATCTCTATCCGGAACTTTCACCCAAAGACAGAGAAAATGTCATTACCCGGGATAAGAAATGTGTATTCATTGAACAGATCGGTGCTCCGCTGAAACGCTCCGGCAAGCCGCATGACGGCCGTGCCCCTGACTATGATGACTGGTCACTCAATGGCGATTTATTGTTCTGGCTTCCTTCGCTGCAGTGTGCGCTGGAAATTTCTTCCATGGGCATCAGAGTCGATGAAAACTCTCTTGTCACCCAATGTGAAGCTCTGCATTGTGAAGACCGCCTCAGCCTGCCTTACCACCAGCATATCCTGCATCAGCAATTGCCTTATACCATCGGCGGCGGCATCGGTCAGTCAAGACTGTGCATGTTATTGCTGAATAAAGCCCATATCGGTGAAGTACAGGCATCCATCTGGCCTGATCAGGTGATCAGAGCCTGCAGAGAACACAACATTCCGCTCTTATAAAACCAAAGGTCTGATCCGCAATTGGATCAGACCTTTTATGATGTTTCTATTTTCCAGTAATAAACTGATACGTCAGGCCCAGCGCAGCCAGCACCAGCCTGAACACAAGCAGGGAAAGACCGAAGCCGCCAAGCGCCGGCCACAGCCCGTACAGCGCATCCACCGCCTGCCAGGCCCCGCCGATTCCGGTAATCAGTACAAGTACTGTCCGGGCAAACTTTACCGCCAGCCATCCAGCCAGAATGAAGGCGGCCAGCGTCATTGCCAGGGAAAGGTAATGCCATACAGGTCCCGGCGGATAACTCAGATTGTACACAACGGAAGCAGCCAGAAAACCGGCATACAGAAAGACGCCAAGCTTATACAGTTTCATGGCCAGTACTGCCAGAACCACGCCCAGAATCACCCCGGCAAGAAACGGCACATAGGCCGGCAGGCCGCCGCCATACGTATACAGTACATAATAGGCGACGGCAAAACCAAGCAGAAACCCGCAGAATGCCATCAGCTGTTTCATCATCTTATAGCCGAAGAAACAGATCAGAACAGACAGGATCAGCTCCAATACCCCAACAGCCTGTCCTATTGTTACGGTCGTATTCAGAATATCCCTCATAGCACCATGTTATCCTCAAAGCATCATGAAAACAATGCTTTACTTTTCTTCATCATCCAGAAGATCAAAAGTGTGGGTGCCATCCGATTCACCATAGTAGCCCTGATACTGCTGGGAAAAACTAGCATTTTCCTCGATCCATGCGGTCTTCTGTTTCCAGTCGATCTCTCTTACCATACGATGAACCAGCAGTTCTTTCTGCAGGAATACATTCTTCTGGATAAATGTGCCATCCTCATGGAAGCCGAGTTTCTCTGCCGCCCGCATGGATCTGCGGTTGCCATCATAATAGTTCCATGTGAATGTCTCACAGCCCAGTTCCAGTACACCATGGCGGATCAGCACTTCCGCTGCTTCCTCTATATAGCCATGGCCCCAGAATGGCTTTCCCAGCCAGCAGCCGATCTCCGCATGCGTGCCATTCATCTTCCCCAGGGCAATATTGCCGATCAATGCTCCATCTTCCTGACGGACAACGGCATATGTCTCCGGTACCATGTATGCCGTCTCAACAATCATTTCCGTCTCATCCTGGTCTTTATGAGGCAGCCAGCCGCAGTTTGGTCCGACATCCGGATCTTTTGCCAGTTCATAGCAGGCAGGCACATCCTCTTTCTGCCATGGCCTCAGCAGCAGACGTTCTGTTTCAATCTTTTCCATACTCCTGCCTCCTTTGTCAGTCATTATACAGCAAATGAAAAGAGAAACAGCATATGCCATTCCTCTTATTCCTCTTCTGCTCTTGCCTCACAATAGATACACCGGTAGGGATGGTCTTTGTCAATGCGCCTGAAGTAATGGTGGATTTCCTGTTCACAGGAAGTAATGCAACGTTCATTATGGCAGATATATTTATCCTTTACGATTTCACCCTGAGGCACATACCTGTGATGGTCATTTTCCAGAAGCAGCCTTCTGATCAGTGCCATCCGCATATAGCGGCCGTTGTATACCTGCTTGAAATAGCAGGCTCTGGGATCATCATCCACTTCCACGGAAATCTCATTCACTCTTGGCAGCGGATGCATGACAATACAATCCTTCTTCGCCCGGGACAGCTTGTCCATATCCAGAATATAGCTGTTCTTCAGCCGGTCATAGGTCACAAGTGAATTGAACCGTTCCTTCTGGATGCGGGTCATATACAGTACATCAAGTAACGGCAGCGCCCCTTCCAGAGATACCGTTTCAATATACGGAATGCCTTTTTCTTCCAGCTCAGCCTTGACGTACTTCGGCAGTCTCAGCTCATCCGGTGAAATCAGAACAACCTTCAGCCCTTCATAGCGCATCAGCGCTCTTAAAAGAGAATGTACGGTACGGCCATAGCGCAGATCACCGCATACGCCTATGGTCAGATGATCCAGTCTGCCCTTTTCACGGTATATTGTACAGAGATCCGCCAGGGTCTGGGTAGGGTGGGCATGGCCGCCGTCACCGGCATTGATGACCGGAATATCCACCGCCTGTGCTGCCACAAGCGGTGCCCCTTCCATGTTATGGCGCATGACAATGATATCCGCCAGCTCTGAAACAACCTTGGCCGTATCATGAACACTTTCTCCCTTTGATACAGAAGAAGAGGCAGCCCCGCTAAAACCGATGACGTCACCCCCTAATCCCTGCATGGCCGAAAGAAAGGAAAACCTGGTTCTGGTACTTGGCTCATAGAACAGGGCGGCCAGTCTCTTTCCCTTCATGCATGAATCATACTTTTCGGGATGATTCATCATATCCACGGCATCATCGATCAGTCCCTGGATGTCCCCCACGGACAGATCCATGATATCAATCAGGTCTTTCATTTCTTCATCCAGCTTTCATCGTCCGGATGATTGCGGAAAGCAATCACCTTTTCGACATCGCTCTCTTTGATATAACCCTCTTCAGCAGCGCATCTGGCAATGGTATCAAAGTCGGTCAGGGAGATATTCTTCACATGATTCTCAGCCAGTCTGTTCTCTGCCTTGTCCATGCCGTACGTTACAATGGATACAATACCAAGCACATCTGCCCCTGCTTCTCTTAATACATTGACCACATCCACACAGGAACCTGCCGTGGAAATCAGATCCTCCACAACAACTGTCTTCTGGCCTTTTTCCAGCTTGCCTTCAATCTGGTTCTTACGACCATGATCTTTGGAACCGGTACGTACATAGCCCATCGGCAGACCCAGCTTATAGCCCGTAATCGCCGCATGGGCAATACCGGCCGTAGATGTTCCCATCAGAATCTCAGCATCCGGATAATTTTCCTTCACCAGTTCAGCCAGACCTGTTTCCACATCTTCTCTGACCTTTACATCACTCAGTGTCAGACGGTTGTCACAGTAAATCGGAGAATGAATGCCGCTGGCCCAGGTAAAAGGCTGATCCGGGGAAAAGAATACTGCTTTAATGGATAATAAATCTTTTGCGATTGTTTCACTGCGTGTCATTGCCTACTCTCCTTTGAACTCTCTTACACATTCACGATAGGCAGCCACAGGATCTGCTGCCCTGGTAATGGAACGGCCTACCACAATATAATCAGAACCGATCTTTGCGGCATCCGCCGGTGTCATAACTCTCTTCTGATCACCTTTGGCATCCCCTGCCAGGCGGATGCCCGGGGTCACCGTCAAGAAATCAGCACCGCACCTTTCATGGACAACACCAGCTTCCAGCGGTGAGCAGACAACACCATCGAGCCCCGCCTTCTTTGCATTCTCGGCATAATGCATGACCACTTCCGCCATCGGCTCATGGATGAGCAGTTCCTCTTCCATGGCCTTCTGATCTGTACTGGTCAGCTGAGTAACGGCAATAAGCCTGGGACGTGTTCCATCGGGTCTTGTCAGACCTTCCAGCCCGGCCTGCATCATGGCAATTGTACCGGCCGCATGTACATTGACAATATCCACATCCAGAAGGGACAGCACATGCATGGCCTTTTTCACTGTATTGGGAATATCGTGCAGCTTCAGATCAAGAAAGATCTTATGGCCTCTTGCCTTGATCTCTCTCACAATGGATGGACCTTCGGCATAGTACAGTTCCATGCCGATCTTGACAAAGGGCTTCTCCTCCCTGAACTGATCCAGAAACTTCAGTGTCTCTTCTCTTGTCGCAAAATCACATGCAATAATGACGTCTTTCATCCTAATTCCTCCAGGCTTTCTATATGATACTTTTCCATGCATGCAGGAAGATCTTCGATCATCTTCTGACATGCCCATGGATCAATCAGATTCGCTGATCCTACCTCTACTGCTCTGGCCCCGGCCATCATCATTTCCAGAATATTCTCCGCACTGGAAATCCCGCCAAGACCAACTACCGGAATCTTTACGGCATGGGCCACCTGATAGACCATTCGCACAGCCACCGGGAATACCCCGGGACCGGAATACCCGCCGGTCATATTGCCTAATAACGGCTTTCCTGTTTTCAGATCAATCCGCATGCCAAGCAGCGTATTAATCAGACTGATGCCGTCTGCCCCAGCCTGTTCACAGGCCCTGGCAATACTGACAATGTCTGTGACATTAGGCGACAGCTTGACAATTACCGGTCTGGTACTGACCGCCTTCACGGCCCGAGTGACTTCATAAGCGCTTTTCGGATCTGTTCCAAATGACATCCCGCCGCCCTTTACATTAGGACAGGAGATATTGATTTCAAACCAGCCGATGCAGTCTTCCTGATTCAGTTTTCGGACCACTTCCACATAATCCGGTATGGAAAAGCCTGACACATTTGCCATAACCTTCTTATGGAATACTTCACGCATCTTCGGCAGTTCTTCCGCAATAACCCGGTCTACCCCGGGATTCTGCAGACCCACGGCATTCAGAAGACCGGCATCACATTCCGCAATGCGCGGCTGTACATTGCCGGTTCTTGGCTGCAGGGTTGTTCCCTTGAAGGAGAACGAACCAAGCATATTGATGTCATAGAACTGCGCATATTCATAGCCATAGCCGAATGTACCGGAAGCCGGTATGACCGGATTGTCCAGTTCAATCCCGCAGAGATTCACCTTTGTATTCACCATACAAGCACCTTCCTGTCAAACACCGGTCCATCCGCACACACACGCTTCGCTCCTTCTCTTGTAACGATCGTACAGCCAAGACACACCCCGAAGCCGCATCCCATTCTTTCTTCCATGGAATACTCTCCATCGCTTTCCAGCATGCTGTCTATATTTTTCAGCATTACCGCCGGACCGCAGGCATATACATAGCTGTACTGCTTAACCATCTTCAATCCATCCGTGACAAATCCCTTTATGCCGCAGGAGCCATCCGCTGTACATACAATCACATCACAGCCAAGTTTTCTGAATTCCTGTTCATAGAAAATTTCATCCTTCGCATTAAAGCCAAGTATCACCGTAACATGGCTATTCTTTGAAAGCTTTTCAGCCAGCATGTATAGCGGCGGTACGCCGACCCCGCCCCCGACAAGCAGCGGATATCCACCTGCTCTTGTCAGATCATAGCCATTGCCTGCAGGCAGCAGCACGTCAAGCTTCTCACCTGCCTGCATGTGACTCATCTGCTCTGTGCCATGGCCGACCGCCTTATAGATCAGCGTCAGCACGCCGTCTTTTGCCTGACATACGCTGATGGGTCTTCTGAGATATCTGCCAGGCAGCGCAACATCGACAAACTGGCCGGGATGAATGTCATCCGTATCAGCTTTCAGTCTCATCTCATATACACTGCGGGCAATATTTCGATTTGAAAGAATTTCATCTGTTTCCTGTCTCATGTGACCTCCTGAATGGTCTGACCGGCAGCGTGATCTGCTGCAGTACATGCAGAAGCGCACGGGCAGCAGACAGGGAAGAAAGCACAGGCACCTGATTTTCAATGGCACAGCGTCTGATCCTGACGCCGTCTGTTTCCGCTGCCGTATAGCCGGCTTCTCTTGTATTAATGACATATTTCACATTGCCGGACCGAAGTGCCCGATAGATTTCATCGGATCCATCCGAGATCTTATCAAGACTGTGGGTACGGATGCCATGGCGGCGCAGTACTTCAGCTGTACCGGATGTAGCGATGATGTTGAAGCCAAGATCATAAAAGCCCCGGATGACCTCCACCGCCTGGTCCTTATCACTGTCGGCCACCGTTGCCAGTACGGTACCGTAGTTGGACAGCTTCATGCCGCTTGCCTGCATGCCTTTGTACAGCGCTCTGTATAAAGACACATCGCAGCCGATGGCCTGGGCGCAGCTCTTCTTTTCCAGGGACAGTGCAGCTTCACCTGCCTGCTGTTTTTCCGTTTCAAACAGCGGCACTCTGACACAGTACATCTCTCTTTCCATCAGCACATTGCCATAATAGCCGCATGCATTCAGGGTCTCTCCCATCCATACACGCATGGCTGATGCCGTCAGCCGCATTCCCGTACATTTCTCAAGAAACGGCACATCCTCATGAAAGCCTCTGTGAACTGCCCCGATGCGGATCGTACCATCACCGTCAATCAGGAATCTGACCCGGAAGATGCCGGTCACCTTCAGCTTTCTGCCGATAACTCTTGTATATTCAGCTAAGGCAGCCTGGTCTTTTTCCGTCAGGGTTGAAGAAGGATAGACGGCAATCGAATCTGCCTGATTGACTCCGGCCCTTTCCATCTCTTCCACAATACCGGCCGCATAGACTTCCCGGCCATCACCGATGGCTGTTACATCCGCCATGCGGCTGGGCAGATACTGTTTCACTTCCACGCTGTTTCCATCCACTTCCTGCAGGAAGCGATCCGCCTGTTTCTCATCCGCAATGACTTCTGCTCTGGAACGGCCGTTCCCCTTTCCTTCGATCATGACCGGCCAGCCGATCTTCTCTGCTTCTTTGACCGCCTCTGTTTTCTCACATCTTACTTTGATTGTATGCGGCAGATCCATCGTACTGACTGCTTCTTCAAAAAGATCCCGGGGTCTGTCCTTTACTGCGATACCGTTTTCTTCCAGCACTTTCTGCAGCTCTGCCCCGTCCTCTTTGACAAAGCTCAGAAACACTGTCTGTATGTGCTTTTCCTTTACAAGCTGCAGCACATGTTCCGGGCTGACTCTGCCGTTATAGACGCAGACATCTCTGATCGGCATATGGCAGGAAGCCATGGTATGATCCAGCAGTGTCACATTGTATTTTTCGCTTAAAGCCTGCACTGCTTCAATACACCCGGCCGACATGCTGCGGCTGCTCGCTTCTTCCTGCACAGCACCCAGTACCATGACATTTTCCCGTCCTTCTTTCTGCACGCCTTTCTGCATGCAGGTAAGAGGATACGGGGAAGTATCAAGGCACGTCTTTTTCAATTCCTGCAGGAATTCTGCTTTGATTCCTGATACCCCGGCCACCTTGTCAACAGCTTCATTGCGGCTTAATAATTCCTGCAGCACTTCCAGTTTCTGCTCAGCCGCCTTTGCCAGCAGAGTATTTGTATCAAGCCGGCTGATCTGATCCGTATCTGAAAGGACAAGATCATGCAGAGCAGCTGAGAGCACGGTACCATGACTGATGACGTATGTCCTGGTGCTGCCGTTATCTGCCGGCTTCTGTACCGCCCAGCCATCTCTCTTTTCGATCTGATGCAGTTCATGTCCCAGAAACAGCTCAGCCTGCAGCGCCCCTGCATGCATGCCGGCAGCACTTTCCAGAAATGCCGTCAGAAAATCCAGATACGGTCTTACCTTCATGATCTGTACTTTTTCACTCTCGGCATGAATTGCAATCACAAAAGCAGACACCCCGACCATCTTCAAAGAAGTCATGAACTGTTCCACTTCTTTTTCGATGCGCTGTTTCAGTTCATCATGAAGAGAGAACGCCGGGCTGATAAGAACGCTGTCCCTTTCATTATGCGATGCGTCTTCCAGCTGTTCACCGTTCACAAGATGAACAATCGTCCCTTTACAATCCCTGGCTGCCAGCCACAGTATCTTATGGTAGTGATCCAGCGTTTCCCCGGAAAGGTATTCCGGTGTACTGCCTTCACTGACCGCTTCTCCTAAAGGTGTATCAAGCAGTTCACAGCCAAACAGCTGACACCTGCACTCTTCGCTGACGCCTCTGTTTTTGAGTTCTCTGACAAGCTTCAACGCCTGATGGCCGCCCGCATAGGGAATCACCCATGCCGGTCTTTCATGGCGGATAATCCGGGCAACATATTCCAGTCTGACCGGTTCCAGATATGCCTCATCGGCATCCAGAAGCGGCGCAGATGCCTCATCTCCACAGAACAGCACTTCTCTGTTTTCTTTCTTCAGTGTCTCAATGCACGTCATCAATCCATCATCCAGCCAGGATGCGTCTTCTTTCATGGCGGCACCGGGGCCGATGATCAATACTTTTTCTTCTGCCATACGATTTTTCCTTTCGTATATACTGCTTCACAGACACCATTGACAGACATGTTTTCAAATGGTGTGGCTCTTCCTTTTGACAGGAAGTCCTCAGAATGAATCTGAACGGTTTCATTCAGATTGAAGACCGCAAATCCTTCCATGGGTATATGGAAGCGTGATCTTGGATGATAAGCCATCAGTTCCATCAGTCTTCTGAGACTGATGATGTTTTTCTTCACAAGGTATGTATATAGGATTGGAAAGGCTGTTTCAAGTCCTGCCACACCCATGGCAGATCCCTTCAGCCCCCTGCTTTTTTCTTCAGTGCTGTGCGGGGCATGATCCGTCGCAATGCAGTCAATCGTACCATCCTGAATGCCCTGGATCAGCGCTTTTCTGTCTTCTTCTGTTCTTAACGGCGGATTCATCTTCCATCTGCCTTCATCCTGCAGATCATTCTCCGTAAAGATCAGATAATGCGGAGCGGTTTCACAGGTTACATCAATACCCTTTCTCTTTGCTTCCCGCACAAGCTGTACGGATTCTTTTGTGGAAACATGGCAGATATGCAGTGAACATCCTGTTTCTTCGGCCAGCCGGATATTTCTTCTGACTTCTTCATATTCCGATGCACTGGAAATTCCCTTCATGCCATGCGCTCGCGCGTAGGCACCATCATGGATACAGCTGCCGCCAAGCAGAGCATTCACTTCACAGTGTGCTGCTACAATTTTATGCAGGGAAGCAGCTTTTTTCATGACAGAACGCATCATTTCTTCAGACTGTACCCCATGCCCATCATCTGAGAATGCAATGACGTATGGTGCCATTTCCCCGAGATCCGCCATGGCTTCTCCCTTTTCACCGCGGGTCAGAGCACCATAGGGATAGACATCAATCACCGCATCTTTCGCAATGCATTTCATCTCTTCCTGCAGATGTTCCAGACTGTCCGGCACCGGGTTCAGATTGGGCATGGTACAGACAGCTGTATAGCCGCCATGGGCCGCCGCCAGAGAACCGGTACGTATTGTTTCTTTATAAGAAAAACCCGGCTCTCTGAAATGGACATGCACATCACAGAAACCGGGCAGAATTGTTAAAGACGGATCATTGTAAACATGAAGAGAAGGATCATGGGAAAAAGCATTTTCCACGTATCTCTGCAATGTCTCATCAGCGTAAATATGTACCTTTCTCTCCATAAGACCTCCTTATGAAAAAAGCCTCTGCCATACAGAGGACATGAAAAAGACAATCTGAACTATCCGCTTCGTCTTTCTGATCTCTCTGTATCAGCTTTAAAGATGAACCTTATTAATAAAACTATAAACCGCTTCTTTTGTCAACGGTACTTCGTTTCCTCAGCCATACCTCTCAGAAAGTGCTGCAGCTCATCACTGCAGGCATTCTTCATGACAATCTGGCCTGCTTTTTCATTCACCATCAGATAGAACGCATCTTTTTCCTCAACAACTTTGTGAAGCTTATGGTAAGGATATTCTCCTTTTTCCTTATCCCATTTCACGCTGAAGGAATCTTTGAAGAAACTGAGCTTCTGTTCTCCCGTACTCAGCATTTCATTGTCCTTATATCTTTTACGCACAGCTTTCCGGAAGAAGACATCATTGAAGACAAGATACAGTACGCCCATGATCAGACAGAACAGCGTGATGAAACTGATTTTCAGCAGGATGCCGACAAATGCTCCTGCAAACATAATCAGAGCCAGTATCAATGTTCTTTTCCGTGAGGCATACTGCTCTTCCTTTCCGACATGACTGCAGTATCTGTAATAGGTCTGGAAAGGTATTTTCTGACTGATCTGATAAAAACGCTTCTCTGCCATGTTTTTACTCCGTAATATAGACGCCGTCGTCTTTGTCAATGGGCTTGATATGAACTGCCACATTTTCTTCCATGGATGTCGGCACATTCTTGCCGACATAATCAGGCCGGATCGGCAGTTCCCGATGTCCTCGGTCTACCAATACTGCCAGCTGAATATACTTCGGCCGGCCAAGCTGAATCACCGCTTCCATGGCGGCTCTTGCCGTTCTGCCGGTAAACATGACATCATCCACAAGGATGACTGTTTTTCCAGTCACATCACATGGAATAAATGAGCCATGCGCTCTTTCGGTTTTTTCAGCTTCGTTGAGATCATCCCGGTGCAGCGTGATATCCAGCTGTCCTGCCGGCACTTTACGTCCTTCAAACTTTTCAATATTGGCCTGCAGCACCTCGGCAATCGGTACGCCTCTTGTCTGTATGCCAAGCAGAATAATATTCTCCACCCCGTCATTATGTTCAATGATTTCATGGGTAATACGGGCCAGCGATCTGCGCATGGTCACCGCATCCATCAGCTGTGTTTTTACAGTCATTGCATGCCTCCAAAATATCCTTCCAGGGTCTGTCCGCTGTTTTTTACCGCCTGTGCTGTTTCCACACCGACATAACGGTATGCCCAGGGGGAATAGATAATACCTGTTTCATCCTGCGTGCCTGCCGGATAGCGGGCCACCCAGCCATATTCTGCCGCATGAGCATCAAGCCAGGCATACGCTGATGTGCTGTCAAAGCACGCATCCAGCGTACACGCTTCATCGCCTGTTTCATCAATATCCACGGCCAGGCCAAGCTGATGTTCACTGTAGCCGGGCTGATCATCGATCGTATCGGCATATGCCTGTCCAAACTGTTCTGTGTAATAGCTGTACAGGCTCTGTTCATATTCATAGGAACGGTATGCGCTGACAAGCGTCAGCTGTACGCCATCCGCCTGGGCCGCCGCAAACATCTGTTCCAGAGATGCGGCAGCTTCACTGCGCAGCTGTTCTTCCCGCAGTGAATTGACATTGACCGTACGCAGATCAGCCGGCACATAGTCCGGGGACAGCGGCTGACTGTGATTGACGATCCGCAGCAGTGAATCATCACTGACTGTATCCGGTGTACTGGAAGGCGCAGCAGAAGGTGTCTCTGTGGGCTGTACCGTTGGTACGGCAGAAGGTTCTGCCGTTACTGATGCAGTTTCTTCAGCAGCCGCGGAAGGTGTCACAGCTGCTGTCGTATTATTCTCTTTTCCCTTATTGCGGGCTATTTCCGTAATCTTATCCATTCCGCCGGTCACCGTCAGATAAATAAGGCATCCGACAATGGCAGCACACAGGATAATAACCGCATAAAGCTTGTAATAGAACTTCTTCTCAGCACGTCTCATAGCGAGATTATACTACAGAAAAGCGCAAAGCGGCTCTTCACCCCAGGCAGGCTTCAGCTTTCCCGGGTAACAGGGCTGCCCGCATTAACCTGCTTCATCCATATTTCCTATCGTTTTCTTTTCCCCTGCCGCATATGCGTCAAGTGGCCTGCAGATGCTATAATTCTTTTACATATGAGTAATGGATCTAATGAAATACTGAGGGAAATCCCTCATCTCAGCGATGCAGAGCTGTATGTCTACCGCTATATCCTTGCCCATGCAAGGGACATCCCATCCATGTCAGTTCATACGCTCGCTGCTTTGACAAATACAAGCACTGCTACCATCCTGCGGCTTTGCCGCAAGTACGGCTGCCGCACATTCCCGGAATTCAAACTGTGCCTGGAAGAAGAACTTGCCTGCCAGCCGGATGCGGATCTCAGAGAATACGGTTCCGGCAGTCATAATCTTTCCTATTTCTTTTCCCGTACGCTGAATGATCCATCATTTGATGACTCTTTGAATAAAGCGGCAGAACTGCTGGCACGCTGTTCCCAGATTATTTTCCTGGGAGACGGATCAAGCAATATTGTCTGTGACTATGCGGCCATGTATTTCTCCTATCAGTGCCGCTATGCCTCACGGGTAGAAGATGTACGCAATTATGCCCCGGAATTTTTCTTTTCCTCCCTGCCGGAAAATACGTGCATTACAGCTCTGTCAGTAACCGGAGAGAATCCGCATATCATCCATTTCCTGCAGCGTCCTCATTCCCGTTCTTTGAAAATCATTGCCATCACAGACGATGCAGAATCCATGCTGGCAAATATCGCGGATGTTTCCATCTCCTATAACATTCCCATTACGATGTTTCATGATTCCAATCTGACCTCCCAGGTACCGGCGGTCTATATCGTAGAAGAACTGTCACGCCGCACACACCAGATGTTAAGCAGCGACAGATAAGGCATTCCGTATTTTTGATTTACAGATCCTTCATTCTGACCTTCACTTTTCTGCTTCCTTCTTTCTATACTGAAGCAGAACAAAAGGAGGTATCATCATGAATCCCAAACAGCTGATCAATCTGAAAAACCGTCTGCCTCTTCTCAAAGCAGATCATGGCGATCTTGCCGCCTGGTTCAAAGGACCCGGGCAGCAAAGCATGCAGGCGGGCACGAAAGTACAGATTCTCTTTACCCATCCGGATGGTTCCCAGCAGGACTGCTCCCTGACCCTGACTGAGAATGATATGGAAACACTTCGGCAGGTGAAAGAAACATTTGCGAAAAAGAAGTAACTGATGCGGAAGGTACCCATACCTCCCGCATTTTCATTCTTTACCATATATAATGTAGCTAGAAGAGAGGTCTGCGCTATGAGAGAAAAAATATATTACCAGGACTGCGGCGTACTGGGCGGACGAACCATTTTCCACACAGGCGCAGAATTCGACACAATTGAATCACCAGACCCGATCGGCATCCTCAATGATCTTATGAGCAGGGTATATCAGGACTTTGAAAAACATGGCAAAGATCATATCTATCCATTTCAGCGCTTTGCCATCTGTCTGATCCACATGGATGGATCAATACACGTGATTCTGACATCAGCGGATGAAAACAGCAGACCGATTGCAAGCTATATGGATCATGTCGGCAAACGCAAAGCAGATTATAAAGATATTGATATGATCCTGACAATGAACAGTGTTCAGCTTTATGATATTTTTCAGGAAACACGCCCGAATCACTATGAACAGCTGAGTGAAGAAGAAACAGAAGAAACCCAGTCAGATGACTATCATTTAACTAATATCAGATGTCTTGATCTTTTTGGCTACTGCAATGCACCAATGGTGGAAAAGAATGATTCTTTTCATAACTATATTCGCTGGAATCTCGGTGCAGATTTCTATATTGAAGCAATGGACAATGAAGAAACAGACCGCCGGGAGTTCTGGATCTGCCGCGATTACAATGATGCCAAATATCTGTTCGACGACTATGAAACCGGTGATCAGGGCTGGCATAATCTGTTTGACCATCAGAACAGATTCGTAATTGATCAGCATTTTGCCGAATTTATTGCGGACATGAGCGATCCGGATGAATACTTCATTATAGATAATTATTTTCAGCTTATTTTAAGCGATATGGGCAGCCAGAGCTCCCAGCTGAGCTGAATCAGTCTATTTGCTTCATATCAAATGAAGCAGATTTTTATATTTTTATAGATGATTAATGTAAGCCTTGATGCCATGCTGAGGAAAAAAGACAGAAAAAAAGAGAAGATCTTTCGACCTTCTCTTACCTGGCGGCGCGCTATCTTTGCTCTCGCTATTTTCGCCGCGGGAGTGCTTAACTTCTGTGTTCGGGATGG
>Ga0256406_1002292_pt1 | contig 27601 bp, 19 predicted proteins | sample RumenRJG_03DNA_FD_185986 | JGI IMG/M metagenome (GOLD analysis project Ga0256406, IMG submission 185986) | Bovine rumen microbial communities from Lethbridge, Alberta, Canada - RJG_03 | ecosystem: Host-associated > Mammals > Digestive system > Stomach > Rumen | place: Canada: Alberta | collected...
TATGTTGTATATTTGATTTGTGGAGAATACAAATATATAACGGAATTCGGCTTCTTTCTGTATGTGGCCTCTACGAAAAATATGCCTTACCAACGAGAAAAGCGGAAGAACCATATGCGATATATGGACTCCTAGGAAGGGTTTTAAGTGCATCAAAATAAATTCTGAAAATATAAGATGCTAATACACAACGTGTTACAATCTCATCGAAATTAGGGCCTATTTAAGAGCAAAATAGAGCTTGATTGAAAATAAGCCAGAAATAAGGCATATTCGAGTTTCTTTTTCTTTACAAAGATAGCAGAGAACTTTGATTTTTGATACGCTATTTTAGTCTCAAACAAGAAAGGTGTGCAATAAAACATACGAATAAAATGAAAAAGTTTACCTACTAAAGTAACTACGAAAAAGCGAGTAATTTCTTTGAGAATATCATTGATTGCATTAACTTTGCAAAGAGAAAAAGTAATAAAGTAAATACACAAAAAATATGACGAACAAAAGAATAAAGACCATCGTCCTAGACGATATTGAGGCTAACAAGCTAAAGAAGCAAGAAGAAAAGAGCAAGTACGAACAAGCTCTTGAAAAGTACAACACCGAGGTAGATGACAATGCAATAAAGGAAGCTGTGAGAACCCTAATTGGCAGTAAAGTGGCTGAGAATGACAATACAGAAGTAAAGAAGTTTCTGCTTGGAAGTGTGGAACTTACATCATTGCATACAACTGATACGGAGGAAGGAATATTGGCAATGACAGAGAAAGTCAATAAGTTTTCAGAGACCTTCCCTACCCTGCCCCATGTAGCTGCAATCTGTGTCTACCCCGTATTCACCGAACTAGTAAGCAACAGTCTGGAGGTGGATGGAGTCGAAATAACGAATGTGTGCGGCAATTTCCCTTCATCACAGAGCCGAATGGAAGTTAAGGTTGCCGAGACATCTTTGGCTATCCAGGATGGAGCTACCAACGTTGACATTGTCATGCCAGTGGGGAAATTCTTAAGTGGTGACTATGAAGGTGTTAGCGACGACATCAATGAATTGAAACAAGCTTGTGGAGACGTACCCATGAAGGTAATCCTCGAGACTTGCGACCTTGAAAACCTTTCAAATGTAAAGAAGGCTGCATTACTTTCTATGTATGCCGGGGCCGATTACATAAAGACCTCAACAGGCAAGGAGAAGGCTGGAGCTACACCGGAAGGTGTCTATGTGATGTGTCAGGCGATCAAGGAATACTATGAGCAGACAGGTATACAAATAGGTATCAAGCCCGCCGGAGGCATTAACACGGTCATGGATGCCGTGATACTCTACACAATTGTGAAGGAAGTATTGGGCGAAAAGTGGCTCACTAACTACTGGTTCCGCCTTGGAACTTCACGACTTACAAACCTGCTCGTCAGTGAGATTATAGGAAAGGAAACCAAATGGTTCTAAGAAAAATAGTTAGCTAAAAACTTTATAAGTCAAGTTAGAAACAGCCCGCTCACCTAATCATGCAAACAAGAAAGTGGGCGGGCTGTCCATAAATAACTAAGACATTTACATATCTCTTCGGATAACATAATCCAAATAGGCTTGTAAGGCCTCTCTCACTTCGGTATCAGAGGTATGAGCATCGATAAATTTCTGGCATTTCTCATGCAGCTTCCACATTTGTTGCTGTGCATACTCTATACCGCCATTGGCCTTCGTGAAGTCCACCAATCGAGCAATCTCATCAGCCGTGACGGTATTCTCCTTTACCTTCCCAGCCAACTGTAGCATCTCCTCATTTTGGGTAGTACGAAGTGCGTAAATCACAGGAAGTGTGAGCTTTCCTTCGAGCATATCATTACCCGTCGGCTTACCAATATTGTCAGAGTCAAAGTAGTCGAATATGTCATCGCGAATCTGAAAAATGACACCTAAGTTTTGACCAAATTCTTTGGCTTTTAACTCCTCTTCGCCTGTCACTCCAGCCGATGCGGCACCAATAACAGAACAAGCTTCAAAGAGAGCAGCCGTCTTACCTTTAATGATATTAAAGTAGATGTCCTCAGAAAGCTCGTGATTACTGATATTTGACAATTGAAGAATCTCTCCATTCGACAAAGTCCGTCCAAGATTAGCCAGATACCTCACGATGGTCTCTGAGTGAGTAAAAGAAATGTAAAGTAAGGCAGTAGAAAGTATGTAGTCGCCAACAAGAACCGCTACCTTATTGTCATAGAGTTCATTGACAGATGCCTGTCCTCTCCTTTCACGACTCTCATCCACGACATCATCATGAACAAGACTGGCCGTGTGAAGCAATTCAAGACCTACAGCAGCATGTTGAGTAACCTCAGTTATTCGTCCATAATTCTTTGCCATTAAAAGAATTAGCATCGGCCGCATCCGCTTTCCTGTGTGTGATCGAATGCGCTGAAGCACCTGCTCCAACAGACCATCCGAGGCCGACAGAGCTTGGTTGAAGTAACTGGAAAACTCACTTAGCTCCTGAACTATAGGGCGTTTGATGAGCGACAAATAATCCATACAACTCAAATTTGACACAAAATTAAGCAATAATCTCCAATTATTGCAAAGTTTTTAGTACTTTTACATCCAAAATAACCTCTATATCATAAAGTAATGGACAAACTGTTTCTCCTCGACGCCTACGCGCTCATATTTCGCTCCTATTATGCCTTCATCAGCAACCCGCGAATTAACTCCAAGGGGTTCAATACATCTGCTGTACTTGGATTTTGCAACACCCTCAACGAAGTACTAACCAAGGAGCAACCCACACACATCGGAGTAGCCTTCGACCATGGTAAAACTTTCCGGCATGAAGCCTATCCTGCTTACAAGGCACAACGCGAAGAAACACCAGAAGATATAAAACTAAGCGTACCAATCATCAAAGACATCCTTACCGCCTATCATATCCCCATCCTTCAGGTCGACGGATTCGAAGCTGACGATATAATTGGAACTGTGGCTACAAAAGCGGGGCAAAAAGGCACTCAGACTTATATGCTGACTCCTGATAAGGATTATGGTCAACTCATCTCAAAGAATGTCTACATGTTCCGCCCCAAACATGGAGGCGGATATGAGACGATTGGTGAACAGGAAATAGAGGAGAAATATGGTATCGACTCACCACACAAGGTCATTGATCTTCTCGCTTTAATGGGCGACTCAGCCGACAACTTTCCTGGCTGTCCGGGAGTAGGAGAAAAGACTGCTGTGAAACTAATCAATCAGTTTGGTAGTGTCGACAACTTACTAAATCGGACAGACGAGCTGAAAGGAAAAATGAAGGAGAAGGTGGAAGCAGCAATAGACGACATAAAGATGTCGAAATTCCTCGCCACCATCAGAACCGATGTCCCCATAGACATCAGTATCGAAGAACTGAGAATCGAAGAACCCGACAAGAAGAAACTGGCCGAAATCTTCGAAAACTTAGAGTTCAGAACGCTCGCAAAGAAAATCCTTAATAATTCTGAAACTATCACAAAGAAGCAAAATTCGCAGCTCGATCTTTTTGCAGAATTTCCGACCGAGAGGAAAGACGAAGAGAAAAAGGGCCATTTTTTGATGGTCAAAACAGTAAATCCAAAATATCAACTCATTGATACAAAGGATAAAATGGTGGAACTCTTTGACTTTTTTAGGACAAAAAAAATTCTCAGTCTAGACACAGAAACGACTTCCACGAACCCGATCGACGCTGAATTGGTGGGATTGAGCTTTTCAGTCAACGAAAAAGAAGCGTTTTACGTACCTGTTCCACCGAACTTTGAAGAAGCTAAAAATATTGTTAATATATTCAAACCCATCTATGAGGATGAGAAAATCCTCAAAGTTGGACAAAATATTAAATACGATATAGAGGTCCTCCATAAATATGGAGTGCAAGTCCGCGGCAAAATGTTCGACACAATGCTCGCCCACTATCTTATCAATCCCGAGCTGCCACACAACATGGACTACATGGTAGAGACACTTCTCAACTACAAGACGGTTCACATCGAAGAACTGATTGGTCCGAAGGGGAAAAACCAAAAGAACATGCGCGATCTCAATCCTAAGGATGTCTATGTCTACGCAGCTGAGGATGCAGACATCACACTTCAGCTGAAGAATGTACTGGAACCACGGCTGAAGGAAATCAATGCAGAGAGTCTGTTTTGGGACATTGAGATGCCTCTTGTCCCTGTTCTTGCAGAAATGGAACTGAACGGTGTGAGAATTGACACCAATACACTCAAGGAGACTTCAGAGATTTTCAAGAAAAGAATGAAGGAGTACGAAGAGCGTATATACACTGAAGCAGGTGAGCAATTCAATATCTCCTCACCGAAACAAGTGGGAGAAATTCTTTTCGATAAACTCAAAGTGACGGATAAACCCAAGCGTACACGAACAGGACAATATGTAACCTCAGAAGAAGTGCTCCAACAGCTCAAACAGAAAGCCCCCATTGTACAGGACATACTGAGTTTCAGAGCGATGAAGAAGTTGCTAAGTACCTACGTAGACGCACTGCCTAAGCTCATCAACCCACACACGGGGCACATCCATACGTCCTTTAATCAGGCTCAGACAGCCACGGGTAGATTGTCATCAAGCGACCCCAATCTGCAGAACATACCTGTAAGAACCGATGATGGAAAAGAGATTAGGAAATGCTTCATACCAGAACCTGGTTGTGAATTCTTTTCAGCAGACTACTCGCAGATAGAACTAAGAATAATGGCACACCTGAGCGGAGACGAGAACATGATCGAAGCCTTCCGCGAAGGTCTTGACATCCATAGCGCCACAGCAGCAAAAATATGGAAAGAGGATATTAATGAGGTTACGGATGCACAACGAAAGAAAGCTAAACAAGCCAACTTCGGAATCATCTATGGCATCACCACTTACGGCCTGGCTCAACGCATGGAGATACCCAACAGTGAAGCCAAAGAAATCATCGACGGCTATTTCGCTACATTCCCTAAAGTGCATGCCTACATGCAGAAAGCCATACAGTTAGCACGAGCTAAAGGTTATGCCGAGACAATGTTTGGCCGACGTCGTTACCTCCCCGACATACTATCAAAGAATGGTACTGTGAGAGGGTTTGCCGAGCGTAATGCCATCAATGCGCCCATACAAGGTTCCGAAGCCGACATCATAAAAATAGCAATGATACGCATCTACAAACGTTTCAAGGAAGAAGGACTACGTTCGAAGATGATTCTTCAGGTACACGACGAACTCAATTTCTCAGTTTATCCTGAAGAAAAGGAACGTGTCCAGGACATCGTAATAACTGAAATGCAGAACGCAGCCCAACTCAGTGTGCCCTTACTGGCTGATGCCGGATGGGGCAAGAACTGGTTGGAAGCTCACTAAGTGAGTTACTTAAGAAAGTCATTTTTGACAAAAACGACCGATGGTTATCAATTAATTTCGAAGCAATTAATCGCGATTTTTAACTATTTAAAGGCGACTCCTCACTCAAATTTCGTAAAAAATAAAAGGCACAACTCGGGTTTAATCAGTTGTTAGAAAGATGACATGAGAGTAAAATGGCCTCAACACAAATGGTCAAACATATGTTGGACAAATGGACAACAATTGTTGGACAAATGGACAACAATTGTTAGACAAATGGACAACATATGTTGGACAAATGGCAAACAATTGTTTGAGTGCAGACTAATGTAGTTTAACGTTTTTGGTTGACTACTTTAAGGCTTATTTTATGAGGGTTGACCCGGCTGAACTTTATTTTTATAATTGGTTGATATATCACCATTCACGGGCAGAAGAATCATACTCTACGAGGCCGGAAGTAAGCTACGCTTTCGTGCATCTTCGAAGCACGAAAGCGAGGATATATAGAGGACATATCCCCGGGCTGCGCTCGCATACCCTGGGTTACATGCATCTCTATCAAGATGCTCCCGAACTCTTAGAGCCTGTTTCTTCCTGTCTTATATGACATTATTCAACTTCTTCGAGTATAATCACAACGTCCCTGCAACACCTAAGAAAACGTCGAAGAGGGGCACCCCGCAAAGAGGTATGGATATTTACTACCGAAACTTGAGTCACTAAACGAAGATATTGAGAGTAGAAATGACCGTTATGTAGAAAAGAAAACACCCATTACAAAGATTGAGCATTCAATCTTCGGGCGCTACATAACGGCCATTTACCTTCAAGGGCTCGAGATGTAAAGCCACATAAGTACCCTCTCCGAAATGCTGTCTCAGTCGCTTCTCTATGTTGGTAGCATGCTGATGAGCTTCAAAAAGACTGATTGAACCAGGCATACGAATATGCATGTCGATTGCAATTTCATTTCCAATCCGGCGCGTCCTCAAATTGTGAACACCGCTCACCAAAGGCTCCTCCTCAGCCATTCGGACAATCTCATCCTCTATAACATCGGGCAGACTGGCCTCCAGGAGCTCGCCAAAAGAGTTACGAAGCAAGCCCACAGAAGCTTTCAGGATGAATACACTGACAACAATTGCAGCAATAGGGTCAAGGACAGTCCAACGTTGACCTAATAGTATGGCGCCTCCTATTCCAAGGGCCGTACCGATAGATGAAAGTGCATCACTACGATGATGCCAGGCATTGGCCTTAATAGCCTCGCTTTGGTATTTTTCTCCCACCCGCATTGTAAACTGATAGCACCATTCCTTCAAGCCAATACTCACAAGAGCTGCCACAAGGGCAATCCATCCGGGCTGCGGCAAAATCACACCGCTCAGCGCTTTCCAAATCTTCGACAGTCCGTCAAAGCAAATCATCAAGCCTACACCAAGGAGGGCAATACCAATGAAAGCCGTTGCTAGTGTCTCATATTTACCATGCCCGTAATCATGGTCTTTGTCACGAGGCTTATTGCCGAGATGCACGAATACAAGCACCACAATATCAGAGAGGAAGTCACTCAGAGAGTGTACAGCATCAGCAATCATAGCCGCAGACCCACCAAGGATACCCGCGGTGAACTTAAAAACAAGCAAAAACACATTTACTATCCCGCCTTCAATCGTGACGCGATAAATAGAGCGTTCACGGTCGCTATGCTCTTTATTCATCATTTTGTATTCTTTTTAATTGGGTGCAAATATAGCACTTAAAATTTGAAATATGTCACTTAAAAGTATTACTTTTGCAGCAACGAACAAAGATTAAGTTTATATAATGGCTTTAAAATGTGGTATTGTGGGCCTTCCCAATGTTGGAAAGTCCACCCTGTTCAACTGCCTGAGCAGTGCTAAAGCACAGGCAGCCAATTTCCCCTTTTGCACGATAGAACCTAATTTAGGTGTCATTACAGTACCCGACGAAAGGCTGACAAAATTAGCTGAGATTGTACATCCCGGTCGTATAGTGCCCGCTACATGCGAGATTGTCGACATAGCCGGCCTCGTAAAGGGAGCCAGTAAAGGTGAGGGATTGGGCAACAAGTTCCTTGGAAACATTCGCGAGTGCGACGCCATCATCCATGTGATAAGGTGCTTCGACGATGACAATGTTGTTCGCGAGGGCGGCGCTCCTGTCGACCCAGTTGAGGACAAAGGAATTATAGACACCGAGCTGCAGCTGAAGGACCTTGAGACTATTGAGGGACAGTTGGCAAAGCAGCAAAAGATTGCCGCCACAGGCAATAAGGATGCGAAGGTAATGGTCAGCGTTCTCGAAGCCTACAAGAATGTACTCGAACAAGGAAAGAACGCGCGCACCGTCAGCTTTGAGTCGAAGGAGGAACAGCAGGCCGCCCACGATCTCTTCCTGCTCACCACAAAGCCCGTGCTCTATGTATGCAATGTGGATGAGGCGAGTGCCAAAGGCGGGAACGACTACAGCCGTAAGATAGAGCAGATAGCTGCCTCAGAGGGAGCCGAGGCCATGGTGATAGCAGCAAAGACCGAGGAAGACATTGCGTCGCTTGACAGCTATGAGGATAAACAAATGTTCCTTGAGGAGTTAGGACTCGAAGAAAGTGGCGTCAACCGTCTCATCAAGAAAGCTTACCACCTGCTCAATCTCCAGACATTCATCACTGCCGGCGAGATGGAAGTGAAGGCGTGGACCTATCACAAAGGATGGAAAGCACCACAGTGCGCAGGAGTCATCCATACCGACTTCGAGAAAGGCTTTATCCGTGCTGAGGTCATCAAATACGACGACTACATCAAATATGGATCTGAAGCTGCCGTCCGCGAAGCTGGAAAACTCAGCATCGAGGGTAAGGACTATGAAGTGCAGGACGGCGACATCATGCACTTCCGCTTTAATGTCGGCAAATAAAAGAACAACTCAAGTAACAACAACATGATGCCTCCATCACAGGAAGCAGTCTAACGGCAATCGCAAAATAGCTTATGATGAGTTTATTAGCCTACATCGTCTGGAATCCCAACCCCGTGGCCTTTCATCTCGGTCACCTTGGCGTACGCTGGTACTCCTTGTGCTGGCTCATTGGTCTCGTTCTGGCCTATTTCGTTGTGAAATGGCTTTACAAAGACCAGCATGTGAAGGACGAGTACTTCGACCCGCTCTTCATCTATTGCTTCTTTGGCATCATCATTGGTTCCCGTCTGGGACACTGTCTGTTCTATCAGCCCGACTACTTCCTGAGCTCCTGGGACCATGTGGTAGAGATGTTTCTGCCCATCCAGCACACGGCTGCCGGATGGAAGTTTGTTGGCTACGAAGGACTGGCTTCACACGGAGGAACAATCGGACTGATGATAGCCTTGTGGCTCTACTACCGCAAGACTCACATGAACCTCTGGCAGGTGCTCGACGACATCGCCATAGCCACGCCCACGACAGCCTGTTTCATCCGATTAGGCAACCTTATGAACAGCGAAATCATCGGTAAGGTGACGGATGTGCCCTGGGCTTTCATCTTCGAGCAGGTCGACAAGATGCCGCGTCATCCCGGTCAACTCTACGAGGCAATGGCCTATTTCGTGTTTTTCTTTGTGGGTCTGTGGCTCTACAAGAAATATAAGAACAAGGTTGGCACGGGCTTCTTCTTTGGCTTCTGCCTCACGTCCATCTTCACCTTCCGCTTCTTCATCGAGTTCACCAAGGACATACAGGTAGCCTTCGAAGCTGGCTTATCACTCAATATGGGGCAGCTGCTCAGCATCCCCTTCGTCATTCTTGGCGTGGCCTGTATGATAGGGGGCAAGTGGATGAACAAGTTAGGCGCAAAGAAGAGCTGACCGTCTATTCGGGGCGGCGGGAAAGCCCGCCTCCCCTACCCTTTTCCAGTAAGTATCCGCTTGATGTCGTTGAGTTTGTTGAGAGCCTCCACAGGCGTGAGGTTGTTGACATCAAGGCCTAAGATTTCGTCTCTTATCTGTTCGAGCACCGGGTCGTTGAGTTTGAAAAAGCTCAGCTGCACGCCTTCCCTTTTCTCAGCGATACCGCTCACATCGGCCTTTCCTACTTTGCCCACACTGGCGTTGTCGGTCTCAAGTTGCTTCAGTATTTCATTGGCTCGCTTCACTATTGACTTTGGCATTCCCGCAATCTGTGCCACGTGGATACCAAACGAATGTTCCGAACCGCCACGCTCAAGCTTTCTGAGGAAGATGACCTTATCGTCCACCTCCTTGACACTTACATTATAGTTCTTTATCCGCGGGAAGTTCTTTTCCATCTCGTTGAGCTCATGGTAGTGAGTGGCAAAGAGCGTGCGGGCCTGCGCCCTCGGATTCTCGTGGAGATACTCCACAATGGCCCATGCTATCGATATTCCGTCGTAGGTAGAGGTTCCCCGACCGAGCTCATCAAAGAGAACGAGCGACCTGGGAGTAACGTTGTTGAGGATGTTCGAAGCCTCTGTCATCTCCACCATGAAGGTAGATTCACCAAGTGATATATTATCGCTCGCACCTACACGCGTGAATATTTTGTCCACCAAGCCTATTTCCGCGCTCTCTGCGGGCACAAAGCAGCCCACCTGGGCCATCAGTACAATGAGAGCCGTTTGGCGCAGCAGAGCCGATTTTCCAGCCATGTTAGGTCCGGTTATAATCATAATCTGCTGCTTCTTGTCGTCCAGGAAGACATCGTTGGGCACGTAATGCTCTCCTACCGGCAGTTGCTTCTCAATGACAGGATGGCGTCCTTTGCGGATATCGATAGTTGCAGAATCATCGACAACCGGTCTTACATATCCGTTCTCCTCCGATGTCTTGGCAAAGCTGAGCAGACAATCGAGGCGTGCAGTAAGACTGGCATCAATCTGTATCTGCGGGATATAGTCCTGGATATCACTGACGAGATTATTGAAGAGATCGGCCTCCATCTGCAGGATTTTCTCATCGGCTCCGAGAATTTTGTCCTCATATTCCTTCAGCTCCTGCGTGATATACCGTTCAGCCTGAGCGAGCGTCTGCTTTCTCACCCAGTCGGCAGGCACCTTGTCCTTGAAAGTATTTCTCACCTCAAGATAGTAGCCGAATACATTGTTGAAACCTACTTTCAAGCTTGCTATGCCCGTCTTCTCTATCTCGCGCTGCTGAATCTCCATGAGATATTGCTTGCCGTTGTCGCGTATCGACCTTAGTTCGTCGAGCTCACTGCTGTATCCGGGTGCAATGACATCGCCGCGACTGACCAGTTGTGGCGGATCGGGCTGTATCTCCTTCTCTATGCGACTGCGCAGGGTCTCGCAGAGATTCATCTGTCCTCCTATCTGCTGCAGCGACTCATTGGAAGCCGTCATACAGGCCGACTTGATGGGTTGCAAAGCCTGGAGTGCTGTCTTGAGCTGTACCACTTCGCGTGGTGACACCCTCCCTACAGCGACCCGCGAGATGATGCGTTCGAGGTCACCTATCCGGTGGAGATTGTCATCGACGACTGTACGGAAATCAGGCTGACGGAAGAAGAATTCCACCATGTCGAGCCGCTGCTGAATAGGCCGCACACTCTTCAACGGAAATACTATCCACCGGCGGAGCATACGTCCTCCCATCGGGGTCACAGTACGGTCGATGACATCGAGAAGCGACGACCCGTCCTCCTGCATCGGTGCAAGGAGCTCAAGCGAGCGGATGGTGAACTTATCGAGCCTTACGTAGCGCTCCTCCTCTATACGCGAGAGTGAGGTAATGTGGTTGATATGGGTATGCTGAGTGATTTCCAGATACTGCATGATAGCCCCTGCTGCCACTACACCGCTGTGGAGATGCTCCACTCCGAATCCCTTGAGTGAACGCGTACCGAAATGTCGGAGCAACTTCTGCCGCGCATTCTGTTCCGTGAACACCCAGTCGTCGAGTTCGAAGACGCACCACTTGTTGCCAAAATACTTCTCAAACTCACTCTTCTTGGAGCGGTCGTAGAGCACTTCCTTAGGCGAGAAATTGCCTAAGAGTTTCTCCACGTAGTCGTAGGTACCCTGCCCGGTCAGGAACTCACCGGTAGAGATGTCGAGGAAGCTCACACCGCAGGCAGCCTTACCGAAGTGCACGGCAGCCAGGAAGTTGTTTTCCTTGTAGTTGAGCACTGTGTCCGTCATGGCAATGCCCGGTGTTACAAGCTCTGTGATACCGCGCTTCACCATCTTGTCCATTTCCGAGAGGCCCTTTTTACCACGGATAGCCTCCCGCTTCTTCTTTGGGTCCTCCAGCTGGTCGCAGATGGCCACCCGCTTACCGGCCCTTATGAGCTTTGGCAAGTAGGTGTCGAGAGCATGATGTGGAAATCCGGCCATAGCCATACCGTCGTGAGTGGCCGCATTATTACGCCTTGTGAGAGTGATACCGAGAATCTTGGAGCCTTCGACAGCATCGTCGCCGTAGGTCTCGTAGAAATCGCCGCAGCGGAAGAGGAGCAGGGCATCAGGATGTTTCTTCTTCATCTCGAAGAACTGTCTCATCATGGGCGTGAGGCCGTTATCTTGTTGTGCCATTGTGGAAAACGTTTCTAATCGAACTACAAAATTACTGATTTTTGATTTCATGGCGTAAGAAAAGAAACAAAATCTTCAACTGCAATAGGCCTGTCCATCTACAACAAGTACACCACAACAGAGTGGTCACGGAAATTGAGAAACACTTTTCCCAGCCCCGTGACCACTATGAGAGCAGCTGTTAGCTACCCTTACAGGCAGCCGGCAGTTTAATTACCGTACTGGCTGAGCTTCTGCAAATAATGACTGCGGAAATCACTCCAACGATAGTAAGGTCCACTGACTGCCTTCAGAGGCAACGTAGCTTCGTTCTCGTTGAGCAGTACTTTGAAGAGCACATCCTTATCGTGGACATTACGGCGATAGAAGACGAACTGAATGTTTGCTGCCATAGGCACGATGCGGTAGCTCACCCATCCGCTGTCAGCAAGCTTGCCGAGGTCGTCCACCTGCATGTCGTAGCCATTGATACCCAACAAGCATACCAGTGGCACCACCATTGTGTCGTGACCGAAGCGCAAGGTGGCACCATTCTCGCCAAGCGCGATTACGGAGTCGGCAGTGTGGATGATGTTGCTAAGCAGATTGCGCTGCGAGTAGGGACCGACACCGCCATTAAGCGGGCAAGAACCGAAGAGGATGTACCACGTCATGTTATCCTGCTCCCAAAGCTTCGACAATTCGTCGGCAGTGAAGAGGTCGTAGAGCGACATTGTCTTGCCAAGTTCCGTGCTCTGCAAGGCTCCGGCGAGATTGAACAGCTGCTTCTCAAGCTGCCTCTCGTCCACCTTTTGCCGTGAATAGAGCGAGTCGTTGAAGAGCTCTCTCATGAGGCGTGTGGGGTTAATATTCTGGTTGGTCCAGTCGGACAAAGCTTTGCGAGTAGCTGCGTTTTGGCGCTCTTTCTCTATCTTAGGGTCGCTTTGGTTCATATAGTACATGTCGTGATGGCTCGCATCGTGCGCCACCCGAAGCTGCGGGTTCAGACAGAGCATCTGCTGGAGCTCGTTCTCCATAGAGAGGATGCAACGTATCACCACCGTGCTGCGGGCATCTATGTGAGCCTTTCCGGCAAACACCTCAGGGAAGCGCTTCACCATGCGCCACGCTATCTGCTTGTGCTGCCGGGCTCCCAGTGCTGTCAGTTCGCCGATTCGGTTATGACTCTCCTGCTCCATGAGCTGAATCTTGTGCAGCACCTCCTTGCCCTTAGGCGTGAGCGCGCCTACTGACTCAGCCTTCTGCAGCGTACTGATAGGCTTGGAATAGTCGGACGCGTCGCAGAGATAGCGCGAGCCATGCCGGCCGTAGTGGCTGATGTAGAAAGGCTTATATCCGGCAGGCGCTGGCGTGAGGGCCTTCTGCTTGGGTCCCGGATAGGCTTGGAGAGCCATCGCCGAGAGGCGCGGATTGGCTGCAATTTCATCACTCGGCTTCTGAGCATAACCACAAAAGGCTACGCTGACAGCCATCAACAATAAGAAAAAGTTTCTTTTAATAACCATATCGTTTGATTTTAGCGTCATGTGTTCTACTCCCCCACCCTATCCTGCGGCAAAAGCTACGGTAGCCCTGTGGCTTCACGTAAGGCTGCCGCTTCCTTGTTGTGTATCAGGGGTTTTGTCTCCCCGATGGGGTCAGTCTATCTCCTCATCGGCCTCATATCCACCCATCTCTCTCAGGGCGTTCTTGAGCATCACATACTGCTCGAAGAGGTCGTTGACAGCTTCCTCACCGTGCACGTAGTCGTGCATAGGACTCTTGAAGAAGAAGCTCAGGAAGCGCTGTGTACCGTAGCGTCCGGCTCTTGCAGCCAAATCCATGAGCAATGTCAGGTCGAGAAGCAACGGGGCTGCGAGGATGGAGTCACGACAGAGGAAGTTTATCTTTATCTGCATGGGATAGCCCATCAAGCCGAAGACGATGTCCTGTAGCTTTGTCAGGGGTACGATGTCAGCATAGTGAAGGTACTTCTTGTCCTTTCCACGTCCCACCCGCATCTTGTCATACTGCGTCATGGAACCGACCGGCTTGGCGAGCCCTTTGCGCGCCATCAGCACTCCCGTCATAAATGTTGTGGACACAGCACCACAACCCACAACCAGTATTCCCAGCTTGCCGTCGGCAGGCTTCACATTCTCAGTTTTCATAAACTTGTAACAAATAAAATAAGCATAGATGTTATTTAGAGACTCACTTTGAATGAGAATAGATAGTAAAGGCAAAATTAAAGCAATTTTGTTGTAAAATAAGTAGTTAGCCATTACTTTAACTTATATTTAACAGAATCGTAACAATGTCAGATTGCCCCAATGGGAAACATCGAAAACATAAAATGAGAATCAGTGAAAGGCCATCATTCAAGTTCCATTAGCGCTTACAGTATTTCTGAGTTTTAGAGTCAGTTGACTGGACCAAAATGTTGGGAAAATGAACTCGAAATAGGAGAGTGTGCAATGGAAAACTTTGATTTTTGATACGGAAAAACGGGCGTTAAATAATGCTAACACTAACCGAATCCTTTACAAATAAAAATCTCGAAATAGAGAAAATCAAAGGGCTTTGAGAGCGTTTTTTGGTTACTTTTCGCTCGAGATCGGACTTCGAGCGCCTCTTTGAAGTACCTCGAGCGCCTCGAGATAGGACTTTGAGCGGCTAAAAGCATATGTTTTATAAGGCCAAAATAGGGCTTATTCGGGCCTTTTTAAGCGGTTTCAAGGGCTCCTAACAGGCAGTTGAAAACGTAAACCAGTGACATATAAGCAATTACAAATTCGTCCTATTTTGCCGTATTTAGGAGCAAAGTAAGTCTTGCTTCAAAATATGCCCGTATTTTGGGACTTTCGCGTTCTTTTTTATTTACAAACTTCAAAGAGACCTTTGATTTTTGATACGCATTTTTGGCTCGAAGTCAGGAGAGTGTGCAATGCAATTTTCTGAACAAACAACGTCTTGCAAAGTCCACTGCAGGGCGCGGTCCTTGGAGCGGTCCGCGAGCTGAGAGTTTCTCCTACCCTATCCGCATATGTCGGCCCAATGTGTCCACTGCAGGGCGCGGCACTTGTGGCCGTCCGCAAGCTGAGAGTTTCTCCTACCCCATCAGCGCATGTCAGCCCGAAGGGTCCACTGCAGGGCGCGGCCCTTGTGGCCGTCCGCAAGCTGAGAGTTTCTCCTACCCCATCAGCGCATGTCAGCCCGAAGGGGCCTCTGCAGGGCGCGGCCCTTGTGGCCGTCCGCGAGCTGAGAGTTTCTCCTACCCCATCAGCGCATGTCAGCCCGAAGGGACCACTGCAGGGCGCGGCCCTTGTGGCCGTCCGCGAGCTGAGAGTATCTCCTACCCCATCAGCGTATGTCAGCCCGAAGGGGCCTCTGCAGGGCGCGGCCCTTGTGGCCGTCCGCATCCTACGAGCAATCAGGAGACAGCTGCTAAGTTCAACCCATAAAAAAGCAGCCAATAGTTTTGCATTCTTATCGATTTGGAGTAACTTTGCAGAAAAAGTAGGATGCATGAGTGATAGTAATTTGTGGAGAGACGAGTATTGGCCGATACTCCTTCAACTCTATCTTCAAAAACCCGTGGGACTCAAGCCTCTATATTCAAGGAGGCTTGTGGAGATAAGTTTGCAACTTCACATCCATCCAAAATTCCTTTACCGGCAAATGTTCCGTCTCAGACAGTTGGACACTCCCCTTTTGGAGAGACTATGGAAGAACTACAGCCACAGCCCCGGCAAACTGCACCAGCTGGTTACGCTGCTTCAGCAACGCGAGGGATTCGGCAAACCGGAGGAATTCTACCGGGGTGTGGAGACTAACGAGACCTTCGAAAAGAACTTCCGTCCCCTACCCCAGGAACCGTCGCTCATGCCCGTGACCCTCATCCTCGTGCTCGACCTCTACTTCCGGCTCACACCTGCCACTATGGTGACAGAGACGCCAGAGGTGAAAGAACTCGCTGCCCTCACACATACACGCCCCCAGCTCATCACCGAGGCCATGGATGTCTTCAGGTGCTGCGATCCCTACCTGCCCAAGGATAACTTCATCATCAGTCCGCTGCTGGAACCCTGTCAGAAGATATGGAACCGCTACGGCAACGGCAACCCCGACGAGCTCTCGGCACTGGCCTCACAGCTCAAGGAATACTATAAAAGCAACTGACACACATGGCACAGCAACTCATACAGACACAAGCCCAAAAACAGGTACAGATACAAAAGCTCTCACAGCAGCAAATGTTGCAGGTGAAGCTCCTGGAGATGCCCCTCACCGAACTTGAGGACAACGTTCGGGCCGAGCTTGACGACAATCCGGCTTTAGAAGTCAGCACCGACGAAGACATGCCCTCCGGAGAAGATACCGCTACTGACGACAACTACGACAGCAACGACGACAACGAAGAGTCAGCCGACCGCGAGGAAGCTCTCGACAATGCTCTGAAAGATTTGGGCAGCGACGACGACATGCCTGTCAGCTACGGCCAGCAACAGACCGACAATGCCGACTACGAGGAGATGGTCTACGGCGACACCGTCTCGTTCTACGACAAACTCAAAGAACAGATGGGAGAACTGGAGCTCAGCACCAAACAGCGCGACATCATGGAATACCTCATTGGCTCGCTCGACGACGACGGCTTGCTGCGCAAGGACATCGATACAATCAGCGACGAGCTGGCCATCTACCACAATGTTGATGCCACACCCACAGAAGTCAAAGAGGTGCTCGGTCTCCTTCAGGGCTTCGACCCTGCGGGCATAGGAGCCCAGTCTCTGCAGGAATGTCTACTGCTGCAGATTGAACGTCGGCCACCCTCACAGCTCACCGACGACATGAAGGCCATCGTGGGAAAAGCTTTCGACGAGTTCTCCAAGAAGCACTGGGACAAAGTGCAAACACAACTCGGACTCACCGACAACCGTATGCGCGAAGCCGTCAAGGAGATAAGCCGTCTGAACCCCAAGCCCGGAGCCTCTCTCGGCGAAACCGAGGGACGCAATGTGCAACAGATAACACCCGACTTCATTGTCGACACTGCCGACGACGGCAGCGTAAGCTTCTCGCTCAACCAAGGCGACCTGCCCGAGCTCACGGTCTCGCCGTCGTTCTCCGACATGGTCAGCACCTACAAGAACAACCGCAAAGGCATGAGCCGCAGCGAAAAGGAGGCTCTGCTCTATGCCAAAGAGAAGGTGGAGAAGGCACAAGGCTATATCGAGGCCATCAAGCAGCGGCGCCACACTCTCTACATCACAATGAAGGCCATCATAGAATGGCAGCATAAGTTCTTCAGCGACGGCGACGAGGCCGACCTGAAACCCATGATACTGAAGGACATTGCCGACAAGACGGGACTCGACATCTCCACCATCTCGCGAGTGAGCAACGTGAAGTACGCCCAGACACGCTGGGGCACTTTCCCCCTGCGCTATTTCTTCAGCGACGGCTATAAGACGGGCGACGGCGAGGAGCTCTCCACCCGCAAAATAAAATTGGCTCTGAAGGACATCATCAGCAAAGAAGATAAAGCAAAGCCCCTCAGCGACGACGCACTGGCAGTGGCTATGAAGAAAGCCGGTTTCCCCATAGCACGGCGCACCATAGCAAAATACCGCGAGCAGATGGACATCCCCGTGGCACGCCTACGGAAGGTCTGATTGTGAGTGAATTAGCTCTGTACTGAAGCATTATGAAAGAAAAAGATATCATTCTCTCGGCGCGTATCATCAGCATGGTGTTCACGCCCTTCTATCTTCCCGTTTTGGGTTTGCTGGCCCTGTTCGTGTTCAGCTATCTGAGCATCCTTCCTACACTCTACAAGCTCTTTGTGCTCCTGATGGTCTATGTCTTCACGGTGCTCGCCCCTACCCTGCTCATCCACGCCTACCGCAGCCATCAGGGATGGACACCCCTGCAGCTCGGAGTAAAGGAGCGGCGCATGGTGCCCTACATCCTCTCCATCTTCTGCTATTTCGCCTGCTACTATCTGATGAACCTGCTTCATATACCCCATTTCATGAGCAGCATCCTCGTAGCAGCACTGATGATACAAATTCTCTGCGCCACGGTGAACGTGTGGTACAAAATCTCCACTCATACGGCAGCCATCGGGGGTGTGGCCGGAGCCATACTGGCCTTTGCCATTATCTTCGGCTTCAATCCCCAGTGGTGGTTCTGTCTCACCGTTATCATAGGCGGTATGGTGGGCACGAGCAGGATGATACTGCGTCAGCATACACTCTCACAAATCGTCGCAGGCTTCGCCCTCGGACTGGTGGTAGCCTTCCTCGTCATCCTTATGGTATAGAAAAAATAACAACAACAAACACATAATCAACAACGTTATGTCACCATTAGTAAGTATTATTATGGGCAGCACAAGCGACCTGCCCGTCATGGAAAAGGCAATGAAATGGCTCGAAGCCTATGAGATTCCCTTTGAGGTGAACGCCCTCTCCGCCCATCGCACGCCCGATGCCGTAGAAGCTTTTGCAAAAGGTGCCAAGGCCAGAGGTGTGAAGGTAATCATCGCCGGAGCCGGTATGGCAGCCGCTCTGCCGGGAGTCATTGCCGCCTCTACCCCACTCCCCGTCATCGGTGTGCCCATCAAGGGAATGCTCGACGGTCTCGACGCCATGCTCAGCATCATTCAGATGCCTCCTGGCATACCCGTAGCCACAGTGGGCGTCAACGGTGCGCAGAACGCCGCTATACTCGCTGCTGAGATGATAGCTCTCGGCGATGACACCGTGGCAGCCAAGGTGGATGCCTGGAAAGCCGGACTTGGAGCTAAGATAGAGAAAGCTAACAAGGAACTTGCCGCCATCGGCGACTATAAGTACAAGTGCTAAGGAGGTGACGTCTATGAACGACTTGTTCAATTACCACCGCCGCACCACTAATGAAGTCCATGTGGGTAAGCTCACTATGGGCAGTGCATATCCCGTGCGCATACAGTCGATGACGACAACGAGCACCGACGACACCGAGGGCAGTGTAGCTCAGGCTGAGCGCATCATCAAGGCCGGCGGTGAGCTTGTCAGACTCACCACACAGGGGCCTCGAGAGGCACGCAACTTGCAGAATATCAGTGCCAGACTGCGTGCCGACGGTTACGACACACCCCTCGTGGCCGATGTGCATTTCAATGCTTCAGTGGCCAACATCGCTGCCCTCTATGCTGAGGGGGTGAGAATCAATCCGGGCAACTACGTCGATCCGGCCCGACGGTTTATCAAGCATGAGTACACCGATGAGGAATATGCCGGCGAACTGAAGAAGATTGAAGACACGCTCGTGCCCTTCCTGAACATCTGCAAAGAGCATCACCGCGCCATCAGAATAGGAGTCAACCACGGCTCACTGAGCGACCGCATACGCAACCGCTACGGCGATACTCCGGAGGGCATCGTGGAGAGCTGTATGGAATTCCTGCGCATCTGCCGGCGTGAGCACTTCGACGATGTTGTGATAAGCATCAAAGCCTCCAACACCGTTGTGATGGTAAGATCGGTGAGACTGCTTGTGGCTCAGATGGATAAGGAGGACATGCACTATCCGCTCCACCTCGGAGTCACTGAGGCCGGCGAAGGAGAGGACGGACGCATAAAGAGTGCCTTGGGTATCGGTGCGCTGCTTGCCGACGGTATCGGCGACACGATAAGGGTATCGCTCTCCGAAGACCCTGAGGCCGAGATACCCGTAGCACGCCATCTCGCCAACCATTTTGCAGGGCTCGAAGGTCATCTGATTATTCCGGGGGAAGCCTCGAAAGACTTCGACTGGGTGAGACCGCAACGACGTTTCACCCGTGCAGTGAAAGGTATTGGAGGCTCAAACGTGCCCGTCGTAATAAACTCAGCAAAGGGCGAGAAGGCAGACTTCGTCTATGTGGAGAAGAACATACCTGCCGATGCCGATAACTCGAGGGGCTACATCGTCGACTTTGATGTCTATCCACAGCTCTGCCACGAACATCCCGAACTGAACATCTATCCCATATTCCCCGTCACGGCAATGCCATTTGTCTCAGGACTGAAGAGCGAGCTGAAATTCCTGGTTCTGCAGTTCGGGACGCCCACCGAGGAATACATTGCCTGCCTGCGTTGTCATCCCGAAGTTGCCGTAGTGGTCATGAGCCGCCATCAGAACAGGGTAGGGGACATGCGGGCTCTCGTGCACGAGATGATGGTCAATGGTGTTACTAATCCCGTTGTCTTTGCCGAAACCTATCACACCGATTCCAAGGAAGACTTCCAGCTCGATGCGGCTGCCGACCTCGGAGCCCTTCTTGTCGACGGTCTGGCCGACGGCATATGGCTGATGAACGACGGCAAGATAGAGGCCACGGAAATAGAGTCGACATCCTTCGGTATTCTCCAGGCTGCACGCCTGCGCGTCTCCAAAACCGAGTACATCAGTTGTCCGGGTTGCGGCCGTACGCTCTACGACCTTCGCGACACCATTGCCCGCATCAAGGAGGCCACAAAAGACATGAAGGGTCTGAAGATAGGTATCATGGGATGCATCGTGAACGGTCCGGGCGAGATGGCTGATGCCGACTACGGCTACGTGGGAGCGGCAGCAGGCAAAGTGTCGCTCTACCGACGCCAACAATGCGTGGAAAAGAATATTCCCGAGGAGGAAGCAGTCAGCCACCTGCTCGCTCTCATCAAGGCCGACAGAGAGAAATCCTGACCCTCTACACCAACAACGATATCTATTCCGCCGTCGCCTTACCTCTTCATTAATAGGGTAGGGTAGCGGCGGTATTATTTTTTTGTAACGCAGGAAAGCCGCCATACGTCTTTCCAAATGTAAGACTTACAAAGTGGACAGCAACGAGTTCAAGCAACGCTTTCTGCCATGCACACAGAAGATGTATGCATCGGCACTCCGGCTCACGGGCAATTCCCAGGAGGCGGAAGACCTCGTGCAGGACACTTTCCTCAAACTCTGGCTCAAGCGCGACTCTCTGCCGCAAGTGGACAGCGACGAGGCTTTCTGTCTCATCACGCTCCGCAACCTCTTCGTTGACACGGTGAGGCGCAGGCATCTTGAGGACAGTCAGAAGGAGGCCTCACTGCTCAATATCGGTGAGCCCGAGAATGTCACCGAAGGCATTGATGAGCGCGACAACGTGGACAGAGCAAAGCGCATCATCAGCAAGCTGCCGGAGAAGCAACGACTCCTCATCACACTCCGCGATGTGGAAGGACTATCATTCTCTGAGATAAAGAGTCTGACAGGACTCAGCGAAGTAAACATGAGAGTGCTGCTGAGCCGTGCCAGAAAAACAGTGAGGGCTAAGATGCACTACCGACAAGAATGACCAACAAGCCGACAGAGAACGACGGATAATGGACCAAAGACGTTTTCCGAAATTTCCTATGGCCTGACAGCAATAAACAGAAAACAATGGACTACAGCAAACTCACAGACCTATATTTCGAGGCACAGACTTCTGAGCAGCAAGAGCTGAAGCTAAGGAAGTGGGCTCACGACCACTCCACGACTGATGAAGGCAAACAGCTCAATGCCTACTTCCAAGCCCTGGACAACGGTCCGGCCCAGATACCCGAAGGCCTGGAAAGACGGATGGAGCGCAGCATTGAAGAGTGGGGTAGGGTGGAGCACCACGCCGGCAACCGTGCCCGCACCACCACACTCAGATGGGTAGCAGGTATGGCAGCTTGTTTCGCACTGGTCTTCTCTATGGGCACAGCCCTCAACATCAGAGAGGACAAACAGGCTAACTATGCGGTCACCGATACCTACGACAACCCGCAGGATGCCTATCAGGAGACGCAGCGCGCACTGCGTACCTTCTCTTTAGCCATCAACAAGGGCCTCGATGCCATTGACAAGAACAACAAGCAGTAAGTATTAATCACAGAATATGAAGAAACTCTTTATCTTGACCCTGATGGCCTTTACGGCTATGCTGTGCAACGCTCAGGACGCTCTCTTCAGAAAGTACGACAACACGAAAGGTGTCACCACGGTCTATGTCTCAAAGGCTATGTTCTCCATGATGCCAAAGATAAAAGCGGGCGACATCAACATCTCAAAGCTCGCAGGCAAGATGGACAAGCTGCAGGTGCTCTCCTGCGACCGCTCGTCATTGGCAGGCTCCATCCTCAACGAAGCCACATCCTACTACGACCGTGAAGGATTCGAACAAGTGATGAAGGTCAGCGAAAGCGGCGAGAACACCACCATCTACATGAAGGCGCGCCAGCAAGGACGGAACGAGTTTGCATTGCTTGTCTCTGAAAACGGTGAACTGGAAATCATCAACATCCTCGGGAAAATAACGCTCAAGGATATCCGTAACCTCACGGGAAGATGATATACTCACTTTAAGAGAAAGGACTTAAAAGCTTACGCGGCCAACTACCGTAGTGCCGCGATTAGTTGCCAGCCATGTCCATCCGGCTCATCCCAGACCTCAAAAGGTCAGGGAAACTGGATGGACATTTTTATATAATGTAATACAATATAATGTAGTAGAAGTTCCGAGAGTAAATATCCCTTTGCAGGTCTACCCTTTTCAACGTTTCATTTAGGCTTAGCAAAGGCGTTATAACTATAATTCGAAAAAATTGAATAACGACATATAAGGCTGGAGGCGACGGCCTCTCCGAGGCCGTAAGCATCTCGACAGAGATGCAATTAACTCCAACCGAGAGAAGCGAGCATGGAGATAAGGCACCATGCAAGCAGCGACGGCCTCATAGAGGTCGTGAGCATCTCGACAGAGATGCAAATAACCCCAGCCGAGCGAAGAGAGCCTGGGGATAGAGACCTCGCGATACCCTTGAAACGGCCTCGGAGAGGTCGGGAGCGTCACGAAGAGATGCAAGTAATCCCAACTGACCGTAGCGAGCCTGAGGTTAGCATCCCTGCCACACCTGAGAAGGGCTCGAAGAGGCCGGGCATCTCATCAGAGATGTAGATAACCAAGCCGGACGGTTAGCCCATAGCTTGTAGCCGCCCAAAAACAAAGACTTCAGAAAGCATGTCCACTGCAGGGCGCGGCCCTTGTGGCCGTCCGCATCCAGCGCAAGTAGAAGATATGTAGAATTACTGGTTTGCCCGAAGGATGCGGACGGCCACAAGGGCCGCGCCCTGCAGTGGATATTTGAGGACATACACTTAATATTCGGTCACTGGCATCTCATCAGAGATGTAAATAACCAACCGAGCAAAGCGAGCCTGGGGATAGATACCTCACGATACCCTTGAAACGGCCTCGGAGAGGTCGGGAGCATCTCGTCAGAGATGCACGTAACCCCAGCCGAGCGAAGCGAGCCTGGGGATAGCACACATCTTCCACCTTCTCGCTCTCGTGCTTCGAAGGTGCACGAGAGCGTAGCTAACTTCCAGCCTCGGAGAGGTTGCTTCATCTGCTCGCGGACAGCCACAAAATCTGCCCTTGTAAGGCTCATTAACTTCCGAAACATGAGTCAAGAGGATTAAGCCCTCAGAACCATTACAAGGAAATTTCATTGATAAAGTTACCCCACACGCAGGGGTTACTGAAGAAAGAAAAAAGATAACAATTAAATTATGTTAAGTAATTTATAATTCTTTTGGCGTTATGAAAAAAAAGAAATAACTTCGCCCCGTAGATTACTAATCGTGAATTAGGCACATGATAAAACCCAAAAGGCTAAGCGTGTGCAAGCTCCCTAAAGGATTGACCTGTGAAGAAGTCATGACCAAGAAAACACTACAGGAGCCAAGAATGCTTGCCTTTACATACCATAACTCTTCGTGAATTGCGCAGCCCGGCGCAATTATCCACTCCCTAAAAAACATAAGAAATCGTATCAAAAAACGGAGTTGTGTCCGAGCACACGGCCAAAAATCAAAGTTCTGTGAAATAACGAACACATATATCTTATTAATCAATCTTTATTACATGATGAAAACCAATCCAACCAACAATCCAGCCTCTCTACGAGGAGGACATCTTGCACGGATGCTTCGGTTGCCCGTCTTAGCCCTGCTACTCATGGTGGGTACGACGGCCAACGCGCAAAGCATCACCGTCAAGGGAGTTGTGAAAGACTCTCACGGAGAACCCGTCGTGGGTGCTTCTGTCGTGCCGAAGAGAAACATCAATGCCGGTGTCATCACCGACGTCGATGGAAACTTCACCTTGAAGGCTAATGCAGGCGACTCTGTCACCGTCAGCTACATCGGCTTCATGCCTTATAAGTTTCTTGCCCGTGCAGGCCGCAACGTCAATGTCGTGCTGACCGACGAGTCGCACACTGTCGACGAAGTAGTTGTCGTGGCTTATGGTACACAGAAGAAAGTATCGGTCACAGGCTCTATATCGGGAGCTAACCCCGAAGACCTCAGAAAGAGCTCGGCAGTGAACTTCGAAAATCAGTTGGCAGGACGAATCACCGGTCTGACCTCTATCCAAACGGGCGGTGGTCAACCCGGACGCGACGCCAGCTCCATCTATCTGCGCGGTGTGGCCACCACCAACGGTAACTCACCGCTGATTCTCGTCGACGGTATGACTTACGACAACGTGAGCGGCAACGTCATCTCCGAAATCGATCCTAACGAGGTGGAGAGTGTCAGCGTACTCAAGGATGCCTCTGCAACAGCTGTCTTCGGTGTGCGAGGTGCCAACGGTGTAATCCTCATCACTACTCGCCGCGGACAGGAAGGAAAGGCCAAGCTGAACGTCAGTGTGCAGCAGAGCTTCTCCTCCTTCACGAGGTACGACAAGCAGATACATTCCTGGGACTACATGACTCTGAAGAATCAGGCTCTGACCAACGACGGTCTTGAGCCACAGTACTCCGACGAGCTCATCAACAAGTTCAGAAATCCCCTGCAGGGTCTCAACGCCTCCGACCCCGACTATGAGACAAAGAAGGCCGAAAGGCTCTATCTCTACTGCGACAACTACTGGCTCAAGAAAATCTTCGATGACTTCACGCCACAGACAAAAATCAACGCCAATGTCTCAGGAGGTACGAACCGCTTCCACTACTTCATGAATGCCGGTTACATTCATCAGGGTGGAAACCTCAAGACCGAATCTAAGGACTATCTCGGCTACGATCCCTCATCATGGATGAACCGCATGAACTTCCGCGCCAACATGGACTATAAGCTCACCCGGGACCTAAAAGCCACACTGAATCTGAGCTCCAGCATGCAGACTACCAACATGCCACAGGCCAACATGCTCTATAACGGAAGCGAAAGCTGGATGATAAACGATGTATTCTACGAAGCTCAGATTATGCTGCCATTGCAGGCCGGCCCCACTACCGTAGCCGGACACGGAGCAACCAGTGGCGCTGTCGTTCAACCAAACAACATGGACCGTGGACCATTCGAAATCATAAACCGCTACGGATACCGCAACCGCACCGATATCGACTTCACAGGACAGTTCTCACTCGAGTTTGATCTCAGCCGCTACATCACTAAAGGTCTGAGCATCAAAGGCGAAGTGAACTACCACAACTCCGGACGCACAGGACGCGACGGAAATAAGCGCGAGATAACCTATCTGATGGTGCCCGACTACGACAACGACACCTTCAGCTATACTATATTCAATGCTACCGCACAAAAGCTCGGTATCTCACGCTTTACGGGCTCGCTCTACAACATCAATGCCCAGGCTTCCATAAACTACAATCGCACATTTGGAGGCAAGCACACCGTTACAGGTATGTTCCTGGCACAACGCGACTACTGGAACAGCAACGCTGCTGAGATTCCTTACAACGTGCTCGGTTTCTGCGCCCGAGCCACTTATTCCTACGATGACCGTTATCTGGCCGAATACAACATGGGCTACAACGGCAGCGAACAGTTTGCACCAGGCCATCGATTTGGATTCTTCCCTGCATTTTCCTTGGGATGGGTGCTGAGCAACGAGAAATTCATGAAGAAACTCACATGGCTCGACTTCCTGAAGCTACGCTACTCCAACGGTACAGTGGGTAATGATAAACTGGGTGGAAGCCGTTTCCTCTATCAGAGCAATATTCAGACTTCAGGTGCAAGTTATGTAGGCGGTCTCGGTTCCACCACCATCCGTTCCATCTCACAAGGTCTGTTAGGCAACGACAAGATATCCTGGGAAAAGGCTCACAAGCAGAACTGGGGTATCGATATGAAGTTCCTAAACAGCCTTTCGCTCACCGTGGACTATTTCCGCGAGAACCGCAGCGACATTCTCATATCCCGCCAGTCAGTACCGTCGTTCCAAGGAGTAGCACTTGGAAATCTGCCGAAGGTGAACATGGGTAAGATGGAGAACCACGGTTGGGAATTCGAAATAGGCTATGAGAAAGACATCATCAAAGACCTCCACATATCTCTGAAAGCCAACTACGCCACCAACGACAACAAAGTCACCTTCTACGACGAACCTATCCGCACCGAAGACTACGTCTGTCGTTACCGCACTCAGGGCTACCGTCTGGGACAGTGCTGGGGCTACAAGATTGATGACTCCAAGAACGGAGGCTATTATATCTCGCAGGAGGACATTGACGCCGACGGTCTCACCTACTCATTCGGTACTCCGCGCCCAGGCGACTTCCGCTATAAGGACCTCAACGGCGACAAAATTATCGACGACAAGGACCAGGTACCCATTAAATACTCCTATATACCCGGTATCAACTACGGATTCAATGTGGGTGCAAGCTACAAGGGATTCGATTTTTCTGTGCTCTTCTCAGGCGTAGCCCATTACTCAAGCTACTATAGTGGCCAGGGAGTATTCGAAAACATCAGGCAGGGCTACTATTTTGAGTATGAGCGCACAGCCTGGACTCAGGAGCGCTGGCAGAACCATGAGAAAATTACTTATCCAGCACTCACCACGCGGTCGAGTTCCACAAGCCAGCAGCCTAACGATTTCTTCATCCAGAATCGCAGCTTCATGCGCTTGAAGAACATAGAGCTCGGCTATACGCTTCCGAAGAGCTGGCTCGCCTTTGCCGGCGTGACTAACTGCCACATTTACGTGAGCGGCTACAACCTCTTTGTTTGGGATCATCTGCATACCACACACCTCGATCCTGAGGCAAGCGGATACTATAGCTATCCCTTGACAAAGAACGTGAGCTTCGGATTGAACATTTCATTTTAACTGAACACTAACTACAATGAAAAAATCATATTTATCTTGGCTGTTCATAACAGCATTAGGTCTTTCTTCTTGCAGTGATGTGCTCAACCAGGCACCCGACGGAAAGATGAGCCTTGACGATGTATGGACTGACAACGACAAGGTGGGTGCTTATCTGAACACTTGCTACAAGAACTTCATGGACAAGAACGACCGCTACTTCTTCTGGGACCGTGTACCGGCCAATATCTGCGACGAGGCCTGGGATGGCGACGACAACGATGTGAACTGGGCTACGCCGGCTCTCTATTATGCTGGAAAAGCCACTGCCTCGAGTCACCCCTTCTGGAACGTCAGTGCGTCACAGCTCGGCGCCAACAATAGCAACCACTGGGCTGCTTACTTTGAGTCTATCCACGATTGTAACTACTTCCTCGAACATATTGATGCTGCCACTGTCAAAAGTGAGACCGACCGCTCACGATGGAGAGCCGAGGCTCATCTGCTGAGGGCTTACTACTACAGCGAACTGCTGAAG
>Ga0256406_1002293_pt1 | contig 27591 bp, 29 predicted proteins | sample RumenRJG_03DNA_FD_185986 | JGI IMG/M metagenome (GOLD analysis project Ga0256406, IMG submission 185986) | Bovine rumen microbial communities from Lethbridge, Alberta, Canada - RJG_03 | ecosystem: Host-associated > Mammals > Digestive system > Stomach > Rumen | place: Canada: Alberta | collected...
CCTGCTCACGAGTGCCCTTGAAAGGAACTGTTGAAACTTTCATGGGTTCATACCTCCTTAACTGATAGTCACTTTTGTACATAATTATACTGTCGTGCACGATGCATTTCAATATGGGAAGGTCGTTTAATACCTGTCAAACAAGGGGTGTAATGGACTTCTACTCCTTGCAATTGCAGTATTGTTAAAAGAATATTTATACGTTTTCTCCCCAGAATTTCAACTTTGATTGCACCTTTAACTTTGATCCATACCATGATAAAATAATCACGCAGGAATAATTTTTTTTGGATTTATTAACAGGGAGGCCTGTATGACTTTGAGGGAAATCCAGCAACTTCTGGATGGTCGCATTCTGACAAAAACTAAAAATCTGGACGTTGAGCTGAACAGTGCATTTTCATCGGATATGATGAGTCACGTTCTGGCATATGCCAATGACAAATCCATACTCATCACAGCTCTCTATAATCCACAGGTTTTGAGAACAGCCGATCTCATGGGTATCACCTGTGTAATTTTCATTGGAAAGAACAAACCAGAACCTGAAATAATTGCTCTTGCCAATTCTCTGGGCATAACCATACTGCAGTCTCCATATTCTATGTATGTTACCTGTGGTCTCCTCTTTTCAAACGGACTGGAAGGAACGAGTCAGGATGTGTAATCACGATCAATGTATACATCTCACATATCAGGTATCGGGAGATGATTTCACCCGGGCCGGGGAAGCCAGCAGCAGCTTCAAGAAGAAGCTCAAGGACCTTGGTGTCAGCAGAGACAGTATCCGCAGGGTGTCAATAGCTATGTATGAGGGTGAGATTAATATGGTCATCCATGCAGAGGGCGGCGTCATAGATGCGTATATCTGCTCTGACCATGTGGATCTTATTCTGGCTGACAAAGGTCCTGGAATTCCCGATATACCTCTGGCAATGCAGATGGGTTACAGCACTGCCCCTGCTCAGGTTCAGGCTCTGGGCTTCGGTGCCGGAATGGGACTTCCGAACATGAAGAACAATTCTGATGAAATGAACATTGAAAGTGAAGTTGGTGTCGGAACCACTGTAAAGATGCGGATTAACATCGAGTAAAGACCTGATAAACAGTTGAAAGAGATTCAGTGGAAATGAAATAAGTATTGCGGCGGGCCTTCAATTATTGTGAAAGCCCGTTTTTGTGTGTGCAAAATCCTCCTAAAGCTAATATAATATTAGAAGGTGTATTGATGAAAATACAATGAAGCCTGATCTTCGGGAGGATGTACATGAATGTTCATGGACTTATTGAGAACCTTGATTTTGAGATAATCAACGAAGGCAGCAATATTGACGAAGAAGTTACTTCTGTGGAATGCTGCGATCTTCTGAGCGTTGCAATGGGAAACCTTCCTTCCGGCTGTGCCTGGGTGACAGTGATGTCAAATATTAACACCCTTGCCGTCGCCTCTCTTACCGACGCAGCCTGCGTAGTCCTGGCCCTGGATACTCAGGTTACACCAGAATTTACAGAAAAAGCAATGGCAACAGGTATTACCGTGCTCAGAAGCCACGACAGTATTTTCAAAACTGCTCTCTGGATACATGAATCTCTATGAAAAGAATTACCTATGACCTTCATATTCACTCATGTCTGTCACCATGCGGAAGCGATGACAGCACCCCTGCCAACATTGTAGGAATGGCAATTGTAGCTGGTCTTGACGCAATTGCAATCACTGACCACAACAGCTGCCTTAATGTTTCTGCGGCTATGGAGCTGGGAGAGGCATACGGTGTTACCGTAATTCCCGGAATGGAACTTACCACTTCTGAGGAAGTTCATGTCCTCTGCTACTTTAAGGAATTGGAAAAAGCAATGGCCTTCAGCCGCTACGTTTCCGAAAATACTCCAGCTATTCAGAACAAACCGGAATTCTTCGGCCACCAACTTGTAGTGGATTCTGACGACAATGTCATCAGAGAAGAGGATCAGCTGCTCACAGTAGCCAGCAATATTTCATTTGACTACGTGCAGCACATACTCAATGATTATGATGGACTGATGGTTCCAGCCCACATAAATAAAGCTACTACAAGTCTGCTCAGCAACCTGGGAATGCTTCCTGAGAATCCTGATTTTACTGCAGTTGAGATACAGACGACGGACAAGATTCCAGAACTGACCGAAAACTATCCATATCTGCAGAAATGTCACATCCTGACCAGTTCCGATGCCCACTATCTTAAGGACATTCAGGATCCGGTTCACGTTCTCCACGCAGAAGAAAATACAGCTGAAAGCATTGTGGACGCCCTCAGCTGTTACATTCAATAATATTAATTTCGAATAATTTCGGTACAAACGGCAGAATCACCTTATCTGCCGTTTATTTTGCAGATCTAGTCCAGAACCATCTCCAGACTTCCTCTTCCATCCTCCACTGTAACGGTGGCATGTGCTCCATTGATCATTGTGAAGCAAGGTTTCACGTGTCCCAGATTTGCGTTGAAAACCACAGGTACTGACAGGTGCTGACTGAGCTCCATCAGGTAATCATCATCAGAGGACATGCCCGGGAACATTACTCTTCCGATTATTATTGCTGCAGCATTTCTCAGATATCCGCAGTACTCCATTTGTGTAAGGAACCTTAGCAGTGATGGCCCGTCCATTGCGAAATCATCCAGGTACCAGATAATCTGCTCATCCCGGTATCTCTCGAGAAATTCTTTTGTTCCATCGAAAGGCGTTCCTATCAGATTTAAAATACAGTCACTGCATCCGCCAATCAGTCTGCCTGTTACAGAAAACTCTTCATCTGATTCGGTGAGAAGATCTGAACCTGCCGGTATAACAGTTTTTCCAGCCATTGACAGGCTATTTTTTCCCGGTCTCAGCAACCTCCATCTGACCGGAGAATCCAGTACAACTTCATCCGAATCAAAGGATCTTGAGCCCTGATACATCTCAAATGAATTTTGTTTTATGAGTTCCCCCTTCAGAATCCTCACTGCGTTTTCCTGAAAGGGATGAACTGGTTCCCAGTCAAAGGTTCCTGCATTAAACCCATACATGGTGGCAATATCCAGTTTTGTGGTAACGTAATAAAGAATATTTGTAGGATCGCTGGCTCCTGTTATCCACTTTGGGTTTTCAGCTAAAAGCTTCTCATCTATATACGGCAGCATCTCATTATTGTATTCGCCCCCTGAAGCTGAAATCACAGCCTTAACGCTTTTGTCAGCAACGAGCTGATTAAACTCACTTCCTCTTACATGAGCTCTGGCTGAGCGGATATCATCCTGTCTGACGCTGTTAGTCTCAATGATGCGAAAACCTTTTTTCCTGAGAAAAGAAAGGGATCTGTCAAAAGATTCCAGTTTTCTGCCAACTCCGGCGCTTGGTGCGCATATTCCTATGGTGTCACCTTCACCAGGAAAATCCGGGTAAATCATCTGTTTCTCCTTATCAGTTGTATCTTCCTGGCGCTCCAAGGTCAGGCCAGGTGCTTCTTGAAGTTTCCTACTACAGTCTCACCTTCGTCTACAGTCATGAAAGCATGGGGATCGATATTCTCAACGATTTCTTTCAGATGTGGAATCTCATACTTGGTTACCGCAACCATGAGAATCTGAATATCATCGCCGGTAAAGCTTCCTGTTCCCGTCCATTCAGTGACACCGCGGCCCATCTCTTTGTTTATTGACTCTGCAATGCCATTTTTCTTGGTAACTATAATTGCCTTGGCGTTAATGTTCTGTGTATGCATCCTGTCCATAAAGGTTGACCGGATGGTAGTGTATATAAATGAATATATTGCTATCTGGACGTTAAAAAGGAACAGACAGGTGAGATAAACGAAGGCATTGAACAGTATGTTGACGGTGCCCACACTGAGATTTGGGTGGGTCTTGGCCATGCAGACGCCTATGATGTCCGTGCCTCCGGTAGAGCTGCCTCCCCTGAGAATCATTCCCGAACCTACTCCGCCGATAACACCGGCAATAACGCAGGCAGACAGATAGTCATCAAACACTGGTTTTACAGGTACAGGAACTATTGTCAGGCACAGGGAGGAAATTCCTATGGAAAGAAGTGACTTCAAAGAAAATTTGATTCCAACGCTCTTGTAAGCATAGTAAAAAAGCGGGCAGTTCATCAGAAAATAGATTATTCCCGTGATGTCGAAGTTTGCCGGGAGATTGATTCCCAGTCCATTTGCAAGTCCATATCTGAAAAGCTGCGCCGTGCCGAGAAACCCTCCGTTATACAGGTTCATCGGGGTAATGAGAATATTGATGCTTATAGCATAAATAATATTTCCTGCAATGATCCAGATAAGGTTGGCAAGAGTCTTGAACTCTTCTTCGAATTTGTATAATCGACCCATTGTTATTTCCTGTTCAATTCACATGAATCAGCTTTCAGCAATAGATTCTAACACATCACAACAATGCATAACCAAAGTATACTCGCATTATTGTATACAATTTATTTTTTTGTAAAAAATAACAGGAGATCCTGTGGAATCTCCTGTTAAAGTCATTATTTTCCAGGGTATGCGGCCGCTTCCGGTTCTTAATTCCCCGTTGTTCGTAGGACTACTTGTTTCTGACAGCAGCCTGTGCAGCAGCAAGTCTTGCGATTGGAACTCTGAATGGTGAGCAGGATACGTAGTTAAGTCCTGTTCTGTGGCAGAAATCAATAGTTGCAGGATCTCCGCCGTGCTCTCCGCAGATTCCCAGGTGGATGTCAGGGCGTGTCTTCTTTCCACCCTCTACAGCCATCTTTACCAGCTTGCCCAGTCCGTGCTGATCGAAGCTCTGGAATGGGTCATTCTCAAGAACACCTTTTGCGATGTACTCCTTAATGATCTTTCCAGTATCGTCTCTGGAGAATCCGAATCCCATCTGAGTCAGATCGTTTGTTCCGAATGAGAAGAACTGTGCATCTTCAGCGATTTCATCAGCAATAAGTGTTGCTCTAGGAATCTCGATCATGGTACCAACCAGGTACTCAAGTCTCTCTCCTGCTTCCTGGAAGCACTTCTCGGCAGTTTCATCAATAACCTTCTTAACACACTTCAGCTCGTTAGCAATTCCAACCAGCGGAACCATGATCTCAGGCTTGATGTTGTATCCTGTTTCCTTCTTTACTTCCAGTGCAGCGCCGATAATAGCCTCTGTCTGCATCTCAGCAATTTCAGGATATGTAACTGCCAGTCTGCATCCTCTGTGACCAAGCATCGGGTTGAACTCGTGAAGCTCGATAGTCTTGTTTACAATCCTCTCATAAGGAATGTTGAACTGCTCTGAAAGCTGTCTCATCTCTGCTTCTGTGTGAGGCAGGAACTCATGGAGAGGTGGATCCAGCAGTCTGATTGTTACTGGTTTCTCACCCATTACCTTGTAGAGACCCTTGAAGTCAGCCTTCTGATATGGCAGCAGACCAGCAAGTGCTTCTCTTCTTTCTTCCTCAGTATCAGCAAGGATCATTCTTCTGATCTTAGGAATTCTCTCTTCGTCGAAGAACATGTGCTCTGTTCTGCAGAGGCCGATTCCCTCGGCTCCGAACTCTGCAGCCTGCTTTGCATCTCTTGGATTATCTGCGTTAGTTCTTACGCCCAGTGTTCTGATCTCATCAGCCCATTTCATGATGGTGCCGAAATCACCTGAAAGCTCTGGAGCTACTGTCTTGATGGATCCGATGTAAACGCTTCCGTCAGATCCGTTGATGGAAATGTTCTCACCTTCGCCATACTTTACTCCGGCAATCTCCATTGTCTTCTCAGCTGCATTTACAGTGATGGCGTTACATCCTGTAACACAGCACTTGCCCATTCCTCTGGCAACAACTGCGGCATGGGATGTCATTCCGCCTCTGGCAGTGAGAATACCCTGTGCAGCAACCATTCCTGCAAGGTCTTCCGGTGAAGTCTCTTCTCTTACCAGGATTACCTTCTTTCCTTCCTGAGCAGCTGCTTCAGCATCATCTGCATTGAATCTGATCTCACCTTCTGCTGCTCCAGGGGAAGCCGCAAGGCCCTTAGCTACAGGCTCAAACTTCTTCAGCTCTTCTTCATCAAATGCCGGGTGAAGCAGCTGATTGATCTGGTCTGGCTCAATCCTCATGATGGCGGTCTCTTTGTCGATAACGCCTTCGTTTACCATATCTACTGCAATCTTTACAGCTGCAGCAGCTGTTCTCTTTCCTGTTCTTGTCTGAAGCATGAACAGCTTGTTATCCTCAACAGTGAACTCCATGTCCTGCATGTCGAGATAATGGTTTTCCAGAATTCTTGCAATGTCCTCAAACTTTGCATAAACCTCTGGGAAAGCTTCCTTCATCTGGTTAATAGGCTGAGGAGTTCTGATTCCTGCAACAACGTCCTCGCCCTGAGCGTTAACCAGGAACTCACCGAAGATTCTGTTCTCTCCGTTAACAGGGCTTCTTGTGAAAGCTACACCTGTACCAGAAGTCTCGCCCATGTTTCCGAATACCATCAGCTGAACGTTTACAGCTGTTCCAAGAGAAGAAGGAATATCATTCAGCTGTCTGTACAGAATCGCTCTGTCATTGTTCCAGGATCTGAATACGGCTTTAACAGCCTCCATCAGCTGATCCTTTGGCTCCTGTGGGAAGTCTCTTCCCAGCTCATCCTTTACTACCTTCTTGTATCCTTCAATGATTTTCTTCAGATCTTCAGTAGTAAGGTCAACATCGAACTCAGCGCCAACAGCTTTTTTCTGTCCGTCGAACACTTCATCGAACTTGGATTTGCTTATCTCCATTACTACATCGCCGAACATCTGGATGAATCTTCTGTAGCTGTCGTAGGCAAATCTCTCATTACCTGTACGTGCAGCAAGACCCTTTACAGCATCATCATTAAGTCCCAGGTTCAGGATAGTGTCCATCATGCCAGGCATGGAAACAGGTGCTCCTGATCTTACTGATACCAGCAGAGGATTCTCTGTGCTTCCGAACTTCTTGCCGGACACCTGCTCCAGCTCTGCCAGGTGCTCATAAATCTCCTGGATCATTCCGTCGCTCAGCTGTCCGCCATTATCGTTGTAATACTTGCAGGCATCTGTAGTTACTGTGAAACCGAATGGAACGGGAAGACCGATCTTGGTCATTTCCGCAAGGCCGGCACCTTTGCCGCCCAGAAGGCTTCTCATATCTTTGGAGCCCTCGTTGAAAGAGTAAACAAATTTTTCCATGTTTCCTTCTCCTTGATTAGAAAATCAGCTTTTCTTCAATATATTCCCTAACGTCAGCAAGAGGCAGACGAACCTGCTCCATCGTGTCTCTGTGACGAATAGTGACTGTGTTGTCCTCCGGTGTCTGGAAGTCTACGCAGATGCAAAAAGGAGTTCCTATTTCGTCTTCTCTCCTGTATCTCTTGCCAATAGATCCGGATGTATCGTAATCAGTGCTGAAATACTGACTGATCTCTTCGTATACCTTGAAAGACTCCTCCTTCAGCTTGTTTGAAAGAGGAAGAACTGCAACCTTGTATGGTGCAAGAGCAGGGTGAAGTTTCATTACTACCCTGGTATCCTCCCTGCCCTTTGCATCTGTCACTGTCTCTTCGTGGTATGCGTCCAGCAGGAATGCCAGCGCTACTCTGTCAGCACCGAGAGATGGCTCAATGCAATACGGAATATACTTCTCATTGGTTTCAGGATCCATGTAGGACATATCCGCCCCTGAATGATCCATGTGGCTCCTAAGGTCATAATCTGTTCTATCTGCAATTCCCCAGAGCTCACCCCAGCCAAATGGGAAGCGGTATTCCAGATCAGATACAGCCTTGGCGTAATGTGCCAGTTCTGCCTTTTCATGATCTCTTATTCTGATGTTATCCATGTTCATTCCAAGAGACTTGAGGAAGTTAACTGCATAGTCTTTCCAGAATCCGAACCACTCAAGATCTGTGCCCGGCTTGCAGAAAAACTCCAGCTCCATCTGCTCAAACTCTCTTGTCCTGAAGGTGAAGTTGCCAGGGGTAATTTCGTTTCTGAAGGACTTTCCTATCTGACCTATTCCGAATGGAATTTTTTTCCTTGCGGATCTCTGGACATTCTTGAAGTTTACGAAAATACCCTGGGCAGTCTCAGGCCTCAGATATATTTCTGCTGAAGAATCTTCTGTAACGCCCTGGAAAGTCTTAAACATCAGGTTGAATCTTCTGATTGGAGTGAAGTTGTGCTTTCCGCAGTCAGGGCACGGAATATTGTGCTCATCAATGTAAGCGGAAAGTTCCTGGTTGCTCATTCCCTCGCAGACTACTGGCTCAAGACCATTTGCCTCCACGAACTCCTCGATGAGCTTGTCAGCCCTGAATCTGGATTTACATTCCTTGCAGTCAACCAGCGGATCAGAGAAGTTTCCCACATGTCCGGAGGCTACCCATGTTTCAGGATTCATCAGAATTGCAGCATCAAGTCCCACGTTGTATGGACTCTGCTGAATGAACTTTTTCCACCAGGCTTTCTTGATATTGTTCTTGAACTCCACACCTAAAGGACCGTAATCCCATGTGTTGGCAAGACCGCCGTAAATCTCTGAACCCTGGAAGATATATCCTCTTCCCTTGCAGAGAGCGATCAACTTATTCATGTCAATAGTGTTCTGGTTTTCCTGGTTATTATTATCTGCCATAAAAAATATATCCTTTTTGCAATATTTACTCAGGCTTATCATAAACCTGATTTCAGCGTCCCGGACCTGCCGGGACGCCACACGTCAACAATTAGTTATCTGAACCGGAAATCTCCTGTTCAACTTCATCGAGAACCTGGCTGACCTCATCAGAAACGGGCTCTTCTTCCTGTGATGCTTCATCGCATGCGTGCATTACAGGCTCCTCACTTGCTTCATCACAGGCATGGTCGTTGTCTCTCACCTTGTTAAAGAGTTCTTCTCCCTTTGCCTTAATAGAGCCCAGATTATCCTTAAGATCCACATCCTTGAATCTTCCAATGGCATCTTCACTCTTCTCTCTGATGTCGCTGTAAACGTCAGTTTCCTTAATCTTGTTCAGAGCATCTTCCCCTTTTCCCTTCAGGTTGGAATAAATATCTGAATCTTTCAGCTTACCCAGCTGATCGTCGGCCATCGTCTTGTACTCCTGGCCTTTAGCTTTGGCCTTTCCGTATCCTTCGACTACCTTGCCGTTTACATCTGTTGTCTCGCCCTTATCGTTAACGAACTCAATTCTGCAATTAAATCCAACTGCAGCAATAAGACCGAAAATAACTCCCCACGGTGCAATAACTGCACCAAGAATACTTACTGTGAGAGGGAAGTTAAGAAGCACTTCGTCTCCCTTCTTCACAACGATTCTGGACATGTTGCCCTTGCTGGCAGTTTCCTTGATCTTCTCAAAGAGTTCGTTATCCTTGAAGCTTCCCTTTCCAGATGTCTTAGGCTCCTCAGTATCGTAATCTGCCGATTCTTCAATATCAATAATGGCATCAACAACACTGCCGCCGGCAGCTTCCAGGGCCTCCTTAGCCTCTCTATAAGTAACCCCTGTCCTGTCCTTGACAAGCTCGATTTTCTCCAGTGTGATTTCCATGGTTACACCTCCTGCAATAATGCTGTCATTTCAGAGCTTCCTCATCAAGAATATCTATGCTGAGGTAATAGTTCAAATATGACGAAATGATATGTCTGATCCGGTCTCTGTATTCCGGCCTCAGACTGATTTTGGAAAAGGTCTGGAACGGCCTTTTTGCAAAATACTGCATCACCCCAACTATATCAAAATCAACGGTGAAAAGCAATTCACGGGCCTTCGGCACAGCCTTTTTTCTTCGAACTGAACCGGCCGGATAACCATTCTGCCTCTCTGCACTCTCCACCTCCATCTGGAAGCAGTTTTTGCACAGAATTCCCCCCGCTTCAATGGAAAAGTAATGGGGCGGCTCCGGCTCCACCTCTTTGCCGCAGTTGGCACAGCACTTCAGCTCTGGCATGATTCCAAGAATGGGCAGGGTCTTTACAATAAAAGCATAAAGCATCATATTGCAGTCCCCTGAAGCTGTTTCAAGGGCTTCAAAGAATTCCATAGTAAGATCGAACAGTGCCGGCTGAGGCTGCTCCTCCAGAAGGATCTTCTCCAGGTATTCAAGGGCTCTTGATCCTGCCATGAAACGGTCCAGATTCTCACCAATAGAGAAAAAACTTCTCTTTACCGACGCATTGTTTATATTGTAATAACCCCGGTTCTTGAATATCTCATACTCGGCAAAGGTAAAGGGCCTGAGAGCCAGTGCGGACCTGTTCTTCCCCCGTTCGTTCATTGCCGTTCCCGCCTGAATTCTTCCGTATCTTCTGGAAAAAATAGTTATCATCCTGCGGTTGCCTGCGATTTTGTGCTGCTTCAGGACGATGCCTTCTGTACTTATCAGCATTCTATTCGTCCTTATATCCCAGGCTTCTGATTATTCTGTCTGAATCACGCCAATTCTCTCTGACCTTAACCCAGAGCTGCAGATACACCTTGGTTCCCAGCAGATCCTGGATTTCCAGCCGGGCGCTTTTCCCAACGCCTTTCAGCTTTCTTCCGCCTTTTCCTATGATAATGCTCTTGTGTGATTTTTTCTCACAGTATATCACCGCGCTGATATCCGTAATATCTTTTTCCTCTTTAAAGGATTCTATTTCTACGAAAACTCCGTGAGGCACCTCATCATCCAGGTAGGTCAGGAGCTTCTCACGGATTATCTCGCTGACGAGAAATCTCTCCGGATCGTTTGTAACCATATCTTCAGGGAAGAACATCGGCCCCTCTGGCATAAAGCCCTTGAGACATTCAAGGAGTTCTTTGACCCCGGTTCCCTTAAGAGCTGATACTCCGTAAACATCCTGGAACAGGCCTGTCTCCATGTATTTGTTATAAAGATTCAGGTATTCCTCTGGCTTCATGAGATCCATCTTGTTTATGGCCAGGATTCTTGGAACGTCTGTCTCTTTCAGCATGTCCAGAATATACTTGTCCCCGTTGGAAAACTCCCTGCTTCCGTCTGCAATCAGAAGGATCACGTCAACTCCCTTAAAGGTATTTACAGCCGTCTCGTTAATTGCATCCCCTAATTTGTTTCTCGATTTATGAATTCCCGGAGTATCCAGGAAAACCATCTGAAGCCCCTCTCCTCCGTCGGCCTCAAGGTCTGTGTATATTCCGGTTATTCTGTTTCTGGTAGTCTGGGGTTTAGCCGATGTTATGGCTATTTTCTCCCCGAGAATTCTATTCAAAAACGTTGACTTGCCTACATTTGGCCTTCCTGCTATGCCTATGAATCCTGATTTCATCTTGTACCGTCTTTCTATGTTGTTATGTTTTCGTTTCTATTTATCACCACCATCTTCATGGGTGGAATTGTTTTTCACTGTATGCAGAGGAGCCAGAGCAAAAGAGTCAGGCAGCAGCTGATTTAGTGCTCTGACCTTTATGTGATCTTCTCCATCTCCTGTAACTACTGCCATGTCCCTGGAAAATTCAGACAGGAACTGGCGGCATATTCCGCAAGGCTCTGCAGTTCCTTTTTCAGATGCTACAGCAATTGCTGCAAACTCCCTCTCTCCCTCAGACACTGCCTTGACTGCTGCCGTTCTCTCCGCACAAACAGCACATCCGTAGGATGAATTTTCCACGTTGACGCCGGTGAAGATCTTTCCCGATGTGGTCATGAGGGCTGCTCCTACCCTGAAGCCGGAGTAAGGAGCATATGATTTTCCAATAGTCTCAGATGCCCTTCTGTAAAGGGCTCTGTAATCCACCGGGGTTTTCAGCTCCTGGGGAAGACCTATTCCTGTCATAATCTGTTCCTCGTGACGGCGCATGATCTTTCGCTCTCCATCATCCATGTGATCATAGCCAAGTAAGTGGAGCATGCTGTGAACAAACAGATATGCCAGTTCTCTCTCCCAGCTGTGTTCATATTCTTTTGCCTGTTCCTCAACTCTGGTCCAGCAGATTACCACGTCTCCAAGGAGGACATCCATTCTGCCGATTTCCGAGTCCTCTTCTCCTTCGGCACTTTGAAGTGCCTGTATTATGTCATACTTATCTTCGTATTGAGGGAAGGAAAGCACATCTGTAACGGAATCAACGCCTCTCATATCCCTGTTGATTTCCTGGATTTCCTCAGCCGACACAAGTGTGACACTTACCTCTACCGGAATTTCCCAGGCTTCTGCCGGTTTCATGTCGTCGCAGCTCAGTATTGGTGACAGTTCATCTCTCAGCACCTTGTCTGCTGCAGTGTTAAGAAGGTCTTTCATTTCACTGGTCAGATGACCGTGATCGTCTGAATAAATGATGTTCATTTCTTTCGCCTTTCCTGATTAACTTACTGTCATAAACTGACCGGGAACAAATTGAATTCAGCTTTATGGTTGCTTTACAGTTGCCTGATAGTATGGCGGTTTCCCTACCTCTTGTCCTCAAATTCATTGTATGCCCTGATAATAGCCTTTACCAGAGGATGTCTGACCACGTCAACCTCAGACATCTGGCAGAACTCTATGCCCTCAATACCCCTGAGCACCTTTCTGGCTTCGAGGAGGCCGGAGCCCTTGCCTTTTGGAAGGTCTATCTGTGTCACATCTCCTGTGATGACCACCTTAGAGTTGAAGCCCATTCGGGTAAGGAACATCTTCATCTGTTCCCTTGTGGTATTCTGGGCTTCGTCAAGAATAATAAAGGAGTTATCAAGGGTGCGGCCTCTCATGTAGGCAAGGGGAACCACTTCCACAGTTCCCTTTTCCTTGAGCCTTGAAGCTGTTTCCCTGCCGAGAATTTCAAACAGTGCATCGTAAAGTGGCCTGAGATACGGGTCCACCTTTTCCTGAAGATCTCCTGGAAGAAATCCAAGACTTTCACCTGCTTCTATTGCTGGTCTTGCCAGTATTATTCTTTCGACCTCTTTATTCTTCAAGGCTGTAACAGCCATTGCGCATGCCAGATAGGTTTTCCCCGTCCCGGCAGGACCTACTCCGAACACCATGTCGTTCTTCCTGATCATGTCAACATAAATGCTCTGGCCCTTCGTCTTCGGTCTCAGCGGTTTTCCCTGACAGGTATAGCATATTATCTGGCTGTTAGAAGGAATAATCTCGTTCTTGTTTCCACCCTTCTCCATATCCATTATGTAGTCAAGTCTCTGACTGTCCAGTCTGGGATTGTGGCGCAGAGACTCTATCATGGAGTTCAGAATCTCCTCTGCTTCACGGCAGTTCTCCCCGCGAATAATAAGGTCTTCATCTCTGGCAATGATAGTAGTGCCAGTGGCCTTCTCAACTTTTCTGATATTGGAATCCATGGTTCCAAAAAGTTCTCTTCTGTCTGACTCCTGATCCAGGTGGAGTCTGATGACCGTCTTGTCTTCTTCCTTCATTTTCACCTCTGAATAGTTTTCTTCAGTGTTGATTATAACCTCTGAGCAGATGCAGAACAACTTAACATCCCAATATATATTAAAAGACAGGGCCTTCGCCCTGCCTTCTCAAGTCTGTTTATTACGGATCACTTATTACTTTCCTGACAGATACTCTTTCACTACCTTGGAAACTGCAGATCCATCTGCCTTGCCCTTAAGCTTGGCCATGGTTGTCTTCATCAATGTTCCCATGCTCTTCATGTTTCTGTCTATTCCAGCTTCTTCTGCAATCTTCTCTACAGCCTCCCTGATCTTGTCCTCAGACATCTCCTCAGGAAGATATCTCTTGAGAACCTCAATCTCCTTGTTGTAGCTTTCGAGCAGATCCTTCCGTCCTGCCTTCTCAAAGTCGGCAAGAGCATCGGTACGCATCTTCAGCTGTTTCTTGATTATCGGAATGATGTCCGCATCATCCTCCAGTTTAACCTGCTGGTCAATTTCATGCTGCTTGATGGCAGCTCTAACCAGATTAACGGTTTCCTTAGTGGATGTATCCCGGGCCTTCATAGCCTCTTTGTAATCCTCTAAAAGCTTTTCCTTAAGACTCAATTTCATCAACTCCTTGGGAATTAATACTTCCTGGCCTTCTTTCTGGCTGCTTCAGACTTCTTCTTGCGCTTTACGCTTGGCTTCTCGTAGTGCTCTCTCTTTCTGAGCTCAGCCATAACGCCATCTCTTGCGCAGCTTCTCTTGAATCTCTTCAGAGCGCTCTCTAAGCTTTCGTTCTCTCTAACAACGACCTGTGCCATATCGCATTTCACCTCCTGTCATATATAGAGTGATGCTTGGAACTTACGCCCATAACATTCGGTATTATATCATCTGTATATTCTTATTACAAGATATTAATTCACAGCGGCAAAATTCACCTGATCTTTTAGAAAATATTGTCCGCAATATCTCCTGCCATCATCTTTCTCTCGCCGTTTTTTGTTCTGGCAAATCTTTCTGCTGCTCTTCCGTGAAGCATTACGCCGTACAGCAAACTGGTATTCAGGCTGTTACCCTGAGCGGCCAGGGAGGCAACTGTTCCGGTTAGCACATCTCCAGATCCTGCAGTAGCCAGTCCAGAGTTTCCAATGGTATTGATATAGAGCTGCTGGCCATCTCCGTCAATAAGCGAAACAATTGAAACATCGTTCTTCGCCACCATGCTCACCCCGTACTTCTGGGAAAATCTTTTTACAAAGCCGATTATATTCTTCTCTACTACCCCGATGTCCTCTCCGCAGAGTCTGGCAAGTTCTCCAATATGAGGTGTTATTACGCACTGGCACCTGCGCTTTCTGAAGGATTTTGAATTCCTGGAAATCAAATTCAGAGCTCCTGCATCAATGACTGCCGGTGTGGAATTGCTGAACACCACATCCAGAATCTGGCGGCCATATTGATTTTCTGCCAGCCCCGGCCCTACAACAGCTACTCCTATTTCCTTAAGGAATTTTTCAGCCATCTCCTGGGCTTCCTCAGACCTGTAAGGAATTACCACAGCCTCAGGAATGGAAATATTGAAGTATCCCATGAATTTCCTTGGGCAAAGGATCTTCACCAGCCCGCATCCTGCTCTGTAGGCAGCCCTGGCCGCAAGCATGCTTGCCCCCATCATGCTGCCCTGGCCTACCAGAATTCCTACTGTACCAAAGGTACCTTTGTGAGATTTCTCCAGTCTCGGCACCAGAGCTCTGTCCGCATTCTGGCTGAAGTACTTGTTATCACAGACAATCAGCTTATCCTCAACCAGATCGTACACAGATGACGCAAGGCCTATATCCGCCACAGTCACCTTGCCGCAGCAGGCCCTTCCATCACCCATGAGCATGCCGATCTTATAGCTTCCAAAGGTCACAGTCTCATCAGCCATGAAAAGTGCATCCATATTCTGTCCTGTTGTTGCGTTCAATCCTGACGGAATGTCTATTGCAATCTTATAAGCCTTGCGGCTGTTAATATATTCTATAAACCTTATGTAATTGAACCCCAGCCTTCTGTCCAGACCAGTTCCGAACAGGCCGTCAACAATAACGTCATAAGAGGCCTCCAGAGCATCTGCATCTCTTTCATCCCCTTCAAGGCCGCCGATAAAGGCATCAGGAAATGTTTTTGTAAAAATATTCATCTGCCTGAGGAACTCTTCTGAGGTCCTGTCAGGGTTTCCCGCAAAGTAAAGTACCGTATGGTAACCGAGATGGGTCAGCCACCTGGCCACACAAACAGCATCTCCCCCGTTATTCCCAGATCCGCAGAGTACAAGTATCCTGGTTTTTCTTTCAGGGAAGCGGCTGCAGATAAGGTCCACTACTGCTTTTGAAGCATTTTCCATGAGGACCGGCGACGGAACTCCAAGACTCATAGTATGTTTATCTATAAAACGCATGCCCTTTGCAGTTAAAGCGTACATATTTTCCACCTCTTTATCTGAATGCATAAAAATACATAATGATTTTACCACCGAATCCCCGGGGTTACAATCTCAAGCCTGCACACTAAGGCCCTCCATGATTTACATAGGTTTACATAGGTTTTTATTTGGGGTAACATATCACAGTATGATTTTATTGTTTCAGGCGGTTCACAGCAGCGACGTTCTCAGGTCGCAACTGACAGCAGCCAGTTGAAAACAGGTAAACGAATTGCACTACACTGACGAAGAAATAATCGAAATACTGATAGCACAGAAGAAAGCCAAGCTGCGCAAAGAGCGGAGACGTAAACGGCGGAACAACCTGATCATGCTGTCAATTGTTCTTGTCCTGTTTATGGTCCTCATGGGCATACTCATAAAGGTTACAATTAACTATGTTTCCGAAAACAGAGAAAAGGCCAGAGCACAAGCAGCGGCTGAGCAAAGCGCAGAGGATGAGAGCAAAGCAGTAAAAAACGGTGGCGTCATCTTCATAGATCCAGGCCACGGCGGAAGCGATCCGGGAGCGGAAACCGGCAACCGCCAGGAAAAGAAAGATACTCTGAAGATTGCCAGGCTGCTGAAGGAAGATCTGGAAAAGAAGGGATACAAGGTCTACATGAGCCGCTCCACTGATAAAGACGTGGACAGGCAGGCCCGGGGAAAGATGGCCAACAATAAGAATGCAGATTTGTTCGTTTCAATCCACAGGAATACCGGTGATGCAGGCTCTGAAACTGCAGCTACTGCTTCAGGGGCCGAGGTCTGGATAAAAGCATCTAATCAGAACAAGAGCAGACTTCTTGGATCCATGCTTCTTAATGAACTGGATAAATCTGATACCATCGGAGCCCGCCAGGTTAAAGCAGGAACTCTGACTGACAGAAACGACGACTACTACGAGAACTCAGTTCCTTCAATGCCATCCTGCCTCATTGAGCTGGGATTCATGACCAACAAGGAGGATAATGAAGCCATTGACAAAAAAGCTGACCGGGTGGCTGCCGCCATGGCATCAGGAATTGATAAAACCTATAAAGCCATAAAGACAGACAAGATAAACAGCTACAGCAAGTTAATGGATAAATACAGACCTGATGATGAGTAAACAAAAGCTCCCTTCCAGGCTGCAAAGGGCCCATGCCCATGCAAGTCAGGAAGAGAGCTTTTTTTATTCAAACATAGCGGCAATCTCAGATTGAATGCCCGCACTTACCGGTCATTGAGGAAAACAAATTTCCCGTCCTTTAGAGATAGAGGTGTTTGTCGCTGGCAAGGGCATCACAGTAAATACACCTGTAAAGTCTTTTTTCAGGATCCACCAGGCGGAACTTCTGAGGCAGCTCTGCCTCAATAGTTGTGATACATCTTGGATTCTTGCAGTGAAGCACGTCAACAAGGGTTTCCGGAAGGGATACGTGAGTTTTCTTCTCGAGTTTCCCGTCTTTTACGATATTGACCGTAATGTTAGGATCTACAAAACCTATAGCATCGAAATCCAGGTCAATAATCTGATCAATCTTGATTATATCCTTGCGGCCATACTTCTCGCTTTTTACATTCTGAATAACTGCAACGCTGCAGTTCAGCTTCTCTAATCCCAGAAGCCTGTAAATTATCATGGATCTTCCTGCATTGATATGATCAAGTACAATTCCGGTGCTCACACCATCTATGTTCATCTAGTCCTCCTTCCATCCCAGCAACGTAAGTATCAGGGCTTTACGTACATCTTTTCCGTTTCTTACCTGCTTGAAATATACGGCCCTCGGGTCATCATCCACATCTATTTCAATTTCATTCACTCTAGGAAGCGGATGCATCACAATCATATCCTGGGAAGCAGCAGACAGCTTCTCCTCGTCAAGAATATATGTGTTCTTCAGCCTTATGTAATCTTCTTCGTTGAAAAATCTTTCTTTCTGAACCCTTGTCATGTAAAGCACATCCAGTTCCGGAAGTGCATCTTCCATGCTTCTGATTTCATGGAATTTGACTCCGGCAGCTTTCATCTGGTCTCTTACATAGTCAGGAAGCACCAGCTCTTCTGGTGAAATAAGCCAGTATTCAACATTTTCATATCTGAGAAGGGCTTCAATAAGAGAATGAACAGTACGGCCGAACTTCAAATCTCCGCAGAATCCTATCTTAATGGAGTCCAGTCTTCCCTTCTCCCGCCTGATAGTAAGCAGGTCTGTCAAAGTCTGTGTAGGATGGTGGTGGCCGCCGTCTCCAGCATTAACCACCGGAATGTCACAGCTCCTGGCAGCTACGTATGCAGCACCTTCCTTAGGGTGTCTTACTGCAATAATATCTGAGAAGCAGGAAATAACCTTCATTGTGTCGTGAACCGTTTCTCCCTTTGAAACAGATGTGGATTTTGCATCGGAAAAGCCTATTACGTTTCCTCCCAGTTCATACATTGCCGCCTCAAAGCTGAGCCTGGTTCTGGTTGAAGGCTCATAGAAAAGCGTTGCCAGTTTTTTGTGGGCACAGGCATCCTGGTATGCAGCCGGATCAGCTGTGATTTTGTCTGCCATATCCAGTATTTCATCGATTTCCTGCACTGAAAGATCTGTAATACTGATCAGATCTCTTTTAGCCATCTGATTATCTCCTCTCCCTCTCCTGTTTTGATATAGTTTTCCTTCTCTGCCTCGTCAATCAGCGTTCCGATAGTACAGAGGCTTCTGTGATCAACATCTGCATCCTTGAAGTTTTTCTCAGCCTTGTTTGTGCTGTAAGTAAAAATGCTGACTATGCCCAGCACATCTGCCCCGGCCTCTCTGAGGGCGTTAACTGCTTCTATGGAAGATCCCCCTGTTGAGAAAAGGTCCTCAATGACAACTACCTTATCTCCCTTGTTAAGAGCTCCTTCAATCCTGTTGTTTCTGCCGTGGGACTTTGAGCTGCTTCTCACATATCCCATTGGCATTCCAAGAATGTGGGCGGCAATTGCTGCATGAGCTATTCCTGCAGTTGCTGTTCCCATAAGCTTCTCACATTCCGGATAAAACTCTCTGATAGTTTCAGCCATTTCCTTTTCCACCAGATCCCTTACATCAGGAGCTGTGAGAATCAGTCTGTTATCACAGTAGATAGGGCTTTTGATTCCGCTGGCCCAGGTAAAAGGCTCATCTGGCCTGAGGAATACTGCTTTAATCTTCAGAAGTCCTCTGGCTATTTCTCTTTCCTTCATTTCATCTCTTGCCACAACGCATCCTCCATTTCTTATCTGCACCGTCTGTAAGCTTCAGACGGATCATCAGCTTTCGTTATGCTCCTTCCAATCACCATGTAATCGCTTCCGTAGTTCCTGGCATCTTCAGGAGTCGTCACTCTTTTCTGGTCTCCCTTTGAGTCTCCCGGCAGTCTTATTCCGGGAGTTACGGTCAGGAAGTCAGCTCCTGCAACACCGTGAATCATCTGGGCTTCAAGAGGAGAACAAACTACTCCGTCCAGTCCTGCTGCCTTAGCGTTTCTGGCGTATTCTGCAACAGCACTTTCAACTCTTCCCGGAATCAGGATTTCTTTGTTCATGGTTTCCTGATCTGTTGATGTGAGCTGGGTCACTGCAATGATATAAGGCCTTTTTCCATTTCTTCCAGAAGCCTTCCATCCCTCTTCAAGGCCCCTGACTGCAGCCTCCATCATCTTAATGCCTCCGGCAGCGTGAACATTGACCATATCCACTCCAAGACCGGCCAGCACCTTCATGGCATTGCCCACTGTGTTTGGAATGTCGTGTAATTTCAAGTCAAGGAAAACCGAATAACCTCTCTTCTTTACCTCTCTCACAATGGCCGGTCCTTCGCTGTAGAACAGCTCCATTCCTATTTTTACAAAAGGCTTGTCATCACCTGTATCCAGGTTGTCCAGGAACCCCAGGGCCTCTTCTGCCCCGGGGAAGTCAAGGGCAATCATAATATCATTATACTCTCTCATCTAAATCACTCCTCTTATCTCATCCAGACTTGAAATTCCCAGTTCTTCCATTCGCTGAGGCAGCTTCTGTATGATTTCCGGGCACGCCCACGGGTCAATGAGATTAGCTGTTCCCACCTGAACTGCCGATGCTCCCGCCATGACCATTTCCAGCACATCGTCGGCCTTGGATATTCCGCCTATTCCGATTACAGGAATGTTCACTGCATGGTATACCTCGTTTACCATTCTAAGAGCAATAGGCTTAATTGCCGGTCCTGATAATCCCGCATACTTAACAGCAGTAACAGGCTTTCTTGCCTTGAGATCAATTTTCAGCGCCCTGAAATTGTTAATCAGGCTGATTCCATCTGCCCCTCCTGCTTCACAGGCCCTTGCTATCTCTGTAATATCTGTAACATTTGGTGTAAGTTTTACGAACACAGGAAGAGAGGTGTTCTTCTTTACTTCTTCCGTGATCTTTCTGCTCATTTCCGGGTCAGAACCGAAGGCTGATCCCCCTTCTTTTACATTCGGACAGCTTATGTTAACTTCTATAGCTGCAACCTGCTCCTGTCCATCTACGGCCGCTGCCAGTCTGCCGAATTCCTCCGGTGAAAAACCGCTGATGTTTGAGATAATCGGTCCGTAGTAACATTCTCTCAGATGAGGCAGATCTTCGTTTATGTAGTGTTTGATTCCCGGGTTCTGGAGGCCTATGGAGTTCATCATTCCCTGGCTGCATTCTGCTATCCTTGGAAGAGGGTTTCCATATCTGGGCTCCTCAGTGACGCTTTTTGTCACTATTGCCCCCAGAAGGCTCAGGTCATATACCTCTTTATACTCCTGTCCATATCCGAAAGTACCACTGGCAGGCATAACAGGATTTCGCAGATCAATTCCTGCCAGGCTGACGCCTATATTGCATTTCATATATGATTCCTTTCATTTTCACAAACTGTTGGTTTCCGTCAGTCACTGATCAGATTGTCCCACTTCAGGATGTTCTTGGAAAATACCGGCCCTTCCTTGCATACTCTCATGGAGCCTTCTTCTGTATTTATGGAACATCCCATGCAGGCTCCAAATCCGCAGCCCATTCTGGCCTCCAGGCTGAACAGCCCCTGGTTTGTCTTAGGGGCCAGCGCCTTCAGCATCGGCAGAGGTCCGCAGGCACATGCAAAATCAGCATGATCAAAGGCATCTGTTACGAAACCCTTTTTTCCTGCGCTTCCGTCAGCAGTCATTACTGTTACGTCTTCAGCCAGGTCTCTGAACTGATCCAGAAGGAATATCTCTTTCTCGCTGTTGTAGCCCAGAATTACCTTGCACTTCTTTCCGTCCATTATCAACGCCCGGACAAGGCCCAGCATCGGAGGAATTCCGATTCCTCCGCCGATAATATACGCACCATCAGGTATTTTTTTTACGTCATAGCCGTTTCCCAGACCAGTGAGTGCGTCCACCTTCTGGCCAGCTTCCAGGGTGCTCATTATTCTGGTCCCTTCTCCTGCAACTCTGTAAACCAGAGTATACCGGTCCCCGTCGTAGCGGCAGACAGAAATTGGCCTTCTGAGGAATTTGCCCGGCACCTGAACCATGGCGAACTGCCCTGGATTGCTGAATTTACTGCCTTCTGTTTCAAGCATCATGCAGAATATGCCAGGAGCTATTTCCTTGTTGCTGTAAATGGTGCTGATTGTTTTCTGCATATGTTCCTCCCTGCTCATTTATCTGTGCTGTGGTCATAGACCAGCCTGTCTCCGCAAATCGTATAAAGTATTTTTCCGTATAATTCTTGTCCGTCAAAAGGTGTTGTTTTGCCCATGGAACGTAACCGGCGGCTGTCCAGAACGAAAGGATTGTCCAGGTCTGCAACGGTCCAGCCGGAGTCTGCAGGAATGCCGAAGCGGGTGCGCGGATTAACGGCCATTATCCTGATCAAGGTATCAAATGGTATGATTCCGGTTTTGACAAGGCCTGTATATACTGCAGGAAATGCGCATTCAAGGCCTGTTATTCCGTTCATGCTCTTAAGGAAGCCTCTGGATTTTTCTTCGCTGCTGTGGGGAGCATGGTCTGTTGCCAGCATGTCCACTGTTCCGTCAAGAACTCCTTCTATCAGTGCTTTCTTATCTTCTGGTTCTCTGACAGGAGGATTCATTTTGTACTTTCCGCCTTCTTCAGGGCAGGCAGAAATTTTCTCAGCTATTATCCTGCTGTCCAGAAGCAAATAGTGGGGAGCGGTCTCACAGGTTACATCTACGCCGCTTTTCTTTGCCTCGCGGATTATTTCCACACTTTCCTTTGTTGAAATGTGGCATACATGGTATGAAGCTCCTGTAATATCTGCCAGTTTCACGTCCCGCTCTATCTGGCGCCATTCGCTTTCTCTTGATTTACCCTGGGCAAGAAGTTCCTCATCCTCGCAGTGAGCGACAATTATTTTTCCAAGAGCCCTGGCAGTTTCCATGGCAGCCTTCATAAGTCCCGCATCCTGCACCCCTACTCCATCATCGGAAAAAGCGATAACATGTGGTGCCATTCCTTCCATGTCTGAAAGCTGGCCTCTTCCCTTCTGTCCACGGGTAATTGTTCCATATGGATGAACGTGTATCTTCTCTGCAGAAGGGACTTTGTTTATTGCCTTAAGCTGGACATCCAGTGAATCCATATCTGATGGTGCCGGTTTCAGGTTAGGCATGGTGCAGACATCTGTATATCCTCCTGCAGCTGCTGCTCTGCTTCCCGTTCTGATGGTCTCCTTGTACTCCTGTCCAGGTTCACGAAAATGCACGTGAACGTCGCAGAAAGATGGCAAAATAAAAGAGTTACCAACTTCGATAACTCCATCCTGTCCACCAATATCAACAAAGCCGCCATCAGCGGCATTGTTCTTTCCGCTTATCTGGAGGTTGTCTTCGAAATGGCCGTTTCTGTAGATGCTTCCGCCTTTCAGAATCACTTCACTGTCCTCCGTTCAAATTACATGGCCCTCTCGGAAGGCCTTTCTTTCAACAATCTGCCTTTTTATTGTACCATCAGCTGGATGGTAATTGGTGTATGAAACATGAAAAAAGCCACCGGCGATGGTGGCCTTTAATAACCGATTATTTAACAACAGTTACATTTACAGCTCTCTGCTTTGATGGATTCTTAGGATCATCCTCAACATCGAAGGTAACCTTCTCTCCATCTTTAAGAGACTTGAATCCCTCACTCTGAATTGCTGAGTAATGAACAAAAATATCTGCTCCGCCTTCGCTGTTCTCAATAAATCCGTAACCCTTGCTGTTGTTGAACCACTTTACTACACCTGTGCTCATAAATTCCTCCTGTCCAAATACCCTTAATAACCCCACGCACTTTAACGGGATTAATATTCTTTCACATTCTACGCTGTGATTTGTTTGTTGTCAATACAAAGCAGGTGCGTGTTTTGTTGGTTGAGAATAAAAAGCCCCTGTCTCACCTGACCAAGCCCCTTGCTCTGTATAAAAAAGACGGACCAGAGCCGGTCCGTCTAGTGAAATAATCCTACAGATCGCTCTCCTCATCAGGCTTAAAGTCCTTGATTTCCGGAGGCAGCTCCTTGTTGTTCTTCTTGTAATAGTCTACCAGAGCAGCCTTGATAGCTTCCTCTGCCAGTACTGAGCAGTGAATCTTGTGTGTTGGCAGACCGTCCAGGGCTTCAACAACAGCCTTGTTTGACAGTTCCAGAGCTTCCTTTACAGTCTTGCCTTTGATCATCTCTGTTGCCATTGAGCTTGTTGCAATTGCAGATCCACATCCGAAGGTCTTGAACTTGCAATCAGTAATAACATCATTGTCGATCTTGAGATACATCCTCATGATATCTCCGCAGACTGGGTTTCCTACTTCGCCAACACCGTCAGCATTCTCGATCTCGCCTACATTTCTTGGATGCTCGAAGTGATCCATAACCTTTTCGCTATATAACATGTTCTCTTACTCCTCTCTCAAGTTCATCCCAGAATGGGCTCAGCTCTCTGAAATGATTAACAACTGAATGTACCTTCTCAATAATATAGTCAACTTCTTCCTCGGTGTTGTCTGCAGACAAGCTGAATCTCAATGATCCGTGAGCCGCCTCAACAGGAAGTCCTATTCCCATAAGTACGTGGCTTGGCTCCAGTGACTGGCTTGAGCAGGCAGATCCGGAAGAAACTTCGATTCCATACATATCCAGAGCCAGCAGCAGGGACTCGCCTTCTGCGCCCTCGAATGAATAGTTAACATTTCCCGGAAGTCTTTTAGTTCTGTGACCATTCAGCTTTGAATGAGGAATGTCAGAAAGTCCCTCAATCAGTCTGTCTCTCAGTGCGATGGTCTTTGCATTGTCTTTCTCCATGTTTGCCACACCCTCTTCCAGGGCTGCTGCCATGGCTGCAGCTGCAGGGGCATTTGATGTACCTGCTCTCTTTCCTCGCTCCTGAGCTCCGCCGCAAATTACATTTACAAGCTTAACGCCCTTTCTTGCATAAAGAGCTCCGATTCCCTTAGGGCCGTGGAACTTGTGGCCGGACATTGAGAGCATGTCAATGTTCATGGCCTGTACATCGATAGGCAGATGGGCAGTTGCCTGAACTGCATCTGTGTGGAAGAGTACGCCCTTCTCATGGCACATTTTTCCGATTTCAGCTATAGGCTGGATGGATCCGATCTCGTTATTTGCAAACATGATGGACACCAGTGCTGTATCAGGTCTGATTGCGTTCTCGATGTCCTTAATATCAATGATTCCATCAGGCTGAGGATCCAGGATTGTAACATCAAAGCCTTCCTTCTCCAGCTTCTTCATTGTGTTCAGAATAGCATCATGTTCAATGCTCATGGTGATCAGGTGGTTCTTACCCTTAACCTTCTGTCCTCTTGCTGCAGAAATCAGTGCCTGGTTGTCAGCTTCACTTCCTCCTGATGTGAAGTAAATCTCATTAGGATTTGCTGCATTGATAGCCTTTGCAACCTTTGCTCTAGCATCTTCCAGTACTTCCTTTGCAGCCTGTCCCTCTGAATGAAGGCTGTTAGGATTACCATTGGCGTTCTTAAGGCAATCCACCATTACCTTCATCGAGGTTTCACTCATGTAAGTTGTGGCTGCGTTATCAGCATATACTCTCATGTTACCCTCCTGTTTATCAAAAGCCCGCTTCATCTCTTCACGAGCATGTTCTCATTATCCCTTGAGGCTCTTTTCATGGATTAGTTTACTCTTAATTCCTATCGTGTCAATAGGAATTATCAACTATTCATTGTGCATAAATCAGTGCAATCTGTATTCATAGGTACAGTATAATTTCCAGGCTTCGTCAGTCTCTTAATGACTGTCATACAAACTGTCCCGGAAAATATTCTGTAAGCCTATCTGTTATTATCCAGGCCAGCAGCCTTTCTCTTGTGGAGACAGGTCTCCTTGTAATTAGCCATCTCAATTTCCTGAGGCAGAATCTTGTTCATATTCCCGTCAATAAGGTCCTGAAGAGAAATATTGCCAAGATAATCATCTATCACCTTGTCAAGGCCCAGCCACAGCGGCAGGGTGTAGCAGGACCCCGCTTTATCACAGGACATGTGGCCGTTTTTAAGACATTCTACTGGAGCCAGGCTTCCCTCTGTTATCTCCAATATCTCTCCAATATTGTATTCCTCCGGCTTTCTTGCCAGGTGATATCCTCCGTTCTTTCCCCTGAGACTCTTGACGAGGCCCCCCTTGTTCAGCATAGACACCACGATCTCAAGGTATTTCATCGATAGATTCTGTCTCTCCGCAATATCACTGAGAGAAATATAACCATCTCCCTCATTTCTGGCCAGATCGATCATTACTATAAGGGCGTAACGTCCCTTTGTTGACACCATCATAGTTCTATCCTCCTGTATATTCTGTCTGCATTGAAATTACCCTGCAGCGTAATTCCTAGTATATCACAGGGAAATAAAATGACAATGGATTTTTTCACAGTTAACAGATTGTACAGCGCCCCTGTTGTTTCAGGGTTTTCATTTTATCATCTGTTATATTTTCCCTTCTGTCCTCTGCCCCTGAAATTTCCTGGAGATAACATCAGGTCCTGCTCGTTGCCGTACCGGTCCACCACAGCTCTTTTTCCATTACTTCCGCCGTATTTTACATCGAAGAAGCCATCGTCCCGGTACTTTATATACGTATATACTGCAGGTGCCGTCTTCGTCTTCGTACTTACCTCATATATTCCAAGACACTCCACACCGGCTTCCCTGTTATCCTCAGTATAGAACAGATATTTATCCGTATTTCCATAGATGTCTACGCCGTATATGCTCGGCCCGAAAATCGCATCGTTGTTGTAGTCCAGCACCCAGAAGTGATTATTTTTATCCATGACCAGTGCATATCCTACTTTAAGGCAGTAGAGGTCCTTATATTCGCAAGGAATAAGCTCTCTTCCCTCAGAATCGCAGGCCCCCACCTTAAGCTCTCCGTTTTTTCCAACTACGGATACCTGATATATTTCCCTGGTGTAATCAGCCAGGTGGACATATCTGTATTTTGCCGGCACTTTTACGTTCCCGGCTTCATCAGCAATACATTCCCAGGTAACTCCGTTACTGATATTTCTCAGTCTCTGTTTATAGCTCCCTCTGGTCATAGGAACTTTTTCGGAGCTCAGCACAACATAGGCGCCATTTACTATTTCTACAGGTTCTATGGAAAAAAGGAGTTTACTTTCTTTGTTGCTGTACGAAATCCGAAGGGCCTGTGCTGTAGAGGTTTTTTTCACTCCTGAACCCTGGCAATAATCTCCTGTCATTTTGTCGCCAAATAGAAACACAGCAGTTCTCGATCCGTTTCTTCCTCCAGGATAAACAGCTAACAGAGCTTTTCCAAAAATGCCTCTGCAGCCTGCCATGAAGTTTTCTTTTCTTCCAAAAGTATCCTGGCCTCCTAAGCGCATTTTGCAGCGTCCTTCTCTGTTAAACCAGATGGATAAGCCGTTTTTCTCAAAGAACAAATTACAAAAGCCCTGGCTGCTGTCTCCACTGATGCTGGTGATCCACTGTCCCCTAAGTGTGTTCGAGTATTCTGTCAGGATCTCTCCAAACTCCCTGGCAGACTCAGATTCTCTTCCAAACCATTCATCGTAGGAAACACCATCTATGATTTTAATATTATTACCATCTGTCTTCTGAATGCTCATTTTCACTGACCGAACCTTTCCCGCCTGCTCTTTGCCGTATCCAGACTATCCTTTTAATTATAGAGCCTGTATCGAGATAATTGCAATCGTGCCGGAAAAGGGGATTTTTTCCAGCAGGCGGCGGCCCCAGGGAGAAGGTCTGCTGGTGTACTTGCTGCTATCCGCATAGTCTGTCCATTATCATTTTTTTGTCCTGCCTTTTGGATCGAAGGCAGCGTCCATAAATGCCAGAAGATTCTTTCTCATCAGATCATCGTCCTTCAGGCCTTCTTCTCCACAGTAGATCTTCAGCCTCTCTTTGTAATAGGGGCAGGCATATGAAAACTGAAGGGTGGTAAGCAGGTTGTCGAAGAAAAAAGCCAGATATTCAACATTCACATCTGAACGGATCTCGCCCTTCCTTGCTGCCTCTCTTATAGTTTTCTTATATGCGGAAGAACTGATGGACTCTATCTTCCGGGCCAGCGAACCTGCCATTTTATTTCCGGAGCTTGAGGTTATTTCGTTATAGAGACGGATAACCTCTATGTTTTCTCTCGAATAAGCCTGCACTGCCCTAATCAGTCTGTCTGCCCTGGTCAGCAGCGGAACATCACCAGCCGAGGCTTCCATCAAGGCAGTTTCCAGGTCT
>Ga0256406_1002294_pt1 | contig 27588 bp, 29 predicted proteins | sample RumenRJG_03DNA_FD_185986 | JGI IMG/M metagenome (GOLD analysis project Ga0256406, IMG submission 185986) | Bovine rumen microbial communities from Lethbridge, Alberta, Canada - RJG_03 | ecosystem: Host-associated > Mammals > Digestive system > Stomach > Rumen | place: Canada: Alberta | collected...
GGATGCAGATGCGGCTCCGGCAGCTATGGTATGGAAGTACGTGGGAGAGCTGGTGTTCAACATGCTGGTGCTGGTGGGATCAGTCAAGATGAGCGATGCCATCGTCAGGGAAATGATGGGACTTTAATTGAAAAAGGACGGGATCAGGCAAAAGATATACCTGACTCGTCCTCTCTTCGATTTTTCAGTATTCTATTTTTTGAATAACTCTGAATGTGATCCGAGTCGATAAAGCATCAATACGAGCACGTCGTCTCTGAGTTCATAAATCAGAAGCCAATCCGGCTCAATATGACATTCTCTCGTTCCTTTATAGTTTCCGGTCAGTTCATGATCGTGATATTTTGCGTCCAAGGGATTACCGTTAGAAAGAATGTCTATGACCTCGAATAATTTATCAAGGCTTTTTCGCTGCTTCTTTGCCAGTTTCAGATCCTTTTTAAACTGGCTGGTAAATTTCACTTCATACATCATAATTCAAGTGCCGCTTTAAGCTCGCTAATATCGGTATAACCTTTTACATCAGGATCAGAAGCAATTCGTCTGCCTTCTTCAATCGCTGCGGCGGTTACTTCGTTAGGAACCTCCAGTTTCAGATCAAAAGGAATTCCATTCTCACGAATAGTAGATCTCAGGAACATATTCACTGCAGTTGTCATATTCAATCCAAGATCTGAAAAAATCTGTTCGGCTTGCTCTTTGATCTCCTTATCGGTTCTTATATTCAAATTTGTAGTCGCCATAAAATCACCTCTCTTCTGCAGTCAGTATATGCAATTATTCGTTTAATGTCAATACGATATCATTACAAACTGCGCATACATGTTCCATCATAAGCAGCAGGAAATCGTGGGCAAACTAGAAATAGAAAATGACTGGCAGGAGGCGATATAGATATGGGAGGATATCAACAGAAAGGAGAAAAGCCGCTTCGTAATTACAAGAACAGAAAAAGGTACATCACGGTCGGCTTCCGAGTCTCACCGGAACAGAGGGATGAGCTCTATAAGAGAATCCATCTTACTGGAAGGAGCATTCAGGACTACATGCTGTAAAGCGGGTTGAGTCAGCAGATCGTAGTCGTTGGTAATGAACGACTCCGCAGAAGGATCATCGAATGACTTGAAGTCTTGGAGCCGAAGCTGAATGAGATAGCAAAAGGTCATTCCGATGATGAGAACGTCCTTACTGAGCTCCGGACGATATATGAGATCACCAAAACATGGGAATAGGAAAAAGTAAATATCGTTGGCTATAGGCGTTACCGATTCACACAGTCGGTAGCGCCTTTAATAATGCAAGGACGAAGATCCATTGTACGAGCAGGTCAGGATGCCCTGTGATACTAATTTGATACTAAGCGCTTTGAAAGCAACAAGGAATATGATGAAATTGGTCTCCATCAGGCCGAGATCCACGTAATTATACAGGGTCTTTATGCAGGTGACCTCATCTTCACGGAAGATCTTATCCCGGAGTGCGCGGCCCCGACAGGCATCCAGAGACCAGCCATCTTCACGGACATGACGATCAACATATTGCAGGAATGCGGCTTTTTCAAGCCGCTCATAATGTCTGCAGCAGTTGGTACGGTTCTGTTCATAGGTCTTTTGACCCTGTGAAGCCTTGTATCTCTGGACCTTCCCGCGATATAGATTGACAGTACCTCGCCTGAGCTCATTACGTATTGTATTAGGAGCACAGCCAAGTTCCTTCGCGATCCGGTTGGCGGACCATCCGTCTTTGCGACGGGTCTGAATAATTACCCGTTCTTCAAATGTGAGATGTTTGCCCTTAACATGCTGTCCTGTGGTAGAATGATAGTGATCCATAGTGATCCTCCTGTGTAGATTGTGTTGTTGGTACTTACATTCTACCATCAGCAGGGTTGCTATGGATCTTCTATTCAATTGTTCAACTTCATTTTACAATCAACCATTAATATACAGGTGAATATTCGAATATGATACATATGCGCCGGTCAGAGGCAGTGGATGAATGATTCCGATTCTGCTCTGACCGGCACTTCTAACTGCTTGAGAATATAGACAAATTAAGATATAATATGTATATATCCAGGAGGTGATTTCTATGTATTCATTGCAGGAAACAATAAGACCATCGGCTGATCTGAGGAACCATTACAATGAGATATCCAGACAGTGCCGGGAAGAAAATGAAGCGGTTATTATAACTGTTAACGGCAGAGGAGATACGGTTTCCATCAGTTACGAGGAATATAAAAGGATGAAGGCAAGGATAGAACTGTTAGAAATGCTTGCTGAATCCGATGAAGATGTAAAATACGGAAGAACAGCGCCGGTTGAAGATACATTTTATAACTTAAGACGCCTGCTTCAGGAGGATAAGGAGTGAAGTACAAAGTTGAAAGAACGGACACGGCGGATTCCATGATCAGGAGAATTATCTTCTTTGTTGCTGAAAATTTTGGTAATGATGTGGCTCTTGAAAAACTGGATTATCTGGAAAGTTCGCTCATGTCTCTTGGGGATAATCCGTATATCGGAACAGAACCGAGGTACAATGTATTAAGAAGACAGGGATATCAAGTACTTTTATTAGAAAAGGATCTCGTTTTTTATAAGATTGATGAGGACAGAAATCTGGTCACCATATATGCGGTAGTTGATCAGCGGCAGGAATATTTAAGCATCATCAGAGGCTTATAATGGTCTTAATATGGATGCACCGGGAAAATATCCCGCATCTGCACTGAAATTTTGCTTACATCAGATTATCATTTATGTTATAGTGGTTGGGCAAATATTATAAACGGTAAAATTGGAAACGCACACTCCTTCAGTGATAACGAACAACACGTCTGTTACAGAAGGAGTATATTTATGCCAGAAACAAAATTTGAAAGCTTTATATTTTCGGTGATCATGACGTTCATCATGGTGTATGCAATGATTTGCTACAATATTGCAATCGGTGCAGGGGGCATGGAGAATATAATATTTATCAAGGCTTTCGGAGAGCTGAAAATCATGTGGCCGGCTGCGATTGTTTTGGAGATGTTCGTTTTTGAGAAGCCGGTGGTCTGTCTGACACGGCGTGTTGCGTCAAAGAATACGTCGTTCTTTTCGATTCTGCTGATTCGCTCTTCACTGACAGTATGTATGATGTGCCCGGCCATGAGTCTGCTTGCGGCAATGCTGTTTAAGGCGCCTCAGGGAGCGGAACTATCGGAGTCTGGCTTCAGACTGCAGCGATCAATTTTCCAATGGCTCTTTCCTGGCAGATCTTTTTTGGCGGACCTGCCGGCAGATGGGTGTTCCGTACGCTGTTCAGAAAATCAGCAATTTAATACCAGACACGGACTGCATATAGACAGTACCATTGCAGGAAAGGCGGAATGAGCCTTCCAGATTCAGGTCGGAAAATGAATTTCCGGCCTGTTTTTTTGTTCATTCTCCTATTGACTTAAAGTGCACTTTAAGTGTTAGTCTGTTACCATCAGCTGATGATTACGGCACAATCAGACTTCAGACAGAAAGGTGAAAGAGCAATGAGTAGAGAAAAACTGGAACTGACACAGGAATGGGATAAGACATTCCCGGAAAACGATCAGGTGAATCACAGAAAAGTAACGTTTGATAATCATTTTTGCATAACACTGGCCGCAGATCTGTATGAACCGAAGAACAGAAAAGCAGGAGAAAAGCTTCCGGCAGTTGCTGTATGCGGTCCCTTTGGCGCTGTGAAGGAACAGGCCTCCGGACTGTATGCGCAGGAGATGGCGGAAAGGGGCTTCCTGACGATTGCGTTTGATCCGTCCTTTACGGGAGAATCCGGAGGATGGCCGAGAGCTATGCATTCTCCGGATATCGATGTGGAGGATTTTCAGGCGGCAGTGGATTTTCTGTCTGTACAGGAAGAGGCAGATCCGGAGAAAATCGGTATTATCGGAATCTGCGGCTGGGGAGGAATGGCCCTGCAGACTGCGTGCATCGATACGCGGATCAAGGCGACTGTGACCTCAACTATGTATGACATGTCCCGGGTTGCCGGAAACGGGTATTTTGACGAGGCCGACAGCGCAGAAGCCAGAAATGAGATGCGCAAGGCACTTAATGCGCAGAGAACAGAAGATTTCCGGAACGGCAGTTATAAGATGGCAGGCGGGGTTGTGGATCCGCTGCCGGAGGATGCTCCGTTCTTTGTGAAGGATTACTATGATTATTATAAAACAGATCGCGGATATCATAAGAGAAGCCTGAATTCCAACGACGGATGGACCGTTTCCACGGCAACATCTCTGGTGAACACACGGCTGTTTACCTATGCGGATGAGATCGAGAATGCGGTTCTGATGATCCACGGCGATAAGGCGCATTCCTGTTATATGACAAAGGATGCGTTCAAGAGGCTGAAAGGGGATAACAAAGAGCTGCTTCTGATCCCGGGCGCAGTACACACGGATCTGTACGACCGGAAAGACATTATTCCGTTTGATAAAATCGAGGAATTTATGAGGAGATATCTGAATGCCTGAAAATAAATCAGAAGAGAAAAAGACGTACACGATTTCCGAAGTCGCGGAAATGATGAATGTAGCGCCTTCAACACTTCGCTATTACGATAAGGAAGGACTGCTTCCGGATGTAAAGCGGGTCAACGGAAGACGGATTTTTGAAGATAAGGACTTTCCGTGGCTCCGCATTCTGAACTGCCTGAAGAGCACCGGAATGCCAATCCGGAAGATCAAGGAATACGCAGAACTCTGCAAACTGGGAGATGAATCCCTGCAGGAACGGTATACGCTGATCAAAGAACAGCGGCAGTTCGTGCTGGATCAGATCGAACAGCTTCAGTATTACCTGAAAGAACTGGATTACAAGGACTGGTACTACCGGACTGCAATAGAAGCCGGCACGGAAAGCGCAGTTTATCATCCGGATCAGGTAAGCGGACTGGAACTGGATCAGATTCCTGACTTCGGCCCTGTAGGGGGACATACAGAAGGGAAAGGAGAAAAATAAAATGATCAAACAGACAGCGGGAAGAGATATGCTGGGCACGTTTGCACCGGAATTTGCTCATTTTAATGATGATGTATTGTTTGGGGAAAACTGGAATAATCAGGACCTGGATCTGAAAACACGGAGCCTCATCACAGTGATCGCGCTTATGGCACAGGGAATTACAGACAGCTCTCTGAAATATCATATTATGAACGCGAAGAACAATGGCGTAACACAGAGAGAAATGGCCGCAGCGGTGACTCACACAGCTTTTTATGCCGGATGGCCGAAAGCCTGGGCAGTCTTCAATCTGGCAAAAGATGTCTATGGTAATAACGACCCGGAAAGTGCGGAAAAATCCGAGCACACGCATGGCGGATTCTTTGGCCTGGGCAAATCGAATGACGCATTCACGCAGTATTTTACCGGGCAGTCTTACCTGAATCCGGTAACAGCACCGGAAGATTATCTGCCGATTTTTAACGTCACCTTTGAACCGGGCTGCCGGAACAACTGGCATATTCATCACGCTTCCAAAGGCGGCGGACAGATTCTGATCTGCGTGGACGGAGAAGGCTGGTACCAGGAAGAAGGCAAGGCGGCAAGACCGCTACAGCCGGGCGATGTCGTAGAAATTCCGGCGAATGTGAAACACTGGCATGGCGCGGTGAAAGACCGCTGGTTCTCACACCTGGCGATTGAAGTCCCGGGAGAGGACACCTCCAATGAATGGTGTGAACCAGTTACGGATCAGGAATACAACGCGCTTTAAATATGAGAATAAAGGAGACGAATATGTTAGGAAATTTTTCATACTGCAATCCGACAAAACTCTATTTCGGGGATAATGCAATTTCAAATCTGAAGGAAGAACTTGCGAAATACGGACAGAACGTGCTTCTGATTTACGGCGGCGGTTCGATTAAGAAAAACGGCATCTATGATGAGGTGATAGGAATTTTAATCGACGCAGGAAAAACTGTTGCGGAGATTCCCGGGGTCATGTCCAATCCGACGATTGACAAACTGCGTGAGGGAATTCAGACCGCCAGAGAAAATAACAGTGAGTTTATCCTGGCTGTAGGCGGCGGATCTGTAATTGACTATGCGAAGGCTGTATCGGTGTCGGTTAATTGTGATGAAGATCCGTGGGAGAAATACTATATTCGATTCGAAGAGCCGGATTGCGAAACGCTTCCGGTTGGCACAGTGCTGACCATGGTTGGAACTGGCTCTGAAATGAATGCCGGATCAGTGATCACGAATCCAGAGCAGAAGCTGAAAATCGGACATGTTTTTGCGGACGAGAAAATTATGCCGCGTTTTTCCATTCTGAATCCGAAATACACGCTGACACTGCCGGAATACCAGATGGTATCAGGAATCTATGATATTTTCAATCATATCTGTGAGCAGTATTTTTCAGGAGAGGATGATAATACCAGCGATTATATCGCAGAAGGACTGATGCGCAGCGTGATCCATTCCGGCAGAGCCGCTGTAAAGAATCCACAGGATTATGAAGCCAGAAGCAATCTGATGTGGACGGCGACCTGGGCGCTGAACACCCTGATTTCCAAAGGGAAATCCACAGACTGGATGGTGCATATGCTTGGACAGTCTGTCGGCGCGTGCACCAACGCCACACATGGAATGACCCTGGCAGCCGTGTCACTGCCATATTACCGTCATATCAAGGACAGCGGATTGGATAAATTCGCTCGATTTGCAGAGAATGTCTGGGGAATCTCCGCAGAAGGAAAATCTCGTGAAGCGCTGGCTGATGCTGGCCTGCAGGCAATGGAAGCCTGGATGAAGGAAATCGGTGTCGTCATGAAGCTCAGAGACCTCGGCGCAGATGAGAACATGATCCCGGATCTTGTTAACGGAACTCTGATCCTTGACGGCGGATACAAGAAGCTGGATAAGGAAGAGATTGCGGAGATTTTCCGCGAGGCGATGTAATGAGTCCATTGGACAAAAATGACAAGAACAAGGAGAAAAACAGCATGAGTAAAACATTAGTGGCATATTTCAGCGCAAGCGGCGTGACAGCCGGCAAAGCCAAAAAACTTGCAGATAAACTGGGCGCGGATCTCTGTGAGATCCGTCCGGTAAAAGAATACAGCAACGCGGATCTGAACTGGCTGAATAAACATTCAAGATCCACTGTGGAAATGAATGACCCGGAAAGCCGTCCGGAAATCCAGGCATTGGATCATGATATTTCCGGATATGAGGAGATTCACATTGGATTCCCGATCTGGTGGTACACTGCGCCGCACATCATCAATACCTTCCTGGAGAGCGCTGATTTTACAGGTAAAAAGATCCATCTGTTCGCAACTTCCGGCGGAAGCGGGATCGACAGAGCTGTGAAGGATCTGAGCGCGCAGTATCCGGAACTGGATATTGAGGATGGCAAGATGTTAAGATAGCAGAGGTGGTGAGTGCATCCATGAAACCCTATATTGTTTGTTACATGATGATGTCAGTTGACGGAAGAATTGACTGTGGTATGACTGCACAGCTTCAGGGAGTAAATGAGTATTATCAGATCCTCCGGGAGCTGGATCTTCCTTCGACTCTCAGCGGACGGAGAACAGCAGAACTTGAGATGGCGCTTCCGGGAAAGTTCAGAGCGGAAAATTCTGCGTCTTATAGTAAAGAAGGCTTCTCTAAGAAGTTATCCGCAGATGGATATAGTATTATTGTTGATACCCATGGAAGTTTACTCTGGGAAAAAGAAAATAATCCAGAAAAGCCGCATCTGATTATTACCAGTGCACAGGTTTCAAAAGCGTATCTGGAATATCTTGACGGGCAGAATATTTCCTGGATCGCCTGCGGAGACAACCATATCGATCTTGCCCGGGCAGCGGAAATCCTGAATCAAGAATTCGGGGTAAAACGCATGGGAGTTGTCGGCGGACCGGGAATCAACACCGGATTTTTAAATGTCGGCCCTCTGGATGAAATTGATATCTTAATCGGACCGGGAATCGATGGACGCGCAGAAATGCCGTCGATATTTGAAGGACGAGACAATCCAAAGCCTCTTCCGCTTAAACTGAAGAATGTAAAACCGTATAATGATGGTACAGTACTGTTAGCGTACAGCGTATAATATCGCAAAAGGGGGCTATTGCACAAGTGCGGCCCCCTCGTTGATTATTTACCGAATAAATCGCTGTGTGTTCCTGTTCTAGTCAGAGTAAGTACCAATACATCATCTTCAATTCGGTAAATAAGCAGCCAATCCGGAAGAATATGACATTCACGATGCTTTACCCAATTCCCGGATAATGGGTGATCTTTATTAATTTCTGGAAGTGGTTCACCCATTGCAAGAGCAGCGATTACATCCTCCAACAATTCAATTTTTAATCCATGTTTTACCGCCAGCTTATAGTCTTTTTTAAACTGTGTGGTTGATTTTACTCTGTACTTCGTTTTTCTCATTTCTTCAGGTCCGCGAAAAGTTCGTCCAGATCAGTGTATCCTTTTACAGCCGGATCTTTCGCAATTCTTTCTGCTTCCAGCATGGCAGCGATTGTTTCTTTGTTAGGCTGATTCAGGGAAATTTCAAAAGGAATTCGGCCTTCTCTGAGTGACTGGCGCACAAAAATATTAAATGCTGTGGACAGATTCATTCCGAGTTCGCTGAAAAGGGCATCAGCCTGAGTTTTCAGATCTGAATCCATACGGATGCTGATGTTTGTAGTAGAGGCAGCCATAAGATCATCTCCTTTCATCTATACAAGTATATTATGCTATATATGCACGAAAAATGCAATGTATTGCACGAATAATATGCTCCTATAAAAGACCTTACGATAGAAAATTACCACATGGATAATATAGCCTTCTGCCCTGTTTCATGATATGATGAGGTTAAGAAGTCTGTTTTATATGAAAAATCATGGAAATGTGAGGAAAGAACAACATGCATGCGTTTATTGATCTGAAGAACGTCAGTAAAGTCTATCGTATGGGTGAAATCGATATCCGGGCTGCGGACAGTGTCAGTTTTTCGGTGGAAAAGGGTGAGTTCGCGGTCATTGTAGGTCCCAGCGGCGCCGGAAAGACCACAGTGCTGAATATCCTGGGAGGAATGGATACGGCTTCGTCCGGGGAGGTCTGGGTCGATGGACAGAATGTCGCTGCATATAACCGCAGAGAGAGGATCGGATTCCGACGGGAAGAAATCGGTTTTGTCTTTCAGTTCTATAATCTGGTGCAGAATCTGACGGCGCTTGAGAATGTAGAACTTGCCGTCCAGATTTGTAAGAATTATCGGAATCCTGAAGAGGTTCTGGATGCTGTCGGTTTGAAGGAACGTATGAATAATTTTCCGTCTCAGCTGTCCGGCGGTGAACAGCAGCGGGTCGCCATTGCACGCGCGCTGGCTAAGAATCCGAAGCTGCTGCTGTGCGATGAACCGACCGGCGCCCTGGATTATCAGACCGGCAAGCAGATCCTGCGTCTTCTATGGAACAGCTGCAGAGAGTATAAAATGACGGTAATCATCATTACCCATAACCAGGCATTGACAGAAATGGCGGATCGTGTAATTGAAATCCGGAATGGAAAAACAGAGAAAACCTACACGAATGAACAGCCGAAGTCCATTGACCTGATCGAGTGGTAAAGGGCAGAAAGGAGGCTGGAGCGGCATGGGCAGAGGCGTATGGAAAATTCTGGTTCGTGAAATCAGACAGAATCCGGGAAGATTTCTGTCGATATTCTTTATTGTTGTGCTCGGCACTGCGTTTCTGTCCGGCGTGCGGGCATGTGAGCCGGATATGCGGCAGAGCATGAATCAGTATCTGAAACAGCACCGGTATATGGACTTCCGCATTCAGTCCGGCCTGGGGCTGACGGACGCGGATGTACGGGCTGTCCGGAAGGTTCCCGGAGTTTCTCAGGCAGTGGGCGCATACAGTGTGGATGTACTGAGTGATTTTAACAATACAACTTCCGTACTGACCGTGATGAGCACCGTCCGGGGGATGAATCGGATGACGGTGAAGCAGGGCCGGCTTCCGGTAAAAGAAAATGAATGCCTGATCGACACTGAACTGGCAGCAGAGAGTAAGATGAAGGTCGGAGATTCCATTCATGTGTATTCCGGGACAAAAGAAAAACTTGCAGAGAGTCTCCGCCGCAGCACTTTCAAGATTGTCGGAATCGGCAGTTATCCGGGATATCTGACTGGTGACCGGGGTCATTCTTCCATTGGCAGCGGGACTGTGGACGGATTTATCGCAGTGAACCCGTCAGCATTTTCCATGAGCTCTTACTCAGTTATATTTTGTCGGACAAAAAGCACAGGCAAGTATGCCACCTATTCTGACGCGTATACGAATCATATAAAGCAGGTAAAGAAGCAGCTGAGCAGCCTGGGGCGGACACGCGCAGAGATACGGAAGCATCAGCTGATGCAGCAGTTTTCCCTGGCCGCGGGCTCAGGGAGTAGTCCGGGGATGCTCACGCAGGAGAAGCAGCTTGCGCAGATCAGGGAAAACGGAAAATGGTATATTTTTGACCGCTCAGAGGACCAGGCATATACGGAATACCGGGAGAACGCCAGCCGTATAGGGGCGATCGGCAGGGTATTTCCGGTGATTTTCTTTCTGGTTGCGGTGCTGGTCAGTCTGACGACGATGACGCGTATGGTGGAAGAGGACCGCGGACAGATCGGATTGCTGGGTGCGCTTGGGTACGGAAGAGGTGTGATCGTTTGGAAGTACGCGGGGTACGGGCTGCTTGCGGCGGTGTCTGGAAGTATTGCAGGTGTGCTGACTGGGGAGAAGTTCCTGCCGTATATTATCGTCAATGCGTATCGGCATCAGTTCGTGAATCTGGACCAAGTGGTCATTCCGTATGAATGGAAGTATTCTGTGCTTGCCGGTGCATCGGCGTCTGCGTGCATCCTTGCGGCAGCACTGGGGGCGTGCGGGCACTTGCTTCGTGAGGTCCCGGCGGAGCTGATGCGTCCGGAGGCGCCTAAAGGCGGAAATAAAATATGGATGGAGTATATTACGCCGCTGTGGAGTCGGATGAGTTTCAGCGTCAAGGCGGCGATGCGGAATATTTTTCGGTATAAAAAAAGGCTGTTTATGACGATCATCGGCGTAGGCGCGTGCACAGCGCTGCTTTTGACTGGGTTTGGGATCTGGGATTCTGTTCTGGAGATTACAGGAAATCAGTATCAGAAAATCTGGACTTATGATGCACAGGTGTATCTGAATCCGCAGGCTTCTGTACGGGAGAAAAAGAGTCTGAACAGAAAACTGTCCGAAATGAAGGAGATTTCCGGTGCGCAGCAGGTATATGAAAAAGGTGTACAGGTTGGAAAAGAGGGTCATTTTTATGATGCGGCGCTGGTTGTACCGGAAAATCCGGACCGTCTGGACGCGTACATTCACCTGCACGACCGTGTTACCGGGAAAAAGCACCGCCTGAAGGATCATTCCGCTGTTCTTTCAGAGAAGGCCGCGGCGCAGCTCCATGTAAAAGCGGGAAGCATGGTGATATTGAAACAGAGCGGCGGAAAAACGCTGAAGGTTCGCGTGGGTGCGGTAACCGAGAATTACATCATGCACTATATCTATATTTCACCGGAATATTACCGGAGTCTGACCGGGAAGCGGGCATCGGAAAACAGTGTTTTGCTGAAGTGGGGAAGAGGCACTCGCGAGAATGAAACTGCAAAGCGGATTTTGAAGCAAAATGCGGTATCGCAGATCGTTCTGACTTCAGATGCCAGAAATTCTATGCGTAAAACGATTCAGCTTATGGGAACAGTGGTCGGAGTCCTGAGCGCGGCTGCGGCTATGCTGGCGTTTGTGGTCATCTTCAGTCTGAATACAATCAGCATCACCGAACGCAGGCGTGAGCTCGCCACACTGAAAGTGCTGGGATTCTATGACCGGGAGGTGGAAATGTACATTTTCCGGGAGAACATCATGCTGACACTTCTGAGTATTGTGCTGGGTCTGTTTATGGGGGTGTGGCTGGAAAAATATATTATGCTGACTGCAGAAACCAATGATCTGATGTTCGGAAGAACGATTGCTCCGTCCAGTTTCATCCTGGCGGCAGCTTTGACCGTTCTGTTCACTGTGATCGTCAACGCAGTTTCATCTGTTTCCATGAGAAAAATTGATATGATTGAGTCGCTGAAGAGCACAGAATAGAGAAGACGGTGCAGAGAATCAAAGAGACCGGATGCTCTGAGCAGATTATGCTCGGTGCAGCGGTCTCTTTATAGGTAGATTGTCATACAGCAGATATTGCCGCATGAAAGGATGTCGGTGCAGAGATGCGGCGTATTGTCTTCAGCCGCATTTCATCATTCTGTTATAACCTGCACTGCGCGACGAAATGCGCGTTCTGCGGAAGGCCAAGATCTTCTTCCGGCGCGTCAAACGTCCATTTCTTCAGGCTGTCGCCGTCGCCGCGGGTGCGTTCGTTCACGGCGTAGAAGTTGAACATTTCAATGCCGTAGTTCAGATGGCGGTCAGCTTCTCCAGTCATCTCATCATCCAGTCCGATCAGGCAGACGGAGTTTTTGGTGAGAATAACACGGTACGGCTGGCGGTTGAAGAAGGACTGCGCGACACTCATGCAGATCAGCGCGTCGTTCAGCTGCGGATACTGGCGTGAGAGCAGATCCAGAGGTGCTTCTTCTCCAAAACGGTTTTCAAAGACAAATTCACCCAGAGCAATCTTAGGCGCGGTGCGCTTGGAATTCTTGTTAACCTTGACGTCGGAAGGACTCTTGATGTCGAGGCGTGTGCTCTTTTTCTCCTTGTTTCGGTAGCCGAATCCGACGACTACAGCGAGCGTCTTGTCGGTATCGATATCGAGCTGCGCTTCAGCCTTTTCTGCGTCATTGATGGTCAGCCAGCATGCGGCAAGTCCCAGAGACGTCATCTTCAGTGTCAGCGCCTGCATAATGAAGGCAGCGTTTTCCAGTGCGTGATCCTTTTCTTCCGTGAACAGAAGTGCGTATTTTGGCGCGCGGATCATAAATCCGTTATATCCGACAGCAGTCCCGAGTTTTTCCGCAGCTGCGCTGTCGATGATGTGAAGTTCGGTTTCAATGCTGTCATCCAGAGCATCGCAGAGCGAGATGCTGTCCTTGATGTGCTGAATATCCGCTTGTTCGACATCTTCTTCCGTGAAGGCTCTGCAGGATTCACGTTCCAGGATGAGATCGTAATATCTGAGGTTTTCCATATGTTGAACACTCCTTTTTGTATTATTATGCGTTAATGTTCTTGCGATTGCTTCTATTATATAATGTTTTCCGGAATTTTGCTATGATTTAGAGTTGACAATCACATGAAGTTTTAGGAGAATCATCCGGATAAGCGAAAGGGGGCGGCGTTCATGAATCTGTTTTAAATGTATACATCAGTCAGAAAACCATTTAGAATAGAATCAGATGATTATCCACAGGACAAAAAGAAATGAACAAGGCAGAAATGCCGGAAATGGAGGCACCATATGAGAAGTGAACGAATCGGAGTAAGCGACTGCCCGCTGGTAAAGATTTCACTCAGCAGCGGCGAGTCTGTAAAAATTGAACGCGGAGCTATGGCATATATGCAGAATGTTGCCTTGCAGGGAAAAATGAATTCCCAGAATAAAGGTCTGGGAGGCCTGCTCGGCGCAATCGGAAGGAGCCTGACCAGCGGTGAAAGTATGTTTATCACAGAAGCGGTCGGAACTGCGGATAACGGTGTGATCGGCATTGCTCCGGCAATTCCGGGAACGATCCGCAAGCTCAGTGTCGGCGTAAATCAGTATCGCCTGAATACCGGCGCTTTTCTTGCCAGCGATTCTTCTGTCAGCTATGTGATGAAGTCTCAGAATGTCGGGAAGGCTTTTTTCGGCGGTACGGGCGGCCTGTTTGTCATGGAAACACAGGGACAGGGAGACCTTCTGGTCAATGCGTTCGGCGATCTCGCAGAGCTTACAGTCACGCCGGATGCGCCCGTTACCATTGACAATGAACATGTCGTGGCCTGGGATGCTTCACTGAATTATGAAATTGCCATTGCGTCAGGAACATTCGGTTTTACGACCGGAGAAGGCCTGGTCAACCGGTTTGAAGGCAGCGGAAAAGTCCTCATTCAGACCCGAAATCTCCATGCATTGGCAGACGCCCTGCAGCCGTTCCTTCCGCAGTCCGGGAATTAGAGAAATCGCTGTCTGCAGCTTCCGATGATCGATCTTGCGTCTATAAGATGAAATGTGATATATTACATTAAGGAAAACGGTGCGCCGACCGCAGTGATGCATGTTTCAGCCGTCGGCGCAGAAATAGAAAGGATACTATATGCAAATATCAACCAAATTTACGATTGCCGTTCATATTCTCACAGCGGTGCAGTATTTTTCTGAGGACTATAAGGTGACCAGTGATTTTCTGGCCTCCAGCATAGGGAATAATCCGGTCATCATCCGGAATATTATGAGCCAGCTGAAAAAGGCCGGTCTGCTGGAAGTAAAGCGCGGAACAGGGGGCACTGCTGTTTCGCGGCCGCTGGATAAGATTACGTTTCTGGATATTTACAATGCCGTTGAGACGAGCAGCGGAGAAAACCTGTTTCGGTTCCATGAGAACCCGAATCCGGCATGCCCGGTCGGAAGAAATATCCACCGTGCGCTGGATGATAAACTGGAATCGATCCAGCAGGCTTTTGAACAGGAACTAAGCAAGCATACTGTTGAAGACGTGTATGATTCAACGCTTGAAGCTATCCGGGAACAGGCGGTTTAGCAATCGGCTCCTTGCGCAGGTACTTTTTGTCGAAGCTAATGTAATATAAATGTTTACAACATTAAATGAAATGGTATATATTACATTAAAGAAGGGGAGAAAGTGTAATGCAGCGAGGAGGTGCAGCAATGTTATATAATGGATTGGGATTTCATCTTTCTAAAGATCGGTTTAAGTCAAATGAGCAGAGAATTCATGCTTTGCGCGATGTTCTGAAGACGGCGGACGCGGTTGTTGTCGGCGCCGGGGCGGGGCTGTCCACAGCTGCGGGCATGAACTATTCCGGAGAGCGGTTCCGGAAGTATTTCTATGATTTTGCGGAGCGGTATGAGATCCGCGATATGTATTCCGGGGGCTTCTTCCCGTTTCCGTCAGAAACGCAGCAGTGGGCGTGGTGGAGCCGGTGTATATATATCAATCGATATCTCGATGCACCATCGGATGTTTACCCGAACTTGCTGGAACTTCTTCAGGATAAAGACTATTTTGTGCTGACGACCAATGTGGATCACCAGTTTCAGTGCGCGGGGATTGACCGCCGCCGCCTGTTCTATACGCAGGGGGATTATGGCCTGTTCCAGAGCGTTAACCCGGACATCCGGAAAACCTACGATAATGAAGAGATTGTCGTGCAGATGATGGAAGCGCAGGGATTTCGGCGCGATGACGCAGGAGTGTTTCAGCCGCCGGCAAAGGGTGATCTGCGCATGGAGATTCCGGAGGACCTGATCCCGGTATGCCCGGATGACGGCGGGAAAATGATGATGAACCTGCGGTGCGATAATACGTTTGTGGAGGATAAGGGATGGCATATCGCCGCGCAGCGGTATGAGGACTTCCTGAGAAGACACAGGAATCTGAGGATTCTCTGGCTGGAGCTGGGCGTCGGCATGAATACGCCGGTCATTATCAAGTTCCCGTTCTGGAAATACACGGAGCAGAACCCGAAGTCGGTGTACGCGTCTGTAAATCTGGGTGAGGCCGTGTGCGCAGAGGAAATCGCGGATCGTTCGATCTGTCTAGACGCAGATATTGCAGCGGTTCTGCGACAGCTGAAGGAGACATAATAATGAACAGAAAAGAAGAACTGGCCTTTTTGATCAGGGAACTGCAGAAAGAAATGCCGGAATACGCTTCTTACGCGGTTCCGGAGGATGAAGAGCAGGCATTTTCTCTGTTCCGCGCACTCTGTAATGTACGGACGCCGGGAGAGCATCAGCCTTCAGAACGTTTTCTTGCGGCAGAGGCGGATCTGCTTCAGTCGGTAACGGAAGAAAAGGGTGTGACGGACGTTGAGGACATTCCTTCTTCAGACGCGGATTCCCGTCTGGCAGTCTGGCAGGGCGATATTACGACACTCCGCGCGGATGCGATCGTCAACGCCTGCAACAGTCAGCTTCTGGGATGTTTCCGTCCGCTCCATTCCTGTATCGACAACATGATTCACACGATGGCCGGTGTGGAGCTGAGGGAAGCCTGCTTTGAAATTATGCGCAGGCAGGGACGTGAGGAGCCGGCCGGAAGAGCCAAGAGCACACCAGGATTTAATCTCCCGGCAAGATATGTACTGCACACTGTCGGTCCGATTGTCCGCGGGACGGTCACTCGGCACGACCGGGAGCTTCTCTCCTCCTGCTATACATCTTGTCTGGATCTGGCTGCTTCCCGCAGCCTGAATAATGTCGTGTTCTGCTGCATTTCCACAGGGGTGTTCAGTTTTCCTCAGGATAAGGCGGCAGAAATTGCAGTGAAGACCGTAAAAGAATGGCTGGATGAGCATAAGGACAGAAGCGTACGGAAAGTCATATTTAATGTGTTTAAGGATTCGGATAAAGCAATCTATAATTCGATATTGAATGTCTGAACCGGAGAAGAACGTGGTTCAGAGTTCTGTGGCAATGCGCAGTTGTTGTATGAAGCACAAGAATCATGTTTCATGCAGCGGCAGCGCTTTTTTTGTTTGAATGTTGTTGTAACAACGGATAATTGGGCGAGATATGTCTATAGTAAAGACAGAAACGAACAAGGAGGACATGACAATGAGTAAAACTATAGATATGAACCGTACTGTTTATGAGCTGGTTAAGGAATATCCGGAACTTCAGGATATTATGGCGGAACTGGGCTTTACGGAAATTAAGAAGCCTGCAGTGCTGCATTCAGTCGGAAAGCTGATGACCATTCCGCGCGGAGCGAAAATGAAAAGTATTCCTATGGAAAAAGTAGTGATGACACTGATGGCGCACGGATTTACCCTTTCGGGAGAAGTTCCTGCTCAGGCGCAGTCTGATCAGTCTGCACAGTCCGGATCTGCAGCTGAGGACGCGGGGGCGGAAACACCGGAGTCCCGCACGGAGCAGCTCAAGACGTATCTGCGCCGGCTTTCAGCAGGAGAATCACTGGAAAGCGTCCGGGCAGATTTTGCGGAGGAATTCCAGGATGTAGAAGCTTCCGAGATCATGAAAGCTGAGCAGGAGATGATGAAAGAAGGTACACCTCTTGAAGAAGTGCAGAAGCTCTGTGATATTCACTCGGCATTGTTCCATGGCGCTACAAGAGAAGAGCAGATCGCGAATGCGGAAAATGAAGTCATGGCTTCCGTGAAGAGGGCACGGGAACTTGCGGCTCAGAAAGACTACAAGAATAAGGATAAGAAGGCGGCAGAACTGGCAGCTATGCCGGGTCATCCGCTGCACACACTGACGCAGGAAAATGAAGTCCTTGACGGATGGATCAGTGAAGCACAGGAACGTCTGGATGCACACCGTGAGCTGGGAGATCTGTTCACACGCATTCGTGAACTTTCTGTTCATTACGCAAAGAAAGGCGACCTGCTGTACCCGCTTCTGAAAGTAAGATATGAAATTTCCGGACCGTCGGATGTGATGTGGACCGTGGATGATGAAATCCGGGACGAACTGGCAGAACTCAGTAAGATTGAGAACCGCGATGCAGAGTGGGAGAAACGTCTGAGAGCCGTGCTGCAGCGTGCTGATGAAATGATCTATAAGGAAAATAATATTCTTTTCCCGATCTGTGCGGTAAACTTTTCTGAGGAGGAATGGCATGGAATTTACCGGGATTCTCAGGACTATGCCGACTGCCTCGGAGTGACAAAAGAAAACTGGCCAGAGGCGAAAACGGCAGAAGAGCCGGCGGCTTCGCAGAAGCATGAAGGCGAGATTGTCATGCCCGGAGGCCATATGACGGTTGAACAGCTTACGGCTCTTTTAAATACGATTCCGCTGGAGATCACCTTTGTGGACGCGGATAATATCAACCGGTTCTTCAATGAAGGACATAAGGTGTTCAAGCGGCCGGGCATGGCTATTGACAGAGAAGTGTTCTCCTGCCATCCGCCAAAGATTGAGCCGATGGTCCGCGCCATTATCGATGATTTCAGAACCGGAAGAAGGGACAGCGTTCCGGTCTGGATGGAGAAGAACGGACGGACAATGCTCGTTACCTATATGGCTGTACGGGATAAGGAAAAGAACTACCTCGGTACAGTGGAAATCGTGCAGGATATGGAATTTGCAAAGGAACATTTTGCACAGTAAAGCATGGATACGTATGCGGGCGGCCTTTGGGCCGTCTGCTTTTTTTTACACTGTTATACGTCCAGCTCCAGTTCTCTGAGCAGCGTAAATTCATTTCTGTGGAAACGGATCAGTCCGTCCCGCTGCATTTTGCTCAGCTCATTGGACAGGGCGCTGCGATCCACGTTCAGATAATCCGCGAGCTGCTGACGGGAGTAAGGAATTGTGAAATGGCTGTCTCCATGGTGCTGTGCCTGTTCGGAAAGGTACAGACAAAGCCGCTCGCGGATGGTCTTGGGAGCAGTCTGCATCATGCGCGCAGACAGAGAGCGGTTTTTCTCCGCAGAGAGACGGATCAGATTGCGGATAATCTGATGATGCCAGACGCAGTTCTTCTGACAGGTGGTCAGCAGCCTGTCAAAATTGAGAAACAGGATGCTGCAGTCTTCTGCGGCAGCTACATCCACCAGAAGTTCCTGCTGCGGCAGGGCGGCATAAGTTTCACCAAAGATCTGTCCGGCTTCAACATGACCGAAAATGCTGCTGCCGCCCCAGTAGTAGTTCGCCAGCACATTGACACTGCCGGAAATCACGATGCCAAGGACCTTGACCGTTTCTCCAGCCCGGAAGATCAGCTCGCCCTTTGTATAATGTTTTTCTGCGGCCTGAAGGCAGGGGAACAGCAGACGCAGTTCTTCCGGCCGGATGCTCTCAAATAGTTCGATATTAGAAAACACAGTTGTGTCCATAGCAGCCCCCGTGTGTTGTTATACCAATAAAAACGATATTTATTCGATTTACTTCAGTCAGAAACAGAAATGAAAATCAGGTAATCCTTCTCCGTTTTCATATCCGGAGATATAGATTACTTCGTGTGATGACTTTATACTACATGAAAACGTCAGGGAAAGCAAAGGTGTAAAGCGACAGAAAAGTTTCCATACCGCATGGCACGGATCCTGCCGTGACAGTATGCGAGCGCGGTGTTTTAATATTTTTGAATCCAGACACCGAGAAGGATAACTCTTGACAAATGATATCATAATGATATCATTTAGATACAAGATAGCGTCCATACAACAGGAGGGTTTGCTATGGAAGAGAAGATTTTAACAACCAAAAAGAACGGCATGGCCGTACTGCTGCTGGTTATTGCTCTGTATATCGCTGCTGCGGCGGGGATGGCCGTATCTGCAATGCATCCGGGAAATCGCATTCTTCCGGTCGTCTGCATGATCTGGATCTGCGCCGGATGGATCCTTCTGCTTGGCCTGAAGGTGCTGAAACCGCAGGAAGCGCTGGTCCTGACCCTGTTCGGAAATTATGTCGGAACGATTCGCGGCGCCGGCTTCTACTTTGTCAATCCGTTCTGCGCAGGGGTCAATCCTGCTGCGGGCACACATCTCAGCCAGAGCGGTGACGCGGATGAGGGCGTCAAAAAGTCGTTCGGCAAGGGAGGACGGGAGAAAACCTCTGCCAGAAATACAGTAAACAAGAAAATTTCACTGAAGGTCATGACGCTGAATAATAATGTGCAGAAGATCAATGACTGTCTGGGAAACCCGGTGGAAATCGGCATCGCAGTGATCTGGAAAGTTAATGACACGGCAAAGGCTGTATTTAACGTGGACAATTACAAGGAGTTCCTCTCCCTGCAGTGCGACAGCGCTCTGCGAAACATCGTCCGGAATTATCCGTATGATGTCGCGCCGGGAGTGGATACTACGGGTGACGGCGTCGCAGATGAGGGCAGTCTGCGCGGCTCCAGTGAAGTTGTAGCTGCAAAAATCAGAGACGAGATACAGAGTAAAGTTAATGAGGCAGGACTGGAGGTTATTGACGCGAGAATCACGTATCTTGCTTATGCGACTGAGATTGCCGCAGCTATGCTGCAGCGTCAGCAGGCCGCAGCGATTGTAGACGCGCGGACAATGATCGTGGAAGGCGCCGTTGGCATGGTGGAAATGGCGCTTGAACGCCTGAGTGAAGAAAATATTGTCGATCTTGATGAAGAGCGCAAGGCCGCGATGGTTTCCAATCTTATGGTCGTTCTCTGCGGGAATCATGAAGCGCAGCCGATTGTCAACGCGGGAAGCTTGTATTAATATATAGGCATGAAGAAGAAACAAGTACCACTGAGATTATCAGAAAAACTGTATAACGAGATTGCTGCCTGGGCAGAGGACGACTTCCGATCGGTAAACGGACAGATTGAATATCTGCTGACCGAATGTGTCAGGCAGCGGAAAAAAGACGGAAAGTACGTCGGTCAGGAGATTGACGTCCCTCCGAAACTGGATATCAAGTAGTGACTGCAGCTGCTGCACGAAGCATAATATTATACTTCGCGCAGCGGCTTGTTTTTGTTGAAGTGCTGCTTAAGAAAATGTACAAGATCATTGGTACGGAGGCACAATGAAGATGAATTTGAAAAATCCGGGGTAAATATATTATAACCTAGTTTATAGGTATGATATGGCTTTGAAGGGAGAATAGAAGATGGAAAATATGAAGATGCCGGTTGTTTTTTCTGGGCATGGCAGTCCGATGGTTGCTTTGGAGCATAACGCGATTACAGAAGGGATGCATGCGGTCGGGGAGAAAATTCTCCGTAAATATGGAAAGCCGAAGGCGATTCTGGCGGTGTCCGGGCACTGGTATGCTCCGGGAACGTATATTCAGAGCGCGGAAGAGCCGAAGCAGATATATGATATGTATGGTTTTCCGCAGGAACTGTATGATTTAAAATATCCGGTGAAAGGAAACGCGGAACTGACCGCAGAGGTACAGAAGCTGCTCGGCGATGCTGTTTCCGTCAACGATGAGTGGGGAGTCGATCATGGAACGTGGACGGTTCTGGTGCATATGTTCCCGAAAGCGGATATTCCGGTTGTGCAGCTGTCCGTAAGCCGGCTCCTGTCTGCACAGGAAAGCTATGAACTCGGCCGGAAACTGACCGCGCTGCGTGAAGAGGGAATCCTGATATTCGGAAGCGGAAATGTCGTGCATAACCTGTCCCGTGTCGAATGGAACAATGAGGGAGGTTCACCGGCAGCTGAACGTTTTAACGACTATATCCGCGAGGCAGTCCTTCACAACGAGACGGAGAAAGTCATTCATTATGAGGGACATCCGGACGCGCGGTATGCAGTGCCGACGCCGGATCATTATCTGCCGCTTCTGTACTGTCTGGGCGCGTCCGATGGAGACCAGGCAGAAGTGTTTAATAACGTCTGCAATCTCGGATCCATGGCAATGACAGGATTCCTGTTCGGCGGTCAGGCGTAGGAAATTCAGACAAAAAGAATATGGGCAGGGAGATATGCGGATGGATCGTAATCCGTATATCTCCTTTTTCTGTGTGGTTACAGCCGTTTTTCCTTCTGGGTTCTGCCGAGATACAGGTAGAACGGGGTGGAAGCGAGTTGGGCGGCGACAGAAATGGTGATCATCAGCGGCATGCTGAAATCGTAGAGCGTTCCCATGAGCCAGCTTCCGAGAAACCAGAAAATGCCGAACGAACATTCAAAGATGCCGTATCCGGATGCTCTGGACGATTTCGGAACGATGACTGCGATGACGGATTTCATGATGGATTCCTGTGCGCCCATTCCGATTCCCCAGAGCATGACACCGAAGATCAGAGCCGGCATGGAATGCGCGCCGAAGACAAAAATGGGAAACGGCGCGGAGAGAATGGTGGACCAGATCAGAACCTGCACGCCTTTCCGGTCGTACCACAGTCCGAAAATCAGTGCGGCAATCGCGTCCACCAGCATCGCAAGCGCATAGAGCAGCGGAAGTTCTGACTGCGACATGGCAGCGTGGCTGACAGCAATGTACACTTTGGAAACGTGCATGGCAATCAAAGAATAGTCGATGAAGCCGAAGGCAAAGCAGCTGATTCCGATGATGTAAATACGGAAGCTGCGCTTCATGTGAAACGGCTCTTCATGCGCCGGTTCCGGCTCGAACTTTTCCGGGTTCGGGAATTTCAGCCGGGTGAAAAGCAGGAAGATCAGCGTCAGCGCGCCCGGAACGGCGAGCATGGCAAAACACAGGCGGTACCTCTGGAACAGGCTGCCTTTTGTCTGAAAAAGAAGAATGAGGTACAGGAAAACAGGACCGAGGAATGCGCCGATCTGATCCAGCACCTCCTGAATCCCGAAGCTTTTCCCTACGCCCTCCTGCGTCGCCGCAAAGGACATGATGGTGTCCTTGGACGGCTTCTTAATGGATTTTCCCATCCGCTGGATAACCAGAAGCACGCAGGCAGCAATCCAGCCGTGTCTGCCGACCAGCGCCAGGGCGGGCACGCAGATGACGTCGATCACGTAGCCGAAGATTGTCATCAGCCAGTATTTTCCGGTGCGGTCGGAGAGCTTGCCGAAGATATAGCGCAGCGAGTATCCGACCATTTCACCGAGGCCGGAAATGAATCCGATGGTGCCGGCAGAAGCGCCCAGCGCGGCCAGGTAAGCTCCCCGGATGCTGTCCGCGCCTTCATGCGTCATGTCAGAAAACAGACTGACAACGCCGAATAATACAATAAAGACCAGCGCGGCGGACCAGGATTTCCGGCCTGCCGGGGGATTGTTTCTATGTGAATTTTTATCGGTCATCTCTGTCTTTTTCATAAATCCTTCCTCTCATATTCTTTTACTGTAGCACAGGAACTGCAGGAAGTTCTATTCAATTTATTAACTGAGAAGGACCCGGAGTGAAAATCAAGGAAAACTGTATTTTCAACGGATTTCACAGGCATGGATTTTCCGTGAGGATGGCATTTAGACAAAAATAACACGCAAGATGTAAAATATAATTGACAATATTACGCATATAATATACTCTAGAGGTAGAAAGTGAGTTAAAAACGGATGGGATCCGTATGCGAAGGAGGCCGTTATGAATACATCTTATGAAATAGGATTGATATTCGGCTTTGCTGCTGTAGTTGTACTGCTTGTTATTTCAAGAAAGGTGAAAAACAGAAACCGGATGTCACATTATGATGAACGTCAGAAGCAGATCCAGGCAAAGGGGCTGAAACTGGGATATCTGAGTATGTATTTCATGTTGTTTTTCATTATCGTTATTCTGGAGCTGGGGGCAGACATCCTCTTTTCTGCGGGGATGTGGGTGTTTGTTGCAATGATGGTCAGTGTGACAGTCAGCGGAGTGTATAATATCTTTCATGATGCTTATATTGAGTTCGATAAACGTGGAAATAATTATCTGGCACTCTACGCTTTGATTGCGGCACTCAATCTGTTTCCTGGCATTCAGCGCTATATACAGGGAAAACTTTTTGAAAGCGGTGTGATTACGCTGTTCTCCGGAGCCAATCTGGTTTGCGGCATTGTATTTCTGATCCTGACTGCGGCCATTGTGATCCGCCGCGTCATGATGAGAGCGGAGGCAGAGGAATAATGAAAAACCTGAGAATGAAAGCTGCTCGCGCAGCCAAAGATCTGTCCCAGGCAGAACTTGCAGGTTTATGCGACGTCTCCAGACAGACCATCAACGCGATTGAGAAAGGCGACTACAACCCGACAATCAATCTGTGCATTGCGATCTGCAAGGCACTGGACAAGACACTGGATGAACTGTTCTGGGAGGAATAGGCAATCAGAAAATGCTTATGGCATACCTGGATATGTGTATCGAAAAAAATTCCGTTGATTACTGTGTAACGCGGGAAATCTATGTGTAAAGTGCATATAATGTAGTATAATTAGATCTAAAGGCGGTGCTTGCAGTCAGCGATATCAGAGGGTTTTAAACAGACTCCCTGCAAGCTGCCGGGTGCAGGCACTTTTTGCGGTAGGGTTCGGCACATCCGGGGTGTAAAGTAATATGGGAAGAAAGAACACGAAGAATAAGAATCACAACAGAAGAAAAGACGCGCTGCTGAAAAGCGCGGCTGCTGCGGGAGCTGTCCTCGGCGGGACGGCGATGTATGCGCAGGGTAATGCCGTTTACGGAGCAACTGCACAGTCAGAATCTGCCAGCGGACAGATGATGGAAAGTGTTCTGGAACAGACGAATGCGTCGGAGTCCAGAGTGGAGTCGCTCTCTGACACAGAGTCGCAGACTGCGGCTTCTCAGGAAGAAAGCACCAGTACATCGGAATCGCTCTCTATTCAGCCGGATTCCGCGTCAGAATCTGTTCAGAATGGTTCTTCCGCGGATACCGGAAGCGGGAGAATGGTATACAGACAGAAGGTGAGTTCAGCAGCAGGACAGGAGGGTTCCGCACAGGCTTCAGCTGTACAGTCTGACCGGACGGCAGATTCTGTCAGTCTGTCCAACAGCGAGGCGGACGCAACGTCTTCACAGAAAGCTTCAGACAGTACACGTGCTTCAGAGGAGAGTTCACAGAAGTCCTCCGAGAGTGCGCGTCAGTCGGAGGCTTTTTCGGGTGCAGAAAGCGCAGCGGTGAGTACGTCGGCCGCTGAGTCCGGCAAGGGTTCCTCCTTGTCCAGTCAGTCTTTGTCCGCGGTTAATTCCAATCAGGATGAGAAGGATAAGGAAAGCCTGAGCGCTGCGGGAAGCCAGCTCTCATCAGTCAGTATGTCGGTCAGCAGGGGCAGTCAGGCGGCGTCGGAGAGTGACTCACTGTCTGCGGCGGCAAGTCAGCAGGAGAGCGGATCGCGGTCTCTGTCTGCGGAGACAAGCACAGAAGCGTCTGCGGAAGAATCTCAATCTGCGCATGCCAGCGCCAGTGATTCTGCATCGGCATCCACCAGCAACGTCATGCTGAACGGCTCGGTTTCGGAAGAAGCCAGCGCGGCGGCATCGGGGTCGCTGGAAGCGTCGGCAGAAACAAGCGCGATTGTGTCGGAATCCATGCAGGGATCCATGCAGCTCAGCCGCAACGCGTCGGAAAGTGTTTCTGCGTCCGGATCGACAAGCGAAAGCATGAGTGCGTCAGCCGTAAGTTCTGATTCGGCGAGTGAAAGTCTCAGCAGCAAAACCAGCCTTTCCCAGTCGCAGAGCGGAAGTCTGTCCCGGGCATCCTCCGAATCGACGTCGGTCAGTGCCAGCACATCGGCATCGGCCAGCACCGCAGCGGGTACGGAAAAAGTTACCGAAGTCAAGGTGTTCGAGGCAAAAGAAAATCAAATCAAAGGAGGGACACTGACCGATTTAACCGGAACCTTGAATCTGGAAACTGGCGTTATCAAATGGACAGCACACTATACAGCGGCAGACAGAAACATGTACCATTATGAATGGCAGAAATCTGAATGGTGGGGTTGGGAGCAAGTCCGGGTTGAAAATTCCGAGCAGTATTTCGGTCTGTATCTGAACGTGATCGCCGGAGCCGAGAACCCTGAGAACATTACGGTTACCGATGCGACAGGAAATGTGTATACGCTTAGCCATGGCCTGAGAAATAATTCCGATAGTTTTTATAGAGAACAAAATGCTCCTGATGGAAGTACGAAGAAAACTTCTCTTGGTTCCAACATCCAGACGATAGATTATACAGGGCGCTACTGGGGTGAAAGCTATACGACAACGCAAAGGATCAATGTATCTTCTGCGGTGACGGTTTCCTTTGACACCAAGATGGGAGACTATCAAAACTGGGGGAAATCCATTGCGAACGTAGCGGTCAGCATCCAGGCGACATCAACGGTGTCTTGCGATGAAGAGAGGGGTGTTCATCCCACTGTCGGGGAATCTACCGCTGCAGAGGGCAACAACCGCGGTGTCATCACGGTTACCTACACCGGATCCTATACAGATGAAGCGCGTGGAGTCAGTGAACTGACTTCCATGTCTCAGTCTACACAGGATTCCCTGTCGGAGAAGGCGAGTCAGTCTGCGTCATCTCGCCAGAGTCAGGCCGCCTCCACTGCGGCGAGTCAGTCTGTAAGCCGAAGCGCAAGTACTTCTGCGTCCGGCAGCCGGAGTGTATCGGCTGCGTCTCAGAGTACGAGCCGTTCGGTTTCCCAGAGTCTGTCGCAGCAGATGTCCCGTTCGGGATCTGTCAGCCAGTCTCAGTCCGTGAGATTATCAGAACTTCAGTCCCAGTCTCAGAAAGTGAGTGCCAGCACTTCCCAGAGCATTGCCAGCAATGCCAGCGCTTCAAAAAGTGCTTCTGCAGACGCGTCTCAGTCCGGAAGCGCCAGCACTTCTGCGTCAGCAAGTCTGTCCGGAGTGCATTCACAGAGTGCCAGCGCAGCATCAGGATCTGCGTCACAGAGTCAGAGCATTGCCAGTACGTCAGCCAGCGCCAGCGCAAGCCGGGCTGCAAGCGAAACAACTTCTGCGTCGCAGAGCACCAGTGTGTCACAGCAGGTTTCTGAACGGGCAAATAATTCCACCAGCGTGAGCGTCAGCGCGTCCGGACGTCAGGACAGCCTGCAGTCCCAGAGCGAAAGCGCGTCCAGTTCTGGTTCGGCCAGTGCGGCAGAGCAGGATTCTCTGAGTGTCAGTGCCAGTGACAGCGGCAAAACGAGCCAGAGCAAGAGAGACAGTGAATCTGCAAGCGCAAGTGCAAGCACGGCTGATTCTGAATCTGCCAGCCTCAGCAGAAGTACTTCGCTTTCTGCCAGCCAGAGTGAACGACTCTCTCTGTCCGTGAGTACGAGCGAGTCCCTGAAGAATTCCGAGAGTGAATCCGAGTCGGTTAGCATAAGTGAATCGGAATCTGCATCAGCTGCGAGCAGTCAGAGTACAAGTACAAGCAAGGCGACCAGTGAATCTATAAGCAGATCTGTTTCCGCTAAAGACAGCGCTTCAAAGTCGACTTCACTGAGCGAGAGTTTGTCAAACAGTGCAGCATCAGCGAGTGAATCCGCATCGCTTGTAAAGAGTGCGTCACTGAGCGAAAGTGCAGCATCAGTAAGTGCATCTGCATCAACAGCGGAAAGCCAGAGCACAAGCGCAAGCAAGGCAGTGAGTGAATCAACAAGCAGAAGTACAGCTGAAAGCAGATCTGCTTCCGCTAAAGACAGTGCATCAAAATCGACTTCACTGAGCGAGAGTTTGTCGAACAGTGCAAAATCAGCGAGTGAATCTGCATCACTTGTAAAGAGTGCGTCACTGAGCGAAAGTGCAGCATCAGTAAGTGCATCTGCATCAACAGCGGAAAGCCAGAGCACAAGCGCAAGCAAGGCAGTGAGTGAATCAACAAGCAGAAGTACAGCTGAAAGCAGATCTGCTTCTGCCAAAGACAGCGCATCAAAGTCGACTTCGTTGAGTGAGAGTTTGTCGAACAGTGCAAAATCAGCGAGTGAATCTGCATCACTTG
>Ga0256406_1002295_pt1 | contig 27580 bp, 24 predicted proteins | sample RumenRJG_03DNA_FD_185986 | JGI IMG/M metagenome (GOLD analysis project Ga0256406, IMG submission 185986) | Bovine rumen microbial communities from Lethbridge, Alberta, Canada - RJG_03 | ecosystem: Host-associated > Mammals > Digestive system > Stomach > Rumen | place: Canada: Alberta | collected...
CGTAGGGGCTCATCCGTTGATGAGCCCGCCCCCGAAACGGATGGTGCGGCCGAAACGATATGAGTGTTCGACCGAAAGCCAGTGTCCCCCCTGCGGGGGGAAAGGACCCGCGTTTTGCGCCCCGTTATCCGCCCTTTGTAAGGGCGGGGGACCATCTCCGGAGGAGATGGTGGTGGGTTCTGCATTGAAGCCGATACCTCAAGTTGGGGGAATTATTTCCGCACCACCGGCATGAAATTCGTTCGGCCTGACGGCCTCAAACCCCACCACCAGCCTTACGGCTGGTCCCCCGCCCCCACAGGGGGCGGACTGCTTGTTATCGCATGTTCCGTTGCAACGCGGGTCGATCACCGATCGACCCCTACAGTTTGGGTGCAAACCCATGGGTTGGTTTATTTTCGTAGGGACGTCCGTTCTCAGAACGTCCAATCCACCCCCACGTTCGCCTGCCACTTCTTGTTCCACCGGCTGCCGTAGCTGCGGCTTACGTCGGCGTACAGATACGTGGCTTTGCTGAGCCGGGCCGTACCGCCCAGGCCCAGTTCGAACCAGGTGTCCCGGTAATCGGTGCTGCCGTCCAGCCGTTCTCCATCCGCCGCGGCCAGGTGGTACGCCCGGCTGCCGCCGAATTCGTGGAGCATATCGGCCTTCAGGTAGTAATCGAAGGGTTTCTGCACTTCCGTCCGCCGCTGTCCGAACACAAAGCCCAGGCGCCCCACGGCACTGTTGTAACCCGCCAGGCTTACGTCCTTGCCCCGGGCCGTGATGTAATGGGTGCTACCCAGGTGGCCCCACTGGAACTGGGCCTCCGGTTCCAGGAACAGGCCTTTGTCATTCAGCTTGTGGGTCCGGCCGTATTCCACGCTCAAGCTGGCGTCATGGGTGCGGAAGTCCGCCCGGTCGGCGTACTTCCCGTACGTGCGGATCTGGGCATCGTCCCGGCCGGTACGGGCCACCACGTCCGTATAGCTGCCGTTATCCCCGAACCAGGTACCGTAGGCCGCCCAGGCCAGGCTGTGGTCCCTGCCGCTGCCATGGGCGTAGCTGGGGCTGCCGATGCCCCGTTCACCCAAAATGCCGTACACACTCTTCCGGTCGGCACTCCAGTCGTAGCCCAGCTGGAACCGGTTCTCCTTGTTCTCCAGCCCTTCGCCGGCGTAGGAGCCGTACCGGTTCCGGGCCCACAGGCCGCTTACGTCGCTCTTCTTATCCCGCAGCCGCAGGTCGCCCATGCGCTGGCGCAGGGTATCCAGCGAATCCCTGTACAGGGCGTAACTGTTGTCCACGTTCGCTATCAGGGGCACGGTATCATGGTTCACCTTTTTCTCCACCTTGGTCAGGTACCACTGGGTAGCGTCCCCCACCACGTTGCCGGCGGCGTCCTTCACGGTGTCCCCCCGCTGGATGGTGGGCATCACGTCCCACAGACCGCCCCTGTCCAGGGCCTTGCCCGTGAATGTGGCGTTCTTGCTGGCGTCGGTGATGAGGAGCAGGTTCTTCACGCCGGTCACTTCGTTGCCGCTTGTCAGGCTGGCATCGCTTACCTGCACCGTGGCGCTGCTACCCGGGTCCGCACTGGCAATGGCCACCTTGTCCCCGTCGGTCTGGGAAGCCAGATCCGTCTTCAGCAGGAAGCTGCCTCCCTGGCCCTTGAACGCATCCGCCGTCAGGGTCTCATAGGCCGTGTTGGCCTTCAGATCCACGGTGCCGCCGCTCGCCAGGTCCAGGCTGGTCACCCGGCTGTCCCCCGTCATGTTCCACCGGGCGCCGTCCGTTACGGCCACGTTGGTGGTGCCGTCTTCCACGGTGGATTTCCCGGTGAGTACGGATTTTCCGTCATTCAGTGCCAGATCGATGGAGCCGCCGTCCTCACTGAGCAGGTCCCCGGTGATGACCTTCGTCCCGGCTGCCTTCAGATTGATCTGGCTGCCGCTGCCGTCGTCGGCTTTCCCGATGCTCTCCAGAGCTGTTGCCACGCCGCCCAGGGTGGCCCCGCCGTTGAACGTGGTCACGCCGCCCTGTTCGCTGCGCACCACGGACGTCCTGTCCGCATCGGTGCTTACGGTAATAGAGGAACCGTCTCCGATCTCCGTGGTGCCCTTATCCGTGGTCCGCACCCCGTAGGCCTCACCCACGTTCTTTGCGGTCACGCTGGCTGTCACCGGCCCCTGCAGCTTTACGGTGCTGCCGGTATTAGCCACACCGTACACCAGCTGGGTGGCCGCCTTCGTGCCGGTATTTTCCGCCGTGACGGTCAGATTCACCGGTCCCGTGGCCGTGGTGGTGCCCCCGTCCAGGGTGCCCAGGCCCCGCATTTCCGTCTTTTCCGTCATGTTCCCTTTCATGGTCAGGGACAGGTCCGCCGCCCCCAGGCTGGCCGTGCCACCATCGTTGGCCAGAGTATTCAGGTGGGCCGTGTCGGACACGTACTGGGCGGTCCCTGTGCCATAGTAGCCCGGATCCTTCACCGCATCCCCCTGCAGGCTGACGCCGATGGTCAGTTTGCCTCCGGTAGTATCCACCGTGGAGGCATTGCCGCTATAGGGATCCTTTGCCAGGTACAGACCCACGGCCTGGGTAGCATAATCTTTTGCAGTCCAGGTTAATGGTATAGGGACCCTGAGCCGTCAGCGTGGACCCGTACAGCGCCGTGCCGAAGGCCTGATGGCTGCCGGCCGCATTCACTGTGGTGACGGCCTTCCCCTGAAACGTGATGACATTGCCGCTCTTGTCATTTCTGCTGCGCTGGGCATACAGCCCATACACCCCGTAGGTGGTCCCTTTCGCGTCCACAATGGTCTGGAAGCCATCTCCTAAAGTGGCTGTGCTTTCTTTGTTGACAAACAGGCCATAGGTACCCAGCCCCTTATCGTCCTGGGTGGTGTGGATTGTAGTATTTTTCCCCGTGGTCAGGTCCGTATTCACGATTTCTGCTCCGATTACAGCCAGGGAATAGGGGTTTTCATAATCGATATCGTGGCAGGAAAGGTTCGCATTGACGGTGAGGTTGTCCCCGGCCGTCACGGTCTGTCTGCCGTTCACATCACTCTTGTCGTCCCCCACATGGTCGTGGCGGCTGATGAGCCCGTAGACTTCCGCGCCGTTGCCTGATGTCTTCTCGGTCAGCACCCCTTTGGCGGAAAGAGTCACGTTATTGCCCAGGTGGGTCACGCCGTACTTGCTGTTGTACAGGGCCGCCGGGGTGACCGCATACCGGCCATAGGCAGTGGCGGACAGGCTGGAACCGTCCCCCACGTTCAAGGTGCTCCCGTCATTACAGATGGCGAAGTTCCGGAAATAGTAGTCTTCCACCGTGCCGCTCCGATTGGCCAGCTGGATCCCGGTCAGGTCGATTTTCGTATTTTTTCCCAGGTTCACTGTAACGCCGGCCGGTTTGCCGGTGTTGTTGCTGTAAATATACCGGTGAAACCCGTTCTTATTTACGTTGTTGACCACCGTGCCCAGCTTGTCGTACCCTTCTTCATAGATGCCCATGGTGCTGGTGCCATCGCCCTTGATGGTGCCGGTGATGGTCAATCCGTCCGCCAGATTGATGGTGCCTTCGTAGCCGGGGTCCAGGCCCAGGCTCGCTGGATCAAGGTTCATTCCGCTTTTTCCATATACACTGCTGCCCGTGGTCCGGATGATGGCGTTCTTGGACAGCTGCCCCAGGTTGTCCCCTTCCGCGTGGATGGTCTTGCTGTCGATGGTGATGGTCCCGCCGGAGACGCTGCTGTCCGCTTTGATCACAGAAAAATTATCCTTGTCCGTGGTGAAGTTAAAATCGTCGCTGATGGTCTGATTCTTGTCCGTCACCGCAAGGGGCGTGGTCCGTACCGCCGCCTCGCCGTACGTACTGCCCCCCAGCAGCACCGCCAGACCGATGGCCAGAATCAGCCGTTTCGATAATTTTTCTTGATTACATTTCATTTGCCAGATCCCCTTTGAATGTATCATTGCGGAACCTGTTATATCACTTTGTAACAGTATATACAACTGTTTTTGGCAAATAAAACAAATTGTGTTAAATTATCTTTCACATAAACAATCAAGTATCGTAGGGGCGGGAGCTCGCGATCCGCTCCCATAAAAAAATCCGCCCCAGTAAGGGCGGATTTTCACCTTCGGCGTATGACGTATGACCTATGACGTATGACCGTAAAGCACCCGGGTCATTCCTCGTCCTTCACCACCTCTGCCTTGAACACCATGATCGTGTCCGCATCGCTGCAGCAGAACTCGGCCGTACCTTCCGGCTGGCCGGGGATCGTTCCCCCGTACCGCAGGATGTCGATGTACGGAAAGGCGCAGTGCATGGCCATGGGGCAGATCTTGCCCCGATCCTCGTCGAAATCGAACACTTCACCGATATGGTGCCCCCGGTGGCACCCCATTTTGCCCCGCCGGTCCGTAACGGTGATCCGGATCTTCGGGCGTTTATTTTTAATCATCGTACCCACACTCCCTTGTGTCCCCCTGAAAGGGGGAAAGGACCCGCTTGCGGGTAGGGGGTCTCACATCTGATGGTTTGACCCATCCACCGTCCATACGGACGGTCCCCCTTCCCTTTCAGGGAAGGACAAATCCTTACTCCAGCGTCAGCAGCAGCCCCATCTTGAAACGCTTCTCGGCCTTGACCCAATGCTGGCCGTTCTTGGCGAACCGGAACTGTTCACCCTGTTTCAGCACGTGTTCCTGGCCTTCGTACCCGATGACCCCTTCCCCGTCCAGGGCGAAGATCAGTGCATCCCCGGGGGCTGCGTGCTGGCTCAGGCCCGTGCCGGCGTCAAAGGCCATGACCACGAACTTCATCTTGTCGTTGTGCACCACATCCATGTTCACGATTTTCCCGTCCTGGTAGGGTACCAGGTCCGCCAGTTTGAATACCTTGCCTGCTTCGATGACTTTGTTCATGATATCCTCCTTCTGGATCTCGATTTCCACATATACCGCATCGGTTTTTGCCGCCATGCCCACGGGTACGTCCGTGGGGGCCAGAATGCCTTCGCCTGCCGACAGGACCGTGCCTGCCGGGGCTCCGGTGAGCTCCACGGTGCCTTCCTGCACCAAAATCAGTTTATGATAGGGAAAGATTTCGGCGCTGATGTCCGTGTCCGCCCCCAGGGAAAACACCCAGATGGGGTTCTTCCCCTTGTGGAGTTCCTCCGAAATGGTGCATCCGGGCACCGATTTGTTGGCAGCCGCCAGATCCAAAACCCGTCCAGCTTCCAGTTTCATATCCGCTCACCTGCTTTCCTGTTTCTGGGATTATTGTACGATGAACGTGCGTAAAAATAAGTTGGTGGAACAACGAAAAAGGGGGGTGTGAAAAAATGATTTTTCACACCCCCGGTCGCGGGTCGCGAGCCTGTTCAGTGTCCCCCTGAAAGGGGGAAAGGGCCCGCTTGGCGGGTAGGGGGTCTCACACCCGATGTCAGACCCCACCACCATTGCGCTGCAGCGCAACGGTTCCCCTCCCCTTTCAGGGGAGGACAAGCACCAACAAGCCCGCGACTCGCGACTCGCGACCCGAGACTCGTGACTCACACCACCTTCGCACCCTCGCTGTCGATGTCCAGCAGATGGATGGTGGTCCCGATATTCCTCTTCTTGAACGGCTCTTCCATGGCCTTGCCCACCTTCAGGGCGTCCCCGTCCTCGGGCACGTACGCCATCAGCGTGGAGCCGGCCCCGGAGATGATGCCGTTGTAGGCCCCGGCCTTCTTCGCCGCTTCCAGGGCTTCCTTCGCCCCGGGGATCAGCGGCAGCCGGTAGGGCTGATGCAGCTTGTCTTCCAGCGCCGTGGTCAGGAACTCGTAGTCCCCGCTCATGAGGCTCCCCACGAGAAGCGCCGCCCGGCTGGCGTTGTACACCGCGTCCTTGTGGGGCACGGTCTTGGGCAGCGCCGCCCGGGCCTTGCTGGTGGGCAGCGGCATGTCCGGCACCAGCACCACCAGTTTCAGGGGTTTTGCCAGGGCGATCTTCAGGCTCTCCACCTTGCCGCCCTCCATCACGTTCACCGTGATGCCGCCCAAAATGGCCGGGGCCACGTTATCGGGGTGACCCTCGATCTTCGTGGCTTCCGTCACCAGTTCCGGCTTCGTCAGGGGATTCCCCGCCAGGGCATTGGCCGCCGTCAGCCCGGCCACGATGGCCGTAGAGCTGCTTCCCAGGCCCCGGGACACGGGCACCCGGATCTTGCAGGTGATCTTCAGCCCCGTTGCCGGCTGCTGCAGCTTCTCCCACAGGGTGTAGAACGCCTGGGCCCCCAGGTTCGTCCTGCCGCTGGGCAGCGAACTGGCGCCCTGGCCCTCGCTGGCCACCTGCACGCCCTGGTCCGCAGGCAGCAGTTCGTACGTAAATTCGTTATACAGGGTGCAGGCCAGCCCCAGGCAGTCGAAGCCCGGGCCGCAGTTGGCCGACGTGGCCGGTACCCGCACCGTCACTTTCCGATTTTCCGTCATCCGTCGTTCCCTCTTCTCTTAATCCAGCTGGTCGTCTTCCACGCGGATGACGTTGCAGATCCGGGCCACGCAGGACAGCTTGCTCAGGGCGTCGGACGCCTTGCGCAGGGCGAATTCGGACACGCCGTACGTGATGACCACGATTTCCGCCAGGTTGCCCAGGCTCCGTTTCTGCACGACCGTATTCAGGCTGACCTTGTTGTCGCCGAAGGCCTTGGCGATGGTGGCCCATACGCCGGGCTGGTCTTCCACCAGCATCCGGATGTAGCAGGGAGAGATGATCTCTTCCGGCGGCAGCATGGATTTCTGTTCGTAGCAGGTGCAGCCCACCCGGCCCGTGCAGCCCTGCAGGATGTTCCGGGTGCTTTCGATGATGTCGCCGCACACGGCACTGGCAGTGGGCATCCGTCCGGCGCCCCGGCCGAAGAACATGGCCTCGCCCACGGGCTGGCCTTCCACGTACACGGCGTTGAACACGTCATTGACCGTGGCCAGGGGGTGATCCTTCCGCAGCATGGTGGGATGCACTCTGGCGCTGATGCCCTTGCCTTCCTTCTGTTTGGCGATGCCCAGCAGCTTGATCACATAGCCCAGTTCGCTGGCGTATTCGATATCCCGGGAAGAGATCTTGTCGATGCCTTCCACGTACACATCGTCCAGGCCCACCCGGCTGTTGAAGGCGATGGAGGCCAGGATGGCAATCTTCCGGGCGGCGTCGAACCCGCCCACGTCGGCGGTGGGGTCGCTTTCCGCATACCCCTTGTCCTGGGCTTCCTTCAGCACTTCGGCGAAGTCCATATGGTCCTGGGTCATCTTCGTCAGCATGTAGTTGGTGGTGCCGTTGATGATGCCCATGATCTTGGTGATCTTGTTGGCCGCCAGGCTTTCCTTCAGCGGACGGATGATGGGGATGCCCCCGGCCACAGCCGCTTCGAACAGGAAGTCCACATGATTGGCAGCTGCCAGTTCAAACAGTTCCTTGCCGTGGGTGGCCACCACGTCCTTGTTGGCGGTGACCACGTTCTTGCCGGCCTTCAGGGCCGCTTCCATGTATTCCACCGCCGGATGTTCCCGGCCCATGAGTTCCACCACGATGTCGATGTCCGGATTACCAATGATGTCGTCGATGCTGTCCGTGGTGGGCAGTTTGGGATCCAGGGCCCGGACCTTTTCCGGATGACGGGCCAGCACCTTCTTGATGCAGATGGGGCAGCCCACCCGTTCCGTGATCAGGTCCCGGTTCTGGTTCAGCACCAGGATGACGCCGCCGCCAACCGTGCCTGCCCCCAAAAGCCCGATGTTGATCTGTTTCTTCTTGTTCGCCATACCCCTCATCCTCCCTGTGAATTGAAAGGCTGCCGCAGGGGCAGCCCGGAAATTTTGTATCAAACTTGTCATTTGCAGGCGGGCGGGTCAAAACGACCCGCCCCTACGGTGTCGGCGTAATACCGAACTGTAGGGGTCGATCGTCCTGATCGACCCGCCCTTCGCCGACCTCCTTTAATCTACCTGCCCCAGCACATCCAGGCGTTTTACGCCGTCGATGAGCCGCAGTTTGTCCAGCAGCGCTTCCATGTCGATGCTCAGGTACTTGGTCTCCACGGCGATGGTGGTGTTGGCCACGCCCTGCAGAGGCACGCCCTGGTTGATGGTGATCACGCTGCCCCCGTCAGCGGCGATGGTGTTCAGCACGCTGCTCAGCACGCCGGGTTTGTGTTCCAGCAGCAGGGAGATGGTGATGACCTTTTCCTTGCTGGCATCGTAGAACGGGAACACGTAGTCCTTGTATTTGTAGTAGGCGCTGCGGCTCAGGCCCACTTTGTTCACCGCCTCGTTCACGGTCTTCATCTTGCCCCGTTTCAGGATTTCCTTCACCAAGATGGTCTTCTTAATGGCTTCGGGAAGAATTTCTTCTCTTACCAAATAGAATTCAGATTTCTTGTCGTTGGGATTGGCATTGGCCATGTGTCATCTATCCTTTCCATAAGAATGTTAATCCTTCCTAGGTAGACATTATACCATAGACTCAAGAGGATTACCACCATTTTGTTACTTTATTTTCGTTATTCTTTTTTGGCGGTCCGTTTCATCAAATCCCGGATGGCGTCCGTGACCTTCTTCTGTGCAAACAATACCTGGTACAGCTGCTCGATGATGGGCATCTCCACCTGGTGCGCCCGGGCCAGTTCCCGGACCACCGGCGTGGCGTTGATGCCCTCGATGACCATGTGGGTACTGCCGGTGATCTCTTCCACGGTCTTTCCCTGGGCCAGGGCCACCCCGGCGGAATGGTTCCGGCTCAGGGGGCTGGTGCAGGTGGCGATCAGGTCCCCCACCCCGGCCAGGCCGAAGAACGTGGCCCGGTGGGCCCCCAGCTTTACGCCCAGCCGGGTCAGTTCCGCCAGGCCCCGGGTAATGAGCCCGGCCTGGGCATTCTCGCCGTAGCCCAGCCCGGAAAGCATACCGCCTACCAGGGCGATACAGTTCTTTACACAACCGCACAGTTCCACCCCGATCACATCGGTGGAGGTGTACGGCCGGAAGTACCCGTTCATGAAGCACTTCTGCAGGAACTTGGCTTCCTTCATCTCTCTGCAGGCGATGACCGTGGCGGCCGGCTGCTTCTGGGCGATCTCCTTCGCCAGGTTCGGGCCGCTGAGGGCCGCGATGGCCCGGGCGTGGGGGAACGTTTCCTCCAGGATGTCCGTCATGAGTTTATGGGTCGAAAGGTCGAAGCCCTTGGTGCAGGTCAGCAGCACCGTGTCCCGGCAGTCGGTGAAGCCGGCCACCTGGCGGGCGACGGCGGCCATGCCCTTGCTGGGCACCACGAACACCAGCACCGCCGCATCCTTCGCCGCCTCTTCCAGACTGCCGGTCACGGTGATGGCCGGGTGCAGCTTTAAATCGGGCAGATAGTCGGCGTTGCAGCGGGACTGCTGGATGCGGGCGGCCTTGTCCGGGTTCCGGGCCCACAGGGTCACCGCATGCCCGTTGTCCGCCAAAATCTGGGCCAGGACGGTGCCCCAGCTCCCGGCCCCGATGACCGATAGTTTCATAGTGAATTCGTCTCCTTTACGTAGAAAAGGGGGTGTGAAACAATTCACACCCCCTTTTTCCTTACTTCTTCAAATGCCCCTGCCGGATCTTGCTTTCCGTGCCGTTCTTCAGCCGGATCATGTTCTGGTAATGGCGGGCCACCACCATGATGGCACACAGCCCCACGAACACCACCAGCCGCCAGTCGTACCCCAGGTACCAGGCGGAAAGGGGTGCCGCAATGGCCGCCAGGATGGACCCCAGGGACACATACCGGGTGACGAACACGGTGGCCAGCCAGATGGTCAGCGAGAACACGGCCACCTCGGGCATGAAGTACAGCAGAATGCCCAGGCCCGTGGCCACACCCTTGCCCCCCTTGAACTTGCACATCCAGGAGAAGCTGTGGCCCACGATGGCGAACACGGCGCACACCAGCAGCACCGTCAGGTCACTGGAAACGAAATGGTTCACCAGATACAGGGCCAGCACACCCTTCAGCAGGTCGCCCAGCAGTACAAAGGAAGCCATGCGCGCCCCCACCGTACGGAACACATTGGTGGCCCCGATGTTATGGCTGCCGTAGTCCCGGATATCGATCCCGCAGATCCACTTCACCAGCAGCAGGCCGCTGGAAATGGACCCCAGCAGATACCCGATGAGTGCACTCCACACATAGTCCATGATCGTTCCCTGCCTTTATGCCTCGTCCTCGTTCTTGCCCCGGACGATGATGTTGATGGGCGTGCCCTTGAACCCAAAGGCTTCCCGCAGTTGGTTTTCCAGATACCGCTGGTAGGAGAAGTGCATGATCTCCGGTTCGTTGCAGAAAATCACGAACGTGGGCGGCTTTACCTTCACCTGGGTGGTGTACAAAATCTTCAGCCGTTTGCCCTTTTCCATGGGCGGCTGGTTCATGGCCACGGCGTCGATGATCACCTGGTTCAGCACGCTGGTGGCCACCCGCATGGAGTTGGCTTCGGCGGCGTCCTTGATCATCTCCGGCAGCCGGCTGATGCGCTGCTGGGTCAGGGCGGACACATACACCACATTGGCGTAGGGCATGAAGATCAGTTCGTTGCGGATCTTCTTCGTGAATTCTTCCGTGCTCAGCACGGTCTTGTTGGGATACAGGTCCCACTTGTTCACCACGATCACGATGCCCTTGCCTGCCTCGTGGGCATAGCCGGCGATCTTCTTGTCCTGGTCCGTGATGCCTTCCACGGCGTTCAGGACCAGCAGCACCACATCGCTGCGGTCCACAGCCCGCAGGGTGCGGATGATGGAATATTTTTCGATGGGTTCGTCAATCTTGCCCTTCCGGCGCATGCCGGCGGTGTCGATGAACAGGTACGTCTGGCCGTCCTTTTCCACAGGCACGTCGATGGCGTCCCTCGTGGTGCCGGCCACATCGCTGACGATGCTCCGGGTCTGGCCGATGATGTCGTTGAAGATGGAGGATTTGCCCACGTTGGGCCGGCCGATGATGGCCACCTTGATCACATCTTCGTCATCGTCATCGTCGTCGTTCTCTTTCGGGAACTTCTCTACGATGGCGTCCAGCAGGTCCCCTAAGTTCAGTTTATTGGAGGCAGAAATCAGGTAGGGTTCCCCGATCCCCAGGTTATAGAATTCGTAGGCTTCCGCTTCCTGTTTCGGCGTATCCGCCTTGTTCACGGCCAGGATCACCGGCTTCTTGGACTGACGCAGCAGTTTGGCCACTTCCATATCGTCGGTGGTGATGCCCGTACGGGCGTCGCACACGAACAGGATCACATCCGCTTCCCGGATGGCGATTTCCGCCTGTTCCCGGATGGAAACGGCGATGGAATCCGTATTCTGCATTTCAATGCCACCGGTGTCCACCATGGTGAATTTCCGGTCCAGCCATTCGGCCTCGGCATAGAGACGGTCACGGGTCACGCCCGGCGTATCTTCAACGATGGAGATCCGGCTGTCGGCGAATATATTAAATAGTGTTGATTTGCCGACGTTGGGTCTGCCGACAATGGCAACTATGGGTTTGCTCATGGAATGTTCCTCTTTCGTTCTTCTTCATTTTTTCCCGTAGGAAAAAGAGTGCAGGGCCGCGGCCAGGCTGCCGGTACAGTAGTACCGCACCTGCCGCAGCTGCCCCACCTCTGTACACCCGGTGAGGGTGTAGAAATCTTTCACGGCCTCCTGCAGCCGCCCGATCCAGTCGATGGTATAGCGGGTCCCCCGTTCCTGGACTGAACGGAGGATATTTCCAGCCATCCCCACTGCATTGGCCCCCAGAACCTGGGCCTTGAATACGTCAAGAGCACTCCGGATTCCTCCGGAGGCGATGATGCCCTGCTGCCAGCCTGTGGCTTCCACCACTTCGCACAGGGAAAGTGCGCTGGGGATGCCCCATTGGGACAATTCCCCGTCCCCATCCGGGTAGCGGCAGCTTTCGATGGCCGGGAAGTTCGTGCCCCCGGCGCCGCCGGTATCTAAAATGGATACCCCGGCCTCCAGCAGCTTCTTCGCATCTTCCCGGGCCATGCCGCAGCCGGTCTCTTTCACGATCACCGGCACGGTGACCTTCGCGCAGATCTCGCCGATCTGCTCCAGCCAGCGGGAAAAATCCCGGTCCCCTTCTTCCATGGCCAGTTCCTGGGCACTGTTCAGATGGATCTGCAGTGCCCGGGCCCCGATCATGTCCACGGCCCGCTGGGCCTCGTCGGGGGTGGCCAGGGCGCTCACGTTGGCAAACAGCACCCCGTCGGGGTTCGTCTGCCGCACAATGGTGAACGTGTCTTCGTGCAGACCTCTGCGCACGGCCCCGTACTGGGACCCCACAGCCATGGCGCAGCCCGTCTCCCGGGCCACGATGGCCAGCTTCTCGTTGATGCGCTTCACCCCATCGGCCCCGCCGGTAATGGCGTTGATGATGATGGGTGTAGACAGGGTCCCCACCCCCGGCAGGCTGGTGGAAAGACTGACTTTCCGCCGGTCCACCTGGGGCAGACACCGGTGCAGCACCTGCACATCAGAAAAGCCGGTGGCGCAAGGACCATCGTCAAGGTGCAGGGCATACTTGATATGATCGATTTTACGGCTCTCCCGGCTTTTCATGAGTTATGATCCTCTCTTACGAGATCTTGTCAGATCTTATTTGCGGGCTTCAGCTTCTGCTTCTGCCAGTTTTTCGCCCAGATCCTGGGACAGAGCACCTTTTTTGCCCAGGTATTGACGCATTTCAGCTTTTTCAGCGTCTTCCTTGGCTTTGGTGATGCTCAGAGCAATCTTCTTGTGTTCGGTGTCTACACGCAGAACCTTAACCTTGACTTCCTGGCCGATTTCCAGTACATCTTCCGGTTTTTCAATGCGCTGTTCAGCGATTTCGGAGATGTGGATCATGCCTTCGTTCTTGTCGTTCAGTTTTACGATAGCGCCGAAGGGCAGGAACCGTACAACTTTACCGGTCACAACGTCGCCAACTTTGAACTGTTTGGCAGCGGTCACCCAGGGATCTTCCTGCAGAGCCTTGATGGACAGGCTGATACGGCCTTTTTCTTCGTCCAGGCCTTTGATGTAGACGTTCACTTTGTCGCCCACTTTGTACAGGTCAGCCGGCTTTACGCTGCGATCCCAGGACACTTCGGAGATGTGTACCAGGCCCTGCACCATGGGAGCGATTTCCACGAACATACCGAAATCAACGATGCTCTTGATGGCGCCTTCAACGGTTTCGCCTTCATGGAAGGTCTGGAAAGCTTTTTCCAGGGCTTCATGACGTTCTTCTTCCCGTTTGGCTCTTTCTTCTTTCCAGGCAGCGTTCTTGGCAGCCCGTTCTTCACGCAGTACGTTTCTGCGGGAGAATACCAGACGTTTCTTTTCCGGGTTGATTTCCAGCAGAGAAACTTCCAGATCCTTGCCTTCATATTCTTTTACATCATCCACATGCTTCAGATCCAGGTGAGAAGCAGGGATGAAACCGGTCAGTCCTTCGTAGGAAACGGTCAGGCCGCCCTTTACAGCCCGCAGGCCCTTTACATGGACAGTCTTCTTGTCAGCCAGTTGTTCCGGCAGTTTCAGCCAAGCCTGATCAGCTTCAGCCTTGATCTTGCTCAGCACAACCAGACCATCCTGGTTTTCGCTGGCGATGACTTTCAGGGTAACCTTGTCGCCCGGTTTCACAGTAGGGGCAACGGTGTCTTTCGTACCACCCACAGTCCATTGATCGAATGCAACAGACCCTTCGCTCTGATACCCGAAGTCTACAACGACCTCGTCATCGGTCACTTCTACAACAGTGGCATCCACAATCATGCCAATGTGCAGTTTCATGCATTCCTGTTCGCCCAGCAAGCTTTCCATCGTTTCCATAGTTCCAATAGCCTCCTCAATAATTTCCTGCGGCGTCGATGCGCCAGCAGTGATGCCAATTTTATGTGCTCCGGCCAGCATCGGTCCAGTGATCTCGCTGGCGTCCTGCAAAAGATAGGAACGGGGGTTGATTTCCCTGGCCAGTTCCCACAGGTGTCTCGTGTTCGCGCTGTTCTTGCCGCCAAACACGAAGAAGGCATCTGTTTTCCCGGCCAGCTGCCGTGCGGCAGCCTGTCGTTCTGCGGTGGCAGTGCAAATGGTTCGCACGACTTTATAGTCGCCCGGACGTTTCTCCTGAGCCATTCGAAGCAGAAGGTTAAACTTCTCAGCTTCAAAAGTCGTCTGACTGACTACCCCAAACTTATCTTTTTCAGGAAGAGATCCAAGATCATCGGGTGTTTCGATGACCACAGAATCGCTGCCTGCCCAAGCCTTGATACTTTGCACCTCAGGATGACGCTTTTCCCCAATAATGATTACGAAACGGCCTTCCCTTGCCAGTTCAGCAGCCGTTTGCTGTGCTTTCCGCACATGAGGACAAGTGGCATCGATGATGTTCAGTCCCCGGCTTTTGGCCTCCTCGTACAGAGCAGGCCCCACGCCGTGGGAACGGAATATGACTATATCACCAGCCGCGAAATCAGCCAGCTTCTCCTTACATTGTACACCTTGTTGTCGCAGTTTCTCAACAACACGGGGATTATGAACCAATTCACCCAGAGTGGCAATACTATCATTATACCCTTTTGTTTGCAGTTCTGCAACGTGTATTGCTCTTTTTACGCCATAACAAAAGCCACAGGGGTCTGCAACGTAGATTTTCATCAATATCTTCCCTTATGAGCGTCCATGAGAGCCTGGATTTCCTTCATCAGCTCTTCGCTCAATTCCTCCACTTCCAGTTTCGTTCCTTTTTCATCTTCCAGCTTCATGGGTTTGCCGAAGACCACGGTAATCTTCGGCCAGAAGCTCCTGCGCCGTTTCAGGTCGCTGCCCAGGATGCACGTGGGCACCACGGCCGCCTTGCCCTTTAAGGCGATGGCCAGGGCGCCGGGCTGGGCCTTCCCCAGTTTGCCGTCCTTGCTGCGGGTCCCTTCCGGGAAGATCCCCAGCACTTCCCTGTGCTTCAAGATGGTCAGCGCCGTGCGGATGGCATGGGCATCCCCCGCCCCTCTGTGGACGGGAAACGCACCCAGGCTCTTGTACAGCGGTCCCAGGATGGGCACGAACAGTTCGCTCTTCGCCATGAAATGCACCGGACGGGAAGACGCGGTCCCCACCATGGGCGGATCCAGCAGGCTCACATGGTTACAGGCGATGACCACCGGTCCCTCCTTGGGGATGTTCTCCCGCCCGATCACCTTCAGCCGGTACACGATCCGGAACAAAATCGAAAAAATCAATTGTACGAACCGATACCACATTATAATACCTTTCCTGCCATCTGGGCAATCTGTTCCGTCACTTCATCGATGGAAAGTTTCGTGGAATCCAGGTATTTCGCATCCTCGGCGCAGCGCAGGGGGGAGATTTCCCGGTTCTCGTCCAGTTCGTCCCGCTGGGCGATGCGCTTTTCCAGGTCGGCCAGGTCCACGGGCACGCCCTTTTCCTTCAGTTCCAGGTAGCGCCGCTTGGCCCGTTCCTCCACGGAAGCCGTCAAGAACACCTTCAGCTGGGCATTGGGGAACACCACGGTGCCGATGTCCCGGCCGTCCATGACCACGCCGCCTTTTTCGCCGATCTTCCGCTGGGCCGCCACCATGGCCGTCCGCACGCCGCCCACGGCAGCCACCTTCGACACGTTCTGGGACACGTCCAGGCTGCGGATAGCGTCCGTCACTTCCCGGCCGTCCACGAACACCCGGTTCACCCCGTCCCTGTACTGGAACGTGATGTCGATTTTGTTGGCGATGTCCGTCACAGCCTGTTCACTGAAGGGCTGGCCGCTTTCCAGGAAGCACAGGGTCACGGTCCGGTACATGGCGCCGGTGTCGATGTAGGCATAGCCCAGCTGGGCCGCCACTTTCTTGGCGATGGTGCTTTTCCCGGCACCGGCGGGGCCATCGATGGCAATGATGATCTTGTTCACAGGGATTCCTCTTTTCCGTGATTTTCAGCGGCATGGGTGCCTGCCACGTAGCCCGATGAAAAGGCTGCCTGCAGGTTGAAGCCGCCGGTATAGCCATCCACATCCATCACTTCGCCTGCAAAGTACAGGTTCGGCACCTTCCTGGAGGCGAACGTGGAGGGATTGATTTCTTTCGTGCTGACCCCGCCGGCCGTTACAATGGCTTCGGCCAGGGGGCGGGTGCCCGTCAGGGGTACGGTGAAGCCCTTCAGGGTCTCCACCAGGCGCTGGCGCTCCTTCCGGGTGATCTGGTTCACTTCCTGCTCCGGCGTGAGGCAGGCCGCGTCGATGATCACGGGGATCAGGCTCTGGGGCAGCAGGTCGTGGAGGCCGCTTTTGAGCTGCTTCCGGCTGTATTTGGCAAAGTCCCGCTGCACCCGGGCGTCCAGCTGTTCCACGGTAAGGGCCGGCTTCAGGTCGATGCTGAGGTCCAGCAGGGCCTTCGGGTCCTTCTGCCAGGCCGAGGACGCCGCCCGGGAAAGGGTCAGGATGATGGGGCCGCTGACCCCGAAATGGGTGAACAGCATCTCCCCGAATTCCTGGCCCAGCACCTTGTCGCCCTGCAGCAGCGTGGCCCGCACGTTGCGCAGGGAGAGGCCCTGCAGGCTCTTGATGCGGTCATCGTCCGTCTCCAGGGGCACCAGGGCCGGTTTCGGCGGCACGATGGTGTGGCCGGCCTGTTTCGCCAGGTCGTAGCCGTCGCCTGTGGACCCGGTGCGGGGGTACGAGGCCCCGCCGGTGGTGATGATCACCGCATCAGCCGGGTAGCGGGTGCCGTGTTCATCGACGACGCCGGTCACATAGCCGCCCTGCAGTTCCAGCCGTTTCACCCGCCTGTCTTTCAACAGGCGTACGTTCAGGTCCCGCAGGATCTTCTCGAAGGTCTTCACCACGTCCAGGGCCTTGTCGCTCTGGGGGAACACCCGATTGCCCCGCTCCACCTTCACCGGCAGGCCGTTTTGCTCCAATAAATCCATTATATCCCGATTGGTGAAGGAATGGAAAGCCCCAAACAGGAATTTTCCGTTGCCGGGGATCATGGGGATCATGTCCCGCATGTCGCAGGCGTTCGTAATGTTGCAGCGGCCCTTGCCGGTGATCATGAGCTTGCGCCCGGGCATGCCCATCTTCTCCAGCAGGGTCACCTTCGCTCCGTTTCGGGCCGCGGCGATGGCGGCCATGAAGCCCGCCGCACCGGCGCCCACTACCACCACATTACTCATGGCGTTCCATCCCCTTCTCCAGGTCTTCCAGTTCCTCGGGGGTCAGGTCCCGGTACTGGCCCTTCTTCATACCCTCCAGGGTCAGGTTCCCCACCTGGATCCGCTTCAGGTGCTTCACCGGAAAGCCGATGAAGTCGCACATGCGGCGCACCTGGCGGTTGCGGCCCTCGTGGATGGTGATGGTGAACTTCGTCACGTGCTTCACCGGGTCCACGTCCTTCACGTACACCACGGCCGGGGCCGTGAGCCCGTCGTCCAGGGGTACCCCCAGCCGCAGCAGGTCCAGCTTCTCTTCCGGCACTCTGCCCCGCACTTCCACCTCATAGGTCTTGTTCACGTGGTGGCTGGGGTGGGTCAGGTGCTGGGCCAGTTCCCCGTCGTTGGTCATGAGCAGCAGGCCCTCGGTCTGGTAGTCCAGGCGGCCCACCGGGTACAGCCGGTCCGGCAGCTTCGCCACCAGGTCGGCCACCGTACGCCGGCCCTGGGGGTCCTTCATGGTGGTGACAACGCCCCGGGGCTTGTACAGCAAAATGGTCCGCCGGGCCGTTTTCCGCCGCAGGGGGGTGCCGTCCACGGTGATGGTGTCCCGGGGCCCCACCCGGGTGCCCAGTTCCGTGACCACCTGGCCGTTCACCGTCACCCGGCCGGCCGTAATATATTTTTCACATTCCCGGCGTGAAGCCACGCCGCAGGCTGCCATCACCTTCTGCAGCCGTTCCATTGCTTGTTCCATGCGTTTTTACTCCTATGCTTTGTGTCCCCCTGCGACGGAAGCGACGAATAGAAGCTTCATAGTCCCGTGGGAAAGGGGGAAAGGACCCGCTTGCGGGTAGGGGGGTCTCACACCCGATATAAATCCTTCGTCCGACGTTGGACCCCTCCACCAGCCATTCGGCTGGTTCCCCTCCCCTTTCAGGGGAGGACAGATCCATTTTTTCCATGGGCCCGGGATGGGTTTACCGGGCGACATGGCCTGACGGCCAGTCTTGGTAAACCCCTACGGATATCCATCGAACAATCGGAGTCATTCCGTAGGGGCGCACCAAGGGTCGCGGAGCGATCCCGCCCGGTGCGCCCGTCCCTGGCCCTGTTTTCTACTCCTTGAACAGCGGCTCCGGTTCTTCGGCCGTGCCGTCCAGTATCTCTTCCGGCAGCTGGGGCAGGTCTTCCAGGGAATTGAACCCGAAGGCCTGCAAAAATTCCTCCGTGGTGCCGTACAAAATGGGCCGGCCGATCACTTCCTTCCGCCCCACTTCCGCCACCAGGTCCAGGTCCACCAGGGTGCTGAGCACCCCATCCACCTTCACGCCCCGGATGGCTTCCATCTCGCTCTTCGTCACCGGCTGGCGGAACGCGATGATGGCCAGCGTCTCCATGGCCGCGTTGGAAAGCTTCACTTCCTGTTTCTCGTGGAGCCGCCGCACCAGCCCGGCCGCCTGCTTCTTTGTCACCAGCTGCCAGCCTCCGGCCACCTTCCGCAGCTCGATGCCCCGGCTGGCCTGCTGGTACTCCTTCTGCAGGGCTTCCAGCAGGTCCGCCACCTCGTCCGTGCTGCAGTACAGTGCCGCCGCGGCCCGCTCTAGGGTCAGCGGGTCCCCGCTGGCAAACAGCAGCGCCTCCAGCCTAGCGGTTTTCGTCAGTTCCATGGTGCACTTCCTCCTTGCGCGTCAGATACATGGGGGCAAAGGGTGCCTCCTGGATGAGCCCGATCTCCTTCAGCCGCAGCAGTTCCAATACCGCCAAAAACACGCTGATGGTCTCGCTGTGGCTCTTCGGGTTGTGGATCAGCTTCTTGAACGCCAGGGGCTTTTCCCGCCCGGCCAGCTTCTCCCGGATGTCCTCCATCTTTTCCTGCACCGGGTATTCCTGCCGGGGAATCACCGGTTCCTCCTCCGGACGGGCGGGCAATAACGCCGCCAGGGCCCGCAGCAGGTCCGCCAGGGCGTACCGCTTCACCTTCATATATTTCTTCGTCACCGGCAGCGGCTTCCGGGCCACCTGCAGGCTGGCCTCCTGCAGGCACTCCCGCAGGGCCGCCGCCTGCCGCTTCGTCTTCTGGTATTCCACCAGCATGTCCACCAGCATCTGCCGGGGGTCCGCCTCTTCCTCCTCGTCCTCGTCCGGGTCCTTCGGCAGCAGCATCCGGCTCTTGATCTGCAGCAGAAGGGCCGCCATCAGCAGGCACTCGCTGGCTACATCCAGGTCGTACTCCTGCATGGCGTTCAGGTAGGCGATGTACTGCTCCGTCACCGAAACGATGGGGATATCGTAGATGTCAATCTTGTCCTTTTCGATCAGGTGGATCAGAAGGTCCAGGGGGCCTTCGAAATCCGCCAGTTTGATTTCATACAATGCCGGGCCCCCTTAGAAGAACAGGCCCAGGATGGCCTGGCAGAACGCCAGGTACAGGGTGGAGATCGGCGAAATCACCACGTTCACGATGCCCGTAAAGCACAGCACGATGAGAATCAGGTTGCAGTAGGGCCCCACCAGCCGTTCGTAGGCCAGGGCCTTGTCCAGGGGCAGCACTGTGCGCAATACATTGTACCCGTCCATGGGCGGGATGGGGATCAGATTGAAGAACGCGAACCATACATTATAGAGCATGAGCCAGTTCAAAAACAGGATCACGCCCCGGCCCACGTAGAAATGGCGCACGAAGAGCACCTGCAGGAACATGGCCAGGAACGCCACCAAAAGGTTGCTGCCCGGGCCCGCGAACGCCACCTTCAGCATGCCCGTGCGGGGGTCCGTATAGTACCGGGGGTCGATGCGCACCGGCTTGGCCCAGCCGAAGCCCACCAGCAGCATCATCAGAGACCCGATCAGGTCCAGGTGGGCCAGCGGGTTCATGGTCAGCCGTCCGTCCTCCTCGGGGGTGGGGTCGCCCAGGCTGGACGACATGGCCCCGTGGGCGTATTCATGCACCGTAATGGTAAACAGCAAAGCCGGGATCCGATAGATCACCGAAGCATCCAGATTCAGCATACAGAAAGTCCTTCCTGTGAGAAAATATATTGATTCTTCTCATGGTATCATAATACAGAAAAAGGGTCAAACGGCTTTTGCCGCCTGACCCCTTGCCTTCTGTGCTTATTTCTTGTGTTCCTTCAGCCCATCCCGCAGGTATTCGTTCAGGATGCGCACGTAGGTCCCCTTCATGCCCAGGGATTCCGTTTCCAGCACGCCGGCGCTTTCGAATTTGCGCAGGGCGTTCACGATGACGCTCCGGGTGATGCCGGCCTGGTCGGCGATCTTGCTGGCCACCAGCAGGCCTTCGTTGCCCGGCAGAGCCTTCAGGATTTCGCTGATGGCTTCCAGTTCGCTGTAGCTCAGGTTGCTGAAGGCGATCTGGACCATGGCCTTCTTGCGGCTGGCTTCTTCGATGTGCATGGCTTTGTCATGCAGCAGCTGCATGCCGATAACGGTGGCAGCATATTCGCTCAGCAGCAGGTCGCTGTCCACGAATTCCTTCTTGAATTTGCCCAGGATCAGGGTGCCCAGACGGACGCCGTTGCCGAAAATGGGAACAACGGTGGTATATTTGCTTTCGAACAGGCATTTCGTGCCTTCGCTGAAGGCGCACATGTTCTTCACCAGACGATAGTTGGAAGAGGTTTCCCGGATGCCTTCCAGCCATTTCACGTATTCAGCCGGGAACCGGCCCACGTCCAGTACCTTTTTGATCATCAGTTCACATTCGAAACCGTCCAGGATGGAATATCCCAGCAGTTCCCCGTCTTCGGCGACGATGTAGATGTTCGCCTTGATCACGTCCTTCAGAACTTCCGCCATCTTTTTGTAGCTGACGGTCTCCGTGTTCTGCAGCAGTTTGTTGATTGCTCTCGTCTTTTCCAGTAATGCTAACATGGTTGGTCCCTCCTAGGCCCTTGGATGATGTTTCTCATAAACCGCAGTCAGCCGCTCTGCGGTCACATGAGTATAGATTTGTGTCGTGGACAGGCTGGCGTGCCCCAGCAGTTCCTGGACCGCCCGCAGGTCCGCCCCGTGGTCCAGCAGATGGGTTGCAAACGTGTGCCGGATGGTATGGGGGCTGATGTGCTTCTGCAGCGCGGCCATTTCCACATATTTGTCCAGGATTCTCCGTACACTCCTTGCAGTCAGCGGAGTTCCCCGGCTGTTGATGAAAACATAAGAATGAGGCGGCACATGGTACTTTTCCATGAGCACCCGGCGGCTTTCCCGCAGATAGGCCTCCAGGGCCTTCACGCAGGGATGCCCCAGGGGCACCAGCCGTTCCTTGTGGCCCTTCCCCATGAGCACCGCGAACCGGTTGCCCAAATCCAGGCGGGTCAGCGTAAGTCCCACCAGTTCTGAAACACGGCACCCTGTGGAATAGAGGAATTCCAGAATGGCCCGATCCCGCCGCCCCAGGGCCGTCGTCAGATCCGGCATCCGCAGCAGCAGATCGATTTCGAATTCTTCCAAAAATACAGGGAGCTTCTTTTCCAGTTTCGGGGTCCGCACCTTCAGGAAGGGGTTGGACCCGATGCGGCCCTCCCGCCTGAGGAAGCGGTAGAACGAACGCAGGGCGGACACCCTCCGGGCAATGGTCCGGCGGGCAAGGCCCTCGTCGTGGAGTTGCGCCAGATAGGCACGGATATCCAAAATCCGGACCTGCCCCCACTCCACCTTCGTCATCCGTTTTTCCAGGAACTCGTGGAACCGGAGCAGATCGTCCCGGTAATTCATGATGGTCAGGGGCGACGCATCCTTTTCCACTTCCAGATAGGTAAAGAACGCCTCCGCCTCCGGATCCCGCAGGGGTTGTGGTGTCAGGTCCTTCTTTCTTTCCATAGCCTGCCTCAAATTGTACGAATTTTATTGAATTCTCGACAATTTCATACTACCATATTCAGACTAATCATGCAAGTTCTTTTTTACATTTTCTAAAAATTTTAAACTTCTCTGGGCAATGGCCCCGTTTTTTTCCTTTTTGCCGCGGATCTTTGGACCGTCCCAGGGGGCGATGAGCCCGAAGTTGATGTTCATGGGCTGGAAATGCTTCACGTCCGGGTTGCTGATGTAGTGGCTCAGGGCGCCCATGGCCGTTTCCTTCGGGAACACCACCAGGGGTTTGCCCTGCAGGGCCCGGGCCGCGTAGATACCAGCCGCCAGGCCGGAAGCCGCGCTTTCCACGTACCCTTCCACCCCGGTCATCTGGCCGGCGAAGTAGAAATGGGGATTCGTGCGCAGGGAATAATCCGCGTTCAGCAGCAGGGGGCTGTTCAGGTAGGAATTCTTGTGCATGACCCCGTAGCGGACAAACTCGGCATTCTCCAGGCCCGGGATCATCCGGAACACCCGGCGCTGCTCCGGCCATTTCAGGTGGGTCTGGAAGCCCACGATGTTGTACAGGGTGCCGGCCCCGTTGTCCTGGCGCAGCTGCACCACGGCGTAGGGGTCCTCCCCGGTGCGGGGGTCGGGCAGGCCCACGGGCTTCAGGGGACCGAACCGCATGGTGTCCTCGCCCCGCAGGGCCATTTCCTCGATGGGCATGCAGGCCTCGAACACGTTGTGCTCGAAATCCTTCACGGGCGCCGTCTCCGCGTGGCACAGTTCCGTCCAGAACCGCAGATATTCTTCCTTGTTGAACGGGCAGTTGTAGTAGGCCGCCTCGCCCTTGTCGTAGCGGGAGGCCTTGTACACCTTGCTCTGGTCCAGGGAGTCCACAGTGACGATGGGCGCCGCCGCATCGAAGAAGTGGAAATAATCCTTCTGCACCAGCTTCTGGATGGCTTCCGACAGGGCGCCGCTGGTGAGGGGGCCGCTGGCCGTGATCACGTAATCTTCGGGGGCGAAGCGGCTGTAGTCCGTCACTTCCTCCTCCACCAGGTTCACGAGGGGATTGTCCTTGATGGCGCTTGTGACGCCCTGGGCGAACCCTTCCCGGTCCACGGCCAGGGCACCGCCGGCGGGCACCTGGTGGGCGTCCGCTTCCCGGATGATCAGGGAATCCAGCCGCCGCATCTCTTCCTTGAGCAGGCCCACGGCGTTTTCGATGTTGTTGGCCCGCAGGGAGTTGCTGCACACCAGCTCGCTGAACAGGGCCGTATGGTGGGCCGGGTCGCTTTTGCCCGGCCGCATTTCGTGGAGCACCACAGGGATGCCCTGCCGGGTCAGCTGCCAGGCCGCTTCGCAGCCCGCCAGCCCGGCACCGATGATATGGATGGTCATGATTTAACCCTTTCTATGATACAGTCACTAGTCTCTGGTCACTAGTCCGCAGCCAATGGAGGAAATCCGTCCTTGACGGGTTTCTATGAATTCAACAGACCGCGATGGCGGGCGGGTCAAAACGACCCGCCCCTACGAATACTCATTGTCCAATCGATGTACACTTTCTACCTATTTTTTGTCCTTCCCTGAAAGGGAAGGGGGACCGTCCGTATGGACGGTGGATAGGTCTCACACCCGACGTGAGACCCCCTACCCGCCTGGCGGGTCCTTTCCCCCTTTCAGGGGGACACAACTATTTCTTCCTCAAACTGGCATTGGAGCACTTCTCGTTGCTGCAGTGCAGCACCGTCTTGCCGCTGCGTTCCCGGTGCTCCAGCATCATGCTGCCGCACTGGGGGCACTTTTCATTCGTGGGCTTGTCCCAGCTCACGAACCGGCAGGTGGGGTAATTGCTGCACCCGTAGAACAGGCGCCCCGTCTTGCTGTGCCGCTCGATCAGATCGCCGCCGCACTTGGGGCACTTCACCCCGATCTTCACCAAAATGGGCTTCGTGTTCCGGCATTCCGGGAACCCGGGGCAGGCCAGGAACTTGCCGTGGCGCCCTTCCTTGATGACCATGAACCGGCCGCACTTCTCGCATTTGATGTCCGTGACCTCGTCCTTGTGTTCCACCACCGGGATCTCCGCATCGGCCACCTTCAGGGCCTTCTCGAAGGGCACGTAGAATTCCCGCAGCACCGTCTCCTTGTCGGTCTTGTGCTCGCTGATGGCGTCCAGCTCGCTTTCCATGTGGGCGCTGAACGGCACGTCGATGAAGCTGGAGAAGTAATGGGTCAGCATGTCGATGGTCTGGTTGCCCAGCGGCGTGGGCATCAGCTTCTTCCCTTCCTTGGCCACGTAGCCCCGGGCCAGAATGGTCTGGATGATGGGCGAATACGTGCTGGGCCGGCCGATGCCCTTTTCTTCCAGCTCTTTGACCAGCGTGGCTTCCGTAAAGTACGCCGGCGGTTCCGTAAAGTGCTGCACGGCCTCGTTCACCTTGATCAGGTTCAGTTCCGTCCCCTTCTCCAGGGCCGGCACCTTCTTGTCCTTTTCCTCGTCCTTCCGGTCCGCCAGCTTCAGGAATCCGTCGAACTTCACCACAGAGCCCGTGGCCTTCAGTTCGTAGTTGTCGCCCTTGATGGTGAGCGTGGTCAGGGTGCTGACGCTGCTGGCCATCTGGCTGGCCACGGTGCGCTTCCAGATCAGGGTGTACAGCCGCAGCTGGTCCCGGTCCAGGTACTTGCTCATCTCTTCCGGCGTGCGGGTGACGCTGGTGGGACGGATGGCCTCGTGGGCCTCCTGGGCGTTCTTCCGGCTGCTGTACACGTTGGGTTTCTTGGGCAGGTAGCTGTCCCCGTAGTTCTCATTCACGTAATCCCGGATTTCCGCCACGGCCGCCGAAGCCAGGTGCACAGAGTCGGTACGCATGTACGTGATCAGACCCACAGAGCCCTTGCGGCCCAACGTGACGCCTTCGTACAGCTGCTGGGCCAGCATCATGACCTTCTTCGTACTGAAGTTCAGCTTCTTGTTGGCTTCCTGCTGCAGGCTGGACGTGGTGAAGGGGGCCGCCGGTTTCCGCAGCCGGTCCCGAACGCTGCAGTCCGTCACCTGGTAATGGGCCTTTTTCAGATCCGCCGTCACCTGGTCGGCTTCCTGCTTGTTGTGGATGGCCAGCTTCTTGCCGTCCTTTTTCGTGACCTCCGCCGTGATCTTGGGGGTCTTGCCCGGCGCCAGGGTCACGGAGCTGGTCCAGTATTCCTCGGGCACGAAGTCATCGATGGCCTTCTGGCGGTCACAGATGATCTTCACGGCCACGCTCTGCACACGGCCGGCGCTGAGGCCCTTGCGGATCTTCCGCCACAGGAGAGGGCTCAGCTGGTACCCTACGATTCGGTCCAAAATCCGCCGGGTCTGCTGGGCGTCCACCATGTCCATGTCGATGGCGTGGGGCTCCTTCAGGGCCCCTTTGATGGCCGTCTGGGTGATTTCGTGGAAACTGATCCGGCAGGGAGACGCCGGGTCCACGCCCAGGATGTAGCTCAGATGCCAGGAGATGGCTTCCCCCTCCCGGTCCGGGTCCGTTGCCAGATAGATCTTGTCGGCTTTTTTGGCCAGGGTCTTCAGTTCTTTGATCAGCGGGCCCTTGCCCCGGATGTTGATGTATTTCGGTGTGAAATCATGCTCCACGTCCACCCCGAACTGGCTCTTGGGCAGGTCACGCAAATGGCCCATGGAGGCACGGACGGTAAACGTCTTGCCCAGGAACTTCTCGATGGTTTTGGCTTTGGTAGGGGATTCCACGATGACCAGTTTGTTCGTCACGATTTTTCCTCCTAATGGTTATACGGCAATGTATCGGTTCCGGCTGGTGCGCTGGATGCGGCCGGCAAGCTCCAGTTCCATGAGGAGCATGCTCAGCTGGTCCAGGGGCCAGGGGAATGTATCGGCCAGGGTGTCCAGGGTCTGGCCCGGCTGTTTCTTCAGCCAGGCAATCAGCTCTTTCGCCCGGGGTTTTTCTTCCGGTTTCAATTCCGGGAACAGGTCCAGCTGCCGGGGTTTCGTTCCGGCTCTGGCGCCCGGTTCCCGGCCCTGCAGGAAATCCAGCACGTCTTTGGGGTCGTCCGCCAGGCGGGCCCCCTGTTTGATGAGGCCATTGGTGCCCCGGCTGGTGGCTGAATGGATGGGCCCGGGCACGGCAAACAGTTCCCGGTTCTCGTCCAGGGCGGTGTGGGCCGTGTTCAGGGCGCCGCTGCGGGCACCGGCTTCCACCACCAGCACCGCTTTGGAAAGGCCCACGATGATCCGGTTCCGCTGCAAAAACTGGGGTGCCAGGGGCGGCTCCCAGGGGGCGAACTCGGTGATGAGGGCCCCTTTTTCGGTGATCCGGTCGAACAGGTGCAGGTGCCGGGCCGGGTACAGATGGTCCAGCCCGCCGCCCAGCACGGCCACGGTAGTGCCACCGGCCTCCACCGCCGCCTTGTGGGCCGCTCCGTCGATGCCGTAGGCGCCGCCGCTGTAGACGGGGATGCCGTCCAGGGCCGCCGCCCGGCCGAACTGGGCCGCCACCCCCAGGCCGTAATCCGTGGCCTTGCGGCTGCCCACGATGGCCAGGCCCTGGTCGCTCGAAGGCAGGTGCCCCTTCACGTACAGGATGGCCGGCGGCAGGGCCAGCTGCTGCAGCAGCGCCGGGTAGCCGGCACTCTGGCGGGTCAAAAGCTGCACCGGGTGCTGATGCACATAATCATACACCCGTTCGGGCAGAGATTGCCAGCGTTTTCCGCCCCAGCATTTTTCCAGGGCGGGCACCAGAAGCCCCCGCTCCGCCACGTCCTGGCGGGATGCCTTGTACCCGGCTTCATAGCTGCCGAAGGCTTCCAGGAACCGGGGCGCCCACTGGGCAGCCCCATGCCCCAGTAAATCAGAAAGTGCTGCACAATAGATTTCTTCCATAATTGTCACATCCCTTGGTACCATCCTGGCAAACGGGTTCACCGGGCGACATGGCCTGACGGCCAGTCTTGGTAAACCCCTACGGAGTTCCACCGTACTTCGCACATGTTTTTACCGATTGCATCGCCGTCACTGTAGGGGTCGATCGTTTTGATCGACCCGCCCCCAGGGTATCCCCCGACATTTTACTATACATGGTACTTTGTTTCCGTAGGGGCGCACCAAGGGTCGCGCAGTGATCCCGCCCGGTGCGCCCGCCCCGGCCCGTGTTTTTCATTGCATCGCCAATCCTGTAGGGGGCGATCGTTTTGATCGACCCGCGTCCAACGCAACTTACCTATCTGTTTTTGCATATATTTATGTAGGAACCTACAAACGTTTATTAGTATACATGGAAACTGTCTGAAAAATCAAGAGGGGAGATTTTAGTGGGTAGTGATTAGTGATTAGTGGGTAGGAACCCACCACCAGCCTTCCGGCTGGTCCCCCGCCCTTGAAAAGGGCGGATATCCTTGTTATCGGATGTTTGACGTTGCTTGTCGATTGACTGGTTGAAACGTAACCGTCGTTTCAAACAATCCTTCCATCAGAAACGCAGCAGTGCGGTTCACGATTATCCGCCCTTTTCAAGGGCGGGGGACCGTTGCGCGTCAGCGCAATGGTGGTGGGTTCTACAATC